>Ga0126342_10002550_pt1 | contig 28630 bp, 31 predicted proteins | sample Cyp1metagenome_FD_92528 | JGI IMG/M metagenome (GOLD analysis project Ga0126342, IMG submission 92528) | Coral microbial communities from Lord Howe Island, Old Settlement Bay, Australia - Cyphastrea 1 metagenome | ecosystem: Host-associated > Invertebrates > Cnidaria > Coral ... | reverse complement strand
AGGGCTCTCCCAATTTTTCTTGCCACAAAAGCGAACCCTCCAAACAATACATGAGTTTCAGAATAATTTGGAAAAAATTTGCCACAATAGCGACCCTAGGTACTAATCAGGACTCAACATTACGACTCTATGGCTTTGACTAAATCCAACTGCTAGTCACTATCACTAGATCGAATAGGCCATGTTGACCCAGGTTCAGTAGGCACCATGAGGTGGAACTGTTGCTTCCCGATTTTGTTTTGTATGACAGTATCTTACAATTGTCTTATTTTTTACACTTTTATACCTTATCTTTATAAAACTTATCGATCGCATTTACCTAATCTACTTAATCTACCTACTCGTACCTACAGTACCCTACCTGCTCTACTAGTCTCTACTACCTCCATCTATTCTATCGAATGAATCTATCGAATAAATCCATCTCGTTCATTATTCATTATATATTCATTTATTCTTCTATCCATCCATCCATCCATCCATCCATGCATCCATCCATGAATCCACCGATCCAACCCACCCACCTATATATTTTTGCGTAGTTTCTGTCTCTCCATTTGTACTGTATATGTTTTTTGAACATTTGGTTCCCAATGTTACTGTCATTTCACATCCATCCTGGGTCACTGCCAGGGTCAGTTCTGGCATTCCAAAGGAATGCTCAGCAGGGAATCGAAGGAGCGCCTGCGGTGCCCGCTTCCTGGAATCAGAAGCGACTTCGCCAAGGGCGCCGCGAGATTTTCCAAGTGGTGGTCGGAGGCGATAGATGTGGTTGTTGTCATCTCACCACTATAGTAATAACTTGTTATACAATATACATGTTGATGTATGTTGTATGTTATAGTAATTTAAGTATAGTATTTGGAATAATGGTAATTGACACAATAATCGTGATATAACAAAGTATAATGGATGGTTGCTAAAAACAATAAACGGCAGAGAATTCCATCATGTAATATACCTCAATTCTTGGCTAAAATCAGTAGGAACTGGTGATAAGACGGTGGGATGTAGGGGGACCATCCATGGTTGCTACGGAGCTATCGGCTGAGGCAAATGAAACTTGGGATATTTAGGAGTTCCGCATGGGTGCAGAGGTGTAAGTTGCTAAAACTGTACGTTGGCATGGTTTAATTATGTGATTATATAGTATATATGTATCTATACATCATAATTCTCATATATTCTCATATATTATATAGTATATATATACGTATATAATATGATTATGTATGCATGTGCTCCTTCTCATCATTTGGCCAACCATTGCCCGTAAGCATTGGTTTCACCATTATCAGACCTTCGCTGTTGTATCAGCTGAGATCTTCACAGTTTGGAGTCATTTGCAGTCTATCTCTCAGCCTGCCGAGAGACATAAAAGGATAGACAACAGGCATCCGTGTATATCCCCAAGATTTGTTATGTGATAAATGATCATCCTGGAGTACATAGAACTTCCCCCAAGTTTTTCTACTGATTTTCCTCAGGATCTTCCAAGTCATTTCTATCTTGATGGGTCAACTGGTGACCACCCATGGCCTCGCGGGACCCGGTAATGTGTTGATGCGTGCAGCAAGAAGTGCAGTCGATCTTCGCATATCGCATATCCGCGGCTCCGCATTTCTGAAAGTTAGATTAGCTGATTAGCCATGTAATCAACACTTTGGAGGGGTAATCCATGTAATCTGCTGTTCTAATGAACTTGTACTACAGTAATCGTTGCTGTTCAGGCTGAAAACTTAGCATTGCTATTGTGGATTGGAGTGAACTCAAGCTTTGATCCATGCCTATATTTAAAGCACCACCAACATGTTGCCGCTTAGTGACAAACCAGGGAATAAATGATAGTGATTGAGAGCCATTTATTAATTTGGGTTCCAGATGTGAGCCAGACTAGATACTACTGGGAGCAGTTTTTACATCTATGCATGTGCTATAGTAATGTTTGATGGTTTGCAGCCAGTCTTAGCTTCGAAATCTTGCCGGGCGTGCATTCATTTCATGTGGACAGCCATGTCTACACTGCAGTTCTTGCTGCGGAATCGAGACCTTATTTCCCATCGCTTTGTGATGTGCTCCCGCAAAAGATCGATTTCTGTTGGGTTTCATTGGTTTTCAATTCTAGATAAACTGTTTGAGAAGTGCGGATTTGAGGATCATTGTTTCGTCATAAATGGAAGATATCATGGGGATTGAACTAACTCCCTCAAAAGGGAAGCCGGCAAAAATACCTGGTTATGAAACCCCTTATTTTTCAGTGGTTGGTGGTTAAAAGACCTAGAATTTTCACCTTATCATTCCTGGGTGTGTCACTTTTGGGTGGGTTGAATCCCCATGAAAGATGTGATATCCAGCTTGAGAAGTCTTTTTGCAACATATTTACCGTAAGTTTGGCCATGAACTGTCATGGACGGTCTTTTCCTTTGCATGAATGACCGGCAATGTCCAGCATACCTCTGGAATACATTGGAATACGTAGCATAAATGAAATTCCATGGATGTTTGTCTTCAGTTCTGAGCGTCGGTGCAAGAAATTCAGCAATCCACAGACGTCTAATGTCTTTGGGATTGGACCAGGCTGCCCTCATGGCTGCAACAGCATCCCTGGGCCATCGATCCGCCTTGGATATCCTTGGATCACAGGTTTGAGAGCCTCAAGATTGGTCGCTAGGAGAAACGAAAATGACAAATCTCAAGATTTCCGCAATGACAGCACTGTACACTTCCAACACAGGTGGAATGCAGTCGCATCGCTGTTTAAATCATATACATTGATATGATAGATGTGTAATTTATATATTATAGAGATGTGTAATATATATATAATATGTGTGTTCAGCGAAGTTCAAGAAACAGCCACACATCAGTTGCATTCGGGACTTCTTTGCGGGTTCAAAGCTACGATGGACCGTGTCGTGGATCTGTGAAGTGCCCTGACTCAACCGAGCAGTGGATGGTTGCAGAAACAATCTGCTAGGACATGCGTTTTTAATGTGAAAATATGGGAAACCATCTATCAATGGTCAATGGATACAGTATCTCGGATATATACAATATGGACATGTACTGACAACGCATGACGAGACTATTGGCTATTAGACAAAAATTGGAAATTCTAGACAATGTAAAGCTTGTCCTGGCCATTGAAAGGCCTCCAGGCGGACCATGTCCATAAGCTTGCGAGTAGTACTGTGATTGGTTCGCATGATTGCCTTTTGCTCTTGGCTATCTTCACCATATGAACTGCCTTGGATTTGGCTACTGATTCACAAGCGTCCCCTGAATGCGATTCACTCAAGATGTGAGAACGTCCACGAACAAGGGATCGGTAAATTGTCCAAAGTCCCCTGAAAGTTGCTGATGTTCATTGAGAAACAATTACTTTGGGCACCTGGTTTAAGTTTCATCGCTTGTTTGGTTCAACCTGTTGCCTTCCGTGCTCAGGTGCTGCGAGACGCCGCGAGACGTGTGACGAATGGGTGGGGCACAATCAGTGGACGCTGAAAATGAGGACTGGCACCGCCCAGCATCGCCCAGCTATGGATGTTTCAACTTGAGCTTCAAGTCTGGTCAACACCCAAACAGCCCAAAATGATCCGACATGGGCTGGGGATGGCCAGGGAATATCTCCAACTTCCATTTTTTGAGATGTACATGATCCGTGACGTTGTTTTTCCACATTTAGCTTCTCGAGTTGATACCCAATAGCAGCTGAAAAAGCTTGCGGTACTGGAAGCAATGTATGGATTGTTGTGAACTGAACAGAATTGTTTTAGGAACCTGTTTGTGTCTGGAAGGTAGAGACTGTTTGGACCTGAAACTGGACCAACTTTCAAATTGTGAAGGGGGAATAAAACCATCAGGGGCTCATAGCATTCATCAACATTCTATATACTGTATTCTAATTATTGGGCACGTTTTGCGCTGGCTGTGTCCAAGAACCAAGAACACGCCATACCTCAAAAAACACATTGAAAAACATTGATTTTCAGATGCAACATCCAAGCATTCTCAGGGATTTGGGGGTGGAAACAAATATGAGCTACAGCCAAAATTTACCGTAATGGAAAGTAGTATTCGAGACATCTTTATTTTTGGAAATTGAGCTGGGGCTTGGAAAATGATAATGCACTTTTCAAAAAAGATAACATTTGCTACATTCCCAAAACCTGAAAAACGATAATACACTCTTCAAAAATTGGTGACTTGGAGCTACTAAATATTGACCGTGGCTATGAAATCATCATATGATATCATTATAATATATTATACTCATTATATTAAAGTGATACGATTCATGATTTTACATATTTTTTCCCATATTTTTCCCGGCATTTTCCCATCGAAATTCCCGGGTTTTCTCACGAACTCTGGGTCTGAGGAGTCCGAGCCATCGGAACGGCCCGAGATCGATCTCTCCCCCGAGGATGTGGTGCCATGGTGGATTTTATAGGGACCTAAAATATGGGGATCTCCATGGTGGAAATATGTGGAAATCATATGAAAAATATGGTAATTTTCAGACCCAAATCATGATGATATCCATGGGGATATGATGATTGGAGATGATTTGGATCTGGAAATGGTGTATATACGATGAAATGTATTGAAATGTGGCCATTGAATCGGGAAAATCATGATTGATCATTGATTTTTGGGATACCCTATGCTTAGACAAACCCTATATACGATATATATATATATGACAATATCATCGGATATTGTTTGAAAGATTTTGCTGAGGCAACAACACGTATGATTTTCGCAAGAATTATCAACAACATGCATTTTTTTGGGATGATTTACACATGATGCACATGGATTGCGGGTCGCATCCTTGGGACTACGGGGTGAGACCCTGGACCCTCCAAACCACTGTTTCACTCTAAACATCTCCCCCGCAACCCCCTGGTTTGCCCACACTCAAACAACACATCAAAACAATAAGATATACTTATCAGCAGAGGATGAATGAAAACACTGGCTATACGCAGTGATTTTGACTGTAAGTTTTCAGGATTTAGGGTTTTAATTTAGGGCTTATGTCTTTAGGTTTTAGGGTTTTAGGTTTTTGGGTTTTGCTGTTTGTTGTTTTGGAAAGTGAAAACCTTAAACCCTGCGCAGGGATTTGAGCATGTCAAAGGATATGCGGGATTGGCCGCGGGCAAACTAGGGGTTGCAGCGAACATCTCTAAACGCACTATAAATTGTTTGATGTCCGCTAGTCTAGATGTGGGTCGTTTCCCTACATTGAAACCATGGCGGCAACAACACCATTGCCCCAAGGCCAAGATGACTTATGGCGAGTTCAATGCAGCGCTCGACAGCGCCTGCCAGGAAGATGTTTCTCGGCGAAGTGGTGGCATCACGAACTGCAACAGGATGTCAAGGGTCGTGGGTCTTGGGTACCAATGAAGCAACAAACATGAGTATAAAATAGTATAAACTTCAACTAAACGTTTAGTATTTTTAGTATGGAATCCATAAGACATCCCCCAATGACTTACCAGAAGTGTGGTGGTTTGGCCCGCCATCCCCCATTAGGAGGTCGATGATTCACCACATTTCATGGGTCTGAGGACTTTGCCAAGTACCGCGCCCTGTGGGAATACATTTGGGTGGTCCGCAAGGACAACCAAGCCTTTGAGACTTGGAGTGGTGTCACTGAAATTGGGACGGTTTATCATGGGTTTATAATGGGTTTATAATGGAAATTCCCATTACAATGCATGATTTAGGGATACCTCCATTTCAGGAAACCTCCAAATTGGTATACCAATGTTTGCCTTCGGTGGCTTATAGTTGTTCCGTAAAGAAGATTTCAGGTGGCTGCTGTGTTGTTGAAGCATGTTGTATGACCACAGGCTTGGCATTTAATTCTACCAGTTGCTTCTGACGTCATTGCAGTGCGATGATGGAATCATGATGATAGTGGACCCGCATAAATGATGGTTACTACAAGTATAGCGCGGAACCAACACCAAAAGGCCCTAGTTCGGGAAGGTGAATCACAAGTAGACCAGACAATACCAGACATATTCAGCCCTAATCAGATGCATGGAATGCTTGAAAGAGACATTTCATGAAGCAGAAATTTTACCTTTGGTGCACGAGCCCAGCCGATACAACGGAACCTGTGTACAGTACAATGCCTGTGTACAGTACAATGCGCATCCAACAGTGCGTGACCCGCAGCGCTGATGGATCCCTCCCCATGTTTGGTCACACTGGTAGCCAGTGAATCGCTCAGGATGAGGCTCTGTTGGCCGATGGTGGCATCAAACATCTGAAATATGTGAGGGCCCTGGCGTAAATTGCAGCTAGGAGTTGCGAGAACGGTACAGTCTGTGATGAAATTTTGCCCTGGCTCTGGTGAAAATTATTGTTTTCTAAGGATGTGTTTGTCCAAATTCGCTATAGTATAGCACCCAAATGGCAACTTGAATGGGAACATGGAGAAAATGGATGAAAATGGATGACAATGGATGATACAACATCAACTTTGGGGTTATTTCCAGACAAAACCATATGGCCAAATCGGAAGATCCTCTGGAGACGGGCTGGATGATCATCCCAGCTGGATTCCATTCTGATAGGATAGCCCCACTTAGAACATATTTATATAGTATTTTATAGTCATCCCCAACAACATATACTAAGATTACAAAGTAAATCACCATTTAAATCGTGAAGATTTACTTTTCTAGCTTTTATAAGATTACTATCCATGATTTTTATGGATGCTTTGGGCTTTTGGTGGTTAGTATTCATTTACAGTGCTCACTAGGCAGGGCCACCCAACCAGAACCTACATTTTACATCTATTTCCACTGCATGCTGACAATCTAGCAGTTCCTAATATATATATATAAACGTCATAGCTATAGCTTAAATTTCAGATTTTGGATTTTCAAGCAACCAAAATGGCTGGAAAGTTGGAGTTTGGACATAGTGACATAGCATATTTTTTTGGTGTCCGGCTAAATCACAAGAGGACATCGACACAGCTCCACTTCGACGGGTCATTTTATCAGGACTAAGGACATCAATCGCCACCCATCCCGGGAGGCCTTTCGCCATAGCGACTCCACATGGCGTGAAGCTGGAGTTTCTCGGGCTCAGACGAGACTGAAACTTGGGGTTTGCCAATGAAAACATATGAAAACTGGGTGCCTAGAGATGGCTTTACCACCGAAACTTACATACCGAAACCAAGTGGATATCTGGGAGGTTTTGGAAAGCCAAAAATGATCGTTTTGGCACCATTCAGAAGAGGGAGCCTTCACCGTCCAAAACGGTATTACCATTGGTTGGTTTCAAATCAGGGATAGTCATCCCTCAACTCTTGGCGTCAACATTGGGGGCCCGGGTTTGGTAGGTGAATGGGCTATGGACTAATTCTTTGCCATAACTAGATATAACTAGAGGAATATAGAGGAATATAGTAGTGTCAACCATGTCTTTTAATTGATCCAAGATTTACATAGATTTACCATCTTGGAGACAGCTTTCCAACCTTTACGTGCATTCTTTTCTCTGGTTTCTGTGTGGGAGACCCAGAGCCATTGTCTCCTGTTTGTATCACCGCAAGGCCGATGAATGGGCAAACCACCAAACTCGCAAATCAATAAAGGAAATCATCATGAATTGGGATACCATATTCTCTAATTATGATTGACCAGTGGATAATCTTCATTATGCAAAATTATGATTAACACCAAAAAAGTACCATTGGAATCCACTGGTTAATCAGCATCGCCAGCCCGCTGCCTCACCGAGCGGCTCAGGTCCGAGTTTGTCGTACCTTTTTCCACAACCAGGAGGTTGGCAGCTGATGCGGCGCACGTGCTGGTTGGCAGCCAATGTGACTGGTGAGAATCCAGTTTCCAGTCTTCACGACATTCATCCCCTCTGTTCGGTATTACGGTCTTATGCTATAAGATTTACTCTTAAATCGGGTAAAGGTCATATTATTTAGTGGGTAAAACTGTTTGTCATCAGATACCCTCTTGCAATTTAACATCGCTAGGGGAAAATTCCGCATCTCTAGATAACTTAAAATCAATTTGCCTTTTTTGAAAATGATGGTTTTCCAGTTCCCAAACTGTTCCTTCGTCGTTACTCTCCAGTGACGTCGTCGCAGGCCCGTGAGAAGTTGGTCCTCTTGGACTTCGTAGGCGGAGCTTGACGAAGGATAGTGTTTTTTTTTGGACAAAAAAATGGGTTAGACAACCGATTTGATGACCATGTTTTATTCTTTTTCCATCATTGTATGCAAGTTTACGGGCTATTTCACTGGCTATTTATGGCTATTTACCCGCTATTGATGGCTATTCTATGGCCAGTAAAATCCGTGAAACAATGGAAAATCAAGGGAAACATGTTGATCGACTACTCGAATTTGGGGTGCCATGTGAACCTTGGCAGTAGATGTGTGTTCGATTTATATGGAATTTACTACGCGGCCCAAGAATGAGTGTTGTTGTGGGACACGTGTCCAAAATTGGCAATGGTAATGTCTATAACCAACCCGAAGTGGTCACACAGAGAGATTTCTCCGGCAGAAATATAGGATTTCACAATGAACATATCACCTATAATCGATTTACAGTAATAGGTAAGGGATGGTAAGGGTAGAAGCACCAGAATGGGTACTGTATAAGTCAAATTGAGAACATTGGGAAAGCGTCTGAAGCCAGGCTCCATGATGGTCCTCACCATGCCCAAAGAAGGTGCGGATGACTGGCGGCTGAGGACTACCCCGAGGAATACAGGAATTTAACACCTGGAATAATTCGCAATCTTGGCAATGGTTCAGCTTAATATTGCTATATAATTAGTATACTATAAGTTATCTTGATCAATCTTGGTATTTTTGATCAGCTAAATATTGGGGTGTAGAACTGTAGAACTATATTATACTGATTATTATAGTTAGCATAGCATATCAGCATATCAATCAGCATGTATCAATCAGGTTCCCCAGGATTTGGTGGGCACCCCACAAGGACACCAATGTGCAGCGCCAGGCTTGGATTTGGAGGATGATGAAGGATGGCTCGGGTCTACCGTCAAGCAGCAGATCTGTTGGGTGGACAGAAACGACGTTGGGGATAACAAACACATAACAAAAAGCACCATCTGGTGGACTATATCAGAGGTTAATGGAAAGGTTACTAACTGCCTATGACATCTATGACCCACCAGTCATATGAAAAAGTCCCAGTCATACATATGTGGTTTCATCCCTTCGTGTTTACCATGACTCCGGCAGGACATGACGGAGCCGAGGACCGCGGAAGCTGTTCATGTGTGTTCCCATTGCGTCTCATCTGTGTCACAGGGAGATTATATAGATTTATATAGCATATATGAGAAGATGGTACAATGTCTATCCGGATCTTCATATCACATATATCACCATTTGTTCGACAGCGAATTGGACTGTTTTTTTTTTAATAAAAAAATCTTGAGACACTCGATGAAAGATAAAACTGATTTCAGTCATGCCTCAACGTTTTGGGGCGACACTTCGCCACGGCCTCAGGAGTTTGGCTTTCAACTCTTAGCTGCTGCCAGATGTCTCAGATGGTGTGATGGGACGGTCCCCTTTTTGGGACGGCTACAACTATGGCAACGATGATTTTACTATATTTTATTCATACACCAGGGCTTAAGATGTGTTGGCAATCAGATGATCAGACCATAAATTGACCAGAAATTAACATCTTGTAGCCGTCATCACCTGGTTTCAGATGATATTTTATACATTTTTATATTATATATATAGTACGTCCTCAACATTTGGTATGATCCTAAAGGACCACAGGAAATCTTTGAAAAGGGACCCAGGTGGCAAAGAGAACTCCATTCCCGGGCATGGCCCGAGACCCTCCCAGGAAACCATCCTGGAAATGGCGGACTATCCAGAGTTGTAGCCCAAGATCGACCCGCTGCAACCATCCTTGACATGATGTGGGTTAAAGCAGTATAAACTCAAGACATGGCAAAGTAAGTGCTTGTTGGATCTTGTTGGTGTTCGAACATGTGTCTGAACATGTTCATGACTCAATTTGATTTCTCGCGGCGGTTGACAGCCTAAACAAGCTTTCTTTCACCATGTTGAAACGGTGTTGAAACCACCAACCAGACGGTCGCCATGAACGGAAGCTGGATCCGCAACAGGTTCATGCCATCGCTCTGTTCCACCAGTGTTTTGAACTTCCTCTGCATCGCCTTGAACCAGGCACTTCAGACTGGAACAAGCCCCTGGTAGCCCGGTTGGATTGTGAAAGATACCCAAGAACTCCATGATTTTCATGAGTTCAAACAGACTGCCTGACTTTCGGGAAGAAACGCCAGTACAGGGTACGTGTTGGTTTTCCATTTTTCGATGTGGCTTTTCCAGTGTATCCAGTACTTGTTAGTGTACCCCGCCTAGGCCCCAGCTATCACAGCAGCGCCAGGTTCCAGCAGCAGTGGAGACGGTGACCCACACTTTCGTCACTTGGATCGTGGCAATGTGTGGCAATAGTCATAACATGATTTAAAATGGTTTATTTGCCATCCGGTAATCAAACGTAGCAAGGGAAAATCCACCATGAATACAATTTATAGATTATTTTCCTGTAAACACCCAGCATGTGTTGGGTGATTGTCCATTGCCGTGTTTGATTGTTTTTTGGGGATGGTCATCAATCCATCATTGATCTGATGTGGATTTATAAAATTTGATATTCTTATGATGTTTGACCATGGCACATGTGGCAATGGGAAATTCCATGGAATGAATTACGCCTCCATGTTCAAAAGCGATAGTCACAGGTATGTTCACTTGGCCCCAGTTTTAACATCTACACATAATTAGTGTGTTTGTAATATTGTCCTCATGGGTTGTTTGGACTTGGATCAGTTACTTTGTGATCACAAAATACAGTACTTCCATGTACTTCCCACAGCCACGGCAGAGAGAATCCACCAATTATAGATGATGTTCCCATTAAACCCTTCATTTACATTTCCCAGCCACATTGGCCAAACTCATCCAAACTCTCCCCGATTCTGAGGTGAAAATCTCCAGTGATCCCCAAAATCTACAGGTCTTCCTGGGAGGCATTGGCAATGGTAATTTTAAGGAGAGCTCTAGGTTTTGCGTGGGACTTTTATATGGATCTATCATGATCTATCATTGTACCATACTTCTGATCTGTCATTGATTTTATTGAGAAGAACAAAAGTGGCGCCGGGCAGTTTCACTGCCAACGCGGCGGGCAGGTTCTGTGGGCGATATCTTGGAGTCGTTTTTTAAATCCACGAGTTGCCACCGCCCGACCAATCCTGCGATGCATCAGCAATGGGCCAGGGAGCCTGGCTTTTGGGTCATGCTGGATGTAGGGGATTTACACAGATTTGGGACCATACAATGGTTTTTTTTCCTGTTAGGGCCTGTTAGGGGATGGGAGTAATCATGGGTCTAAGTTTTTGCTTGGTGGTTTCAACATGCTTGAAATATCTGCTACCCTCTTACCTCTTGCAAGAGACCACGTGCCAACAGGCATAGCATTTGCAAAGTGCAAAAAATGAGGATCACCCCATGGACCAATGTTTTTTCAGTTCACTTGATGTCTTGCTGCTGGAATTTATATAGACATGTATTAAGAACATACTATGTCCAGAGGCTACCAAGTTACCGTGATTTCTATGGTTTCAAACAGAAGGTCGGTGGTTTTGTGCGATTTCTTCTGATAACATGCAAACAACAATGTAAAAGAAACAATACTACCTTAATACTTGACAGTACACCGTATGCAATTTTACAATTTGCTGTTTATCATAAACCACCATGCCTATCGCAGTTTAGAACCTTTTTGAGTTCACAATCCTGGCCATTGAGATTTTCCACAGATTTGGTATGTCCGAATTCCAGAGAAGGGCAAATAAATGATGCATCGATGCCTGAGCTATTTTTGAGATCCTCACTTTCTGGTCTACTCTCCATGGCTGATTCGAAAGTTCCAAAGGATTTTGTAGGCAGCCATTGCAACCAGCTCTCCAGCCCAGCTCAGCTGAAGCCCCAAGGCCCTGAATATTTCCGCCCTGGCGCACTGTGCCAACAGCATGGGCACGTCATGCTGGCCTTAGAATTCCTGGAATCGGGTGATGTTTGGAGATGATCCCCTGCAAGGGGAACGTGTCAAAATCCGTGCCCTTGAGAATTGTTCCCTACTTGGAGGTCTAGGGTACATCCCAATTTATGTGAAGTATCAGAACGTTTGGTATCAGGTGTAGTAGTGTAGCTTCTTCTGCCCAACGAAACATGTTTAGTCCCAAACTCACTTATTACCCTCCAGTAATCAAACCTGGCAATGGAACCTCACCCAGTTCAAGATGCTTTTCCCATTCAAACCTCCATTTCTAATGGATTTTCTAATGGATTTCCCAGCCAGCCACGTTTTTTTGACACCGGATTGGCTTTACCGTCTCTGCCTGCTGTTTTGCACAGCGTTTTGCCAGCCGCCAGGATGATCAAATACGACCACGCCTGCCAAGTGGACCTCATGACCATCGGCAGTATTTTCACCAGCATGTGGGGGCACCAAGGGACCGAACTGTGCGACTCGGGAAGTGGCCAAAATCCAATCAAATCAACAATGGGTGCCCTCCACAAAAATGGAAGGAGATTTCAATAGATGAGGTGGGGGGTCAATGGTCGATATCTACCAAATGTTGAGTTTTAAGTGCCCCATCCAGCACTACTTCCGGTTTTTGATGGTTTTTGGTCCTGTGGTCAGCGAGATCGTGAGGTCCGACAACCTTCGCTTGATCTCGGAGTTGTCGCGACTCTTCTACTGGGTCTGTCGAAAATCTCAGGTGGCTCGTTGTGGGGCTGGTGGATAGTTGGCTTGTCATCCAATGTGGTGCCCATAAGGGTTTGTATCAAGCCACGGGGGATACCATGGGAAACACGATATAATATGATATAATCATGTATTTTGAGAACCTTCAGAAGCATTCAGAAGCATTCAGAAGAAGCAACAGCTACTGGTACCGATGATGACCATATCAACATCCACCACAGAGTCATGGATGAACCGTTGCTCCAGCTGCGCCAGGACCTCTTCGCAACCTTGGTCGAGTCTGCAGGGGGCAACATGGAAGGCACCCCTCAGTGTGCTCTCTTTTCTGTTTGGTGTCATGTTGCTTCAGTTTGCTGTTCGGTTCAGTTTATTGATTTGTGTATCACAACTTGTATCACATCCCTCTCGAGGCTAGTTGCTAGTTGTAGATGTTCTAGTTGCATCATTTTTCTATGCTTGAGTGTTAACTCCTCGTTGTTGCTAGTTGATATGTAATTCCCTTCCTTATGGATAAACATCTACAGTCTTTGTCCGCTTATTGTTCCAATCTACTTGTGCACCTTTCCCAACTGTATTTGGCTTCATTTGTGCTGGTTAACCTCAAAGATCTTAAAGTCGCAAGTGTTGCCGGTTCAAGCCTTTCCCGCCGATATTGAACTTTGTTGGTGGTCGAACCTTATTATATAATTATTAAACCACCCTTTTGTGTGTCTACTTCAAGCTGGTAAAGTGTCCCTTAAAATCTGCAGGTTTGGACACATTGCTCTACTCCTTGGTGGCCACCTGGAAGCAATCTGTGGACTTGCCACGAGCTCAGATTGTGGAAGTTGATTGAGCCAAGATGATGAGCCAAGTGAGCCCAAAGCTACCTACACCGGGTTGTCTCAAATTGTGGAACTGCAAACTCCTACATGGTTTCTTGATGTTTCTTGGTTTATCATCAATTTTGCTGTTCAAGTGGCCATAAAATCGGGTATCGGTATCCCTTGGTTTGAAGATCCGCCCAAATGATCCAAATGATCCAAAATGCGATATATCATGCATAAACTGGCATAAACACTCAAAGAATTCACCAGCCATGATGACATTTGCCATTTAACGTGGAGGCATCAACGACTGCAAGAAGGATCTGCTTCAGGTGTTGTTGTGCCGGTTGTTGGTTCTACAGTTGTATTTTCTACGCGGTCACGAAGTTGAAGGGGATTTCTGACCATGAATGCAATAGAATGACATAGAATAACATAGAATGAAATAAACTGAAATGCTCTGGATGCGATCATTAAACCTAAGTATGAGCCCAAACGTTGAAAACCCGTATCCATTGCTTCAATGAAGTCCTGAAGAACGGTCTGAGCTGGTCGCCCTGTAGTAGATGTTAGGTCACTTCACTTGTGTTTTTTATTCTTGGACCTTGATTTTGAATACTGGACGAAGCTTCTGGATTGTACGGCGACTTCGGGAGAAATTCTTGAATTGCACAGACAATCTCCATCACCAAAAGTAGACTTCAACATCTTGGTGAATGAGTGAACAAATAAATCCAGCCGCAACTTTGATGTTGGCACCTATTTCGCTTGAAATTTACAAGCTGGATACCGCTTTGGGTGCAATTTCCAGTTGCCATCGTCGTGCAGGCTTGGAGGATTTCCTGATTGACGACTTGGAGCCGGGGTGGGATGGTTGGAAAACGTTGGAAACACTGGAGCCACGAGGTGTGTAGATTCTGTAGTGACAAGATGTGACAAGCACGGCATTGTAGGAGAAAACACAGAATTTCTTGTTAATGTCTGCGAAATCCCATTGCAACCTGCCTTATGGACTCCTTATGGTCCATAACGGTGCAGCCTTTCTTATATCCAGGTCACTGCTTTCCACCTGTCATCGTCATGGCCTTTAGATACATTTGGACTCATTTCGATGTTTCTTCTCATCCTGTACTGACAGCAAATCAGCAAGACATAGATTTCAAAGATGTCCTGCTGGATAGAGTGCCAGGTCCCAGGGTCCCAGTCCCAGGGTCCCAGGGGCGCAGAAATCTTAGGTTGGCAAATGCAATGGCGACACCCAAAATCTACTGGTACTCCTTAAAGCCAATGATTTATGATATTTATGATATTTTATGATCATTTTCCGGTTAGAATTGCCATGTTAAGATATATCCCATGTTAAACTATTCTTGAACCAACCCCAGTCAACTCGCACTTTTCTGGCGCAGGAGCGAACCGAGATCCAGCCCCTGAGCTTGCAAGAATTTGGCTGCGACCCCCGAAGTATCCCTGATTCTTCGCTGAGTTATACTGAGTTTGTGCGAAGAGTTTGGACATATCCAAGAGACAAAACCGCCATGTGAATGCTGTGAATGTCCTTGCATTTTGGCAGGTTTGGATCTGAGGAGTTCATCCACAAGAAGGAATACGCTGAGTTGGGACTCAGAATCACAGCTGGGCAGAAGCTGCTGAGTCACTGCTGAGTCACTGCTGAGTCGAGGTTGAAAATGGTTGAAAGTGAGCAACATCTACAACTATATCATACTAGAGCAATGCTAGATAAGAATTTTCCCTGCAAATGCCACATCTGCGAGAACACTATCCTCTCTTCGATATGTTGAGGCCTCACCACAGCCATAGAAATTGATGTTGGACGCTTCATCACCATTGGTTTTGAGACTCACCCATTAAGCAGTTCCATGGTTGGCAGATCATTTCTCTATCATCCACCCATCGTGGTCCAAGAAACTTAGGACAGACTCGTAAAGGATTCCAAAGTCTGTATATATATATAATATATAATTATATAAATATATATAATTCCATGCTTTCCTGCATTCCATATCTCCCCAGTGGTGGAAACCACAGGCTTTCCACAGATTGGGATTCGGGCATTCGGCGATGCTGTGCGCCAGTGGGATGGCGTCCAAGGATGCGGCTCTGCTACATGAACTGTTTGTTGTGGGTTGAAGCCTCAAATGCCTCAACTTCGAAGCATAGAAAGCATAGAATCCACTGTGGTGTTCAAATCTGAGAGTCTGAGAGTACCATGTTCAGATATATATATATATGACTAATTAATCATCAATGGTCACTACATCCCTTATTGTTGATCGCCATTGAATCTGATCATCGACGGATCATCGCTTCCTTTAATTGATAGCTCTTCATCATGGAAAATCCAGTTGAACAAATATCAATCATATTAAGATCTCCAGTGACTTGCAAACCATCAAATGTATTCAAATGTTTGCTATAGCGTCAATTACTGCAAAGACCTCATCCTCTGTGATTTTTGCATCGCCATTGAGGTGTTGCTGCCACAAGAAAATCTCCGATGGCGATTGAAAGACTTCGGCCTCAAGGAGCGTCAGAAATTGGTTGGTTTCGGTCTTGGATCATCATAATGATATTTTTTTTGGAGAAGGCTAGGGTGGCTTAACCATCTCAACGGTTAGACTGTCTATGAAACTGTATTACTATTTGGACTTGCCTCAAATTCGCACTTGTTTTCTGAGTTGAGAGCAAAGGACCATGCGGTCTTTGACTTTGAATGTCTTAGATATATATATAGGGGCATACCAGATTACCGCAAGTGATCTCCAAATCATGCCGAGTCAGTGCTGATTGAGAGCTAGTACGGAAAGCCCAGCCTCAGGATCTGCATTTTGCCGTGGAGTTGAGACAACCCAACCTGCTGCAGGCCTGATAGCCTGAGGATGGCAGACAGCATATTCCCTTAAAAACCAAGATGGAAGGCTGCGTTTCTGAAGCAATCTGTTTCGTGTTATGACTGTTAGGATATGTTTCAGAGATTTTCCGTATGCGAATGTGTGCGAGATTGGAAGCACATCGAACTGAATATGCCAGGTGATTCTGGGAACCATGCGACACTTGCTGGACCAGGAACACGCACAGCAATGTCAGGAGAGCCAAGGTGGTTGGACCCCAAAAATGGGTTTTTCTCACCCTCAAATGGCAATGTTGAGGGCAAACATATTGACAAACTTTGAGAAAGTACTGTATAAGCTATGAACCTATAGGTGGTATCCTGTTTTCATTCAAATCCATATCAAGCGAGGGTTGACGCTCGTGGTTCACAATTCACAGTGCAACATGTACAGAATTATATATTATATAATATAGTCTTATATAGTGGATGCAAATGGAAAGCCGCCACACACACATTAAAGCAGGCTTTTAGATGGCAGGTTCTGTTGCACTGTTCCAACGAAACTGATTACAGCGCGATTATTTGAAACCAATTGAGACAGCCCTTTTCTACTGGTCGTTTTCGATGTTCCCAAGTCCATGTATTTTAAGTTGTACCCACAAAATGGTTCTTTATGTCCACATCAACCATATTCACCCATTCTATTTGGAGTTGTATGGTCCTGTCCAGAATGCAAGGAAGTCCCCAATCATTTGTACCACCTATTGAATAGACCAGCAAACCAATATTTTGTTTGCCATACCCACAGCGATATGTCCTGTCCACATATCCCCCCTCCTGGTTGGTGGTTCCAAGCTTTACTTCCCAAAAAACTCAGATGATCATTTGATCTCATTATTCACAACTATACTATCTATAGTCAATACTACTTGTCATATTTTTTCAGGGACATTGAAACCACCAACCTGCGACGAAGCCAGCGCATCAACGCAACGAGGTCACCAACTCATGCAATTCTTCGGGGAGCAGCTGTCACTTGGCGCCCCCGAAAACAATGCCCAGAATGTAACAGGGGGTAAGTAAGTAATGGGTAAGGTATGGTAAGATATGGTAAGGTATGGTAAGGTATGGTAAGGTATGGTAAGGTATGGTAAGGTATGGTAAGGTATCAAGAATTGAAGAGTTTTCAGATACCCATATATTTTGATATGATTGATGTTTTTAATATATATATATATATATCAAGGTATCTAACAGCCCGGCCGAGGCTCATCTTCCTGGATTTGGCAATCAGAGGCAAGTTTCCTGACAGCCCGGATGCCCATTGTGGAGGAGCAGACATGATCATGGTTGACCAGCTGACCAGCTGTTGATTTGCATTCGATTCTTAGATAGTTATTCTCTGTCATTATCATGACTGATGTTGGATCCTGATTAGTGTAGGGGGGACCCCCCCTCCCCCTAAACAATTTCAGGCTACACGTTAAAGTGATTTTTTGGGGGGACCAGGTACTGAATAAAATTGGATCAATTTATTTCAATTGAATTTCAATTGATTTTACTTTACTTTCCATTTACAGTACGTTCAATTGATTTTCATTTGATTTCAATTGATTTTCAATTGATCTCAGTTGCTTTCAATTTACTTTCAATTGATTTCAATTTACTTTCAATTGATTTCAATTTACTTTCAATTGATTTCAATTTACTTTCAATTGATTTCATTTACTTTCAATTGATTTCAATTGAGTTTTAATTGAGTTCACTTTACTTTCAGTTGGTTTCAATTTACTTTCAATTGATGTCAATTTACTTTCAATTGAATTCAATTGATTTTCAATCGATTTGGATTGATTTTCAGTTTGCTTTCAATTGATTTCAATTTACGTTCAATAGATTTAAATTTGTTTTCAATTGATTTCAATTTACTTTCAATTGATTTCACTTTACTTTCAATTGATTTTAATTCACCTTCAATTGATTTCAATTTACTTTCAATTGATTTTCAATTTAGTTTGAATTTATTTTCAACGGATTTCAACTTACTTTCGATTGACATCCTATAGCTTCCCATAGAAAGATCATAGACATAACATGGAAATAGATGGAAATAGTATAGGAACCACAAAGAAATCCCATAAGAATACCATAGAATTCCCATAGCATCCCTTCAGAAATCCCATAGTAATCTTTTAGAAATATCATAAACACATCATGGAAATCCCATAGGAATGCCATAGGAATCCCATAGAAATCCAAGAGTAATCCCATAGAAATACCATAGAAACCCAATAGACACATAATGGAAATCCCATATATAGAAACATCATAGAATACCAAAGAAATCCCATAGAAATCTGATAGAAATCCACTGGAAATCCCACAGACGTCCCTTTGAAATCCCAGAGAAATTCCAAAGAACCACCATGGAAATCCCATAGAAATCCCGCAGGAATCCAATAGAAATCTCATAGTGATCCCATAGAAATATCAAAGAAATCGAAAAGACATATCATGGGAATCCCTAAGAAATCCCATTGAAATATCATACAAATCCCATAGGAACCCAATGGAAATCCCATAGAATTCCCAAAGAAATCCTTTGGACATATCATAGAAATACCATAGAAAATTCCGTTTAAATCCCACAGTAATCTCATAGAAATATCATAGGAATCCAATAGAAATATCATGGAAATCCCAAAGAAACTCCATAGAAATATCATGGAAATATCATAGAAACCCCATAGGAATCAAAAGGAAATCCCATAGACATCCTTTTGAAACCCCATAGGAATCCCATAGAAATACCATAGACACCCCTTTAGAACATTCTTTTGAACCCCCATAAGAATCCCATAGAAATACCATAGACACCCCTTTTTAGAAACACCATAGAATATCATAGAAACACCATAGAATTCCCATAGAAACTTTATAAAAATGCCATAGAAACACCATAGCCATCAAGGAGAGGATGCCAGGAGAATTGAACTAAGTAAGAGACAACAGCTATAGCAAAGGACAGGAGAAACGGATTTTGGAACATGTTCCCTTCAAAAAAAACTTGACACAGTAGAGGACCACCACAGCACACATACTATTGAAGATCAGGGTTGTTCATGGGCTACCCCCTTGAACAATTGTTTGAGTGCTGTTTTTTTTGTTTTAATGGGTTTAAATAAGGCATCCTATATTTTGGAAATTAGACATTTTGAGGAATCCAAAAGAATGGAACAAAGAAAGTAAACAGATAAACATATAGGAAAAGGAAAGGAGAAACGGACTTTGGAAAATGTTCACTTCAAAAAAACTTGACACAATAGAGGACCACCACAACAAACATACTATTGAAGATCAATCTTGCTGATGGGGTACCCCTTTGAAGAATTGTTTGGGTGCTATGTTTCATATTTGTTTAATGAAGAATTCAATATTTTGTGAAAATGGTGCATTCTGATGAACCTAGATAAAAAAACTAAGTAATTTACAATAGCTACTCCAAAGAAGGGGACAAAGGTAATTATGAACATTTTCACTTCAGAAAAAACTGGACACACTCGAGGACCACCACAACAAACACATTAATTATTGAAGATCACTCTTGCTGATGGGTCACAACCTTGAAAAATGTTTCTTCAAACACGAGCTGGACACAATAGAGAACCACCACAACAAACAAATATTCATCAATTAATTAATTGATTAATTAATTAATTATTTTCAAAAATGCTGAAAAATGAAAAACAACAAAAAATGCCGGAAAAAAACTGAAACAAATGCTGGAAAAAAACTGAAAAAATGCTGAAAAACAATGACACAATACCGTACCACCCCAACAAGTATACTGATTCAGAATTATTTTTTGGAAAACTTGACACAATACACGATCCACACACTAATCGGGGTATAACATTATTCATATTGGAATATATTGGGGGGATGAAGCTGGTTTGGTCTTTTGGAGTATTTTTACAGGTGGTCCACTACAGTCCTTCGTAGACCATAGCCCCACTTCTGTTCACTGTGGCTGAAAAACTACCAGGCCTATTGCGTTTGCTGCTGGATGCAGTTGGGGCCCCAGTTGTTGCACATTGATGATCATGTGGATGATGTTGCATGATACTGCAGCAATTGTGATGCCATCACATGTTTATAGTTTATAGTGGATACACAACTCCCGTACTGCTAAACATATAAATTCTGTTGCTGGTAAACAACATGAACTTCACAGACATGTTGCTGCCCCTTTGCTCATTCTTGAACCTGCGTCACGTCGAGGTATCTATCCTGTCCCTTCAGCGAGATATGCAAAAACTTCTGGCAACGTTCAACATCTACGGGAAGTTGAACAGGCCAACTTCCTTAGTTTCAGAGCACCAATTGAAGCCCTACTTTGACATAGCCTACAGATGTTCATTCCATAAAGGGTTTGTCAGAGTCAGTGTACAATAGAATTAGTGATATTAGTAACACTTGGCGAGGAGATATAAAATGATACAAAGAAGCATATATAGTTATATATATATAGGGTGGGTTTTGGTCAACGGCAGCGTTTTGTTGCAATCAAACTTGACACGCAACCGAGTGCAAAGATTCACGGCGTTATTGTTGGATCTGGGCCCAAGCAGCCTCCCAAAAGTCTAAGGCAACTTTGGCAAAGTTCTCAGTGTGTGTTTTAGAGCCTATGCTCCGAAGCGGGGCTTGCAAGCATGTTGGACTTTCCTGCAAACTCAGCAGGAGATTTTTTTCGCTTGCTTCCTTTTGAGGGCTATGTGGGAGTGCTTTCATTCTTTCCAGTTCGATGGCTTCGAGCAGCCGCCCAAGTTTCCAAGGGATGGCACTTTGTAGCGCAGTCCAGAGCCGCTGAATATGATGCTTCCGTGACCTGCAACAGGGTGGACGACTTGACGAATTTCGTATTGTCGTTGTCCCACTTAAAGTTGGTCTCCGCGATCCGTTGCGACATTTCACGGGTGGTCTGTGAGTGGCGTCGGGAAGATTTTCAGAGATGTTCGGTGGAGATTAGGAGCCGTTTCACAGATTTGGACCGGCAGCGGATCTCACATGTGACATGGAAGTGTGGCTGTTTGTACTTCGTCCAGTATCACGTATGGTTTCTCCGCGACATTTTTCCAAAGCTCAAGTCCTTCAAGCTTCACGTCCCCAGCCGGAAAGACCCCGACACCCTCCATGTCGACAGTTGTTTGAACTGGCTTACAGATGTGATGCGTGTGTCACTTGGACGGCTATCTCTTGGTTTTCTTCGCAAATGACCACGGGTTTTGGCGAAAGCATGCAGCTCTGTATTTTTTTATAGGAATGAAATAACTGATAACTATATGTTTTATGTGCCTGACACTTTTTTTTAAAGCTAGTTTTGCATGTTTTTGCCATATCATTTGGGATGTTGACCCCCAAAAGTGCACCGTAAGTTGTTTTGTTATGTTCCAACATTTTCCACGTGTGCTCGCAAAATTAGCTGGCCGACAGAAATTGCATTCCAGGTCAGTGGTCGCAGAACGTGTCAGAAAGAGAGGTTATAAAACAAGTATAAGTTGGTCTGGCGATGACTTTCCGCGGCGTATGAGATCGCTGCATTTGGAAGGCCTATGCTTTAGCATGCCTGGAGGTCCAGAACTTGATGTTGACATCTTTGAGAGTTTTCTCTCCAAGGACTTGGGGCAGCATCAGTGTCGATGGGAGACATGGGGGCTTCAATGTCTTTAAGAAAGATTGCTCAAGACTTAAGACTCAAGATGGTGATTCAGGGGGCCACTAATAGGTCCCGGAGCCGATCACCTTTATGGAATAAACACCGCTTCTTACCATAGCTCAAGCCACTGCTGGTAGCAAGCATCAGTGATGGCTGCCTCTTTCCACCATGAAAGATGACTTGAGGCGGAAATCACAAAGGTAGGAATGACATTGGGGAGCCATAACTTGAAAAGTGTCATGAAATTCTGCGACGGTTTCAATGGACAGACTCTCCTATCTATTGCCTTGATTTTAGCAACGTGGACATCAGCCCAGATGACCTAGATATACCACGATATACCTATATAGTATAGATCATCCTAGATCGTTCTACTTGTAGTTCGATAGCTAAATTGTCAAAGGTAGGACAGAAGCGTGACGTTGGTCCCAGACTGGTTGAAAGGAAGGAAACTTGACAAGACCCCCCAACCTTGGGTCGTGAGTCCCTGTAAATCCTTGTAAATCATTGTTAATCCATATCCTTCCACTAAACCTATTTAGTATGTAGGGATATTTAGGGTATTGTAGGCTTATGTCCCATCCTTGTAGACACGTGTTCATAGCGTCCAATTCCCTTTGGCAGGCTGTTAATGTCGTAGCCATCTATCTGGATATGGATTCTGAATGGTGGGAGACGTGGGGATGCAAATTTGAGCTTGGCATCCTGGATTGGATCAAATCTCGGCCAAGGATGATTCGATTTGACATGAAAACTTTGAACAACAGCCTCCAAGCGCAGATTCAGGCGCTATTATTGGACCAAAGAAGAAGAATAAGAAGAAGCAGAAGGTGACAGCAGCCTTGCAGCTTTTCCGCTTTGTTGGCGTCGGAGATTGCTTGGCAAACGTCAAAGTCGTGGTTTGCCGATGGCCCGACTCCAGACTGAAATGATTCTCTTGCAGTTCGAGATGTATCAGAACGGTGAGCATTTCTTGGAGCAGCCTGATTTTACGATTCTCGAGGGCATTATGTAGTTTGATATTTGGATATCAATGAGATCTACGAAGGCAACTGCCTGTACTTGCACCGGACAGTTGAAGCGGAGACAGCGACCAAGAAAGGGCCGTGCTTTTGCGACTGAGACAGAACAAGTTTTTTTCTTATTGGCTATAGAACCATATAGAACCTATATAGGTCGATCTCCATATTCTTATTGGCCAGTCCGAGAGTTGGTTGGTGAATGTCACCAGTCTTCATACTCGACAACCATAACAACCCACATATTGACAGACTGTTGTTCCACGCATGAAACAGCTCCTGATACAGGGATCGATTTGGTGCTTCATCGTCATCGCTTGCCAGATTTCAATGTTGTTGGAACCAAAAGCCAGGGTCTCCAAACACTACTAATTTTAAACCATACTAAACCATACTAAACCCACATTGATTTGGTTCATTCCCAAATTCTTTGATCAACTGGTGATAGTAGCCACATTGTTCCAGCAAATCAACAGATCGCAGGCTGGTGCGCAAGTATCGCGTGGCTCGCCAAGCTGTGGCGAATTAAAGCTTCGGAGAACAGAAAACCAACCATGGCAGTGGAGAATCACTGGAAATTGTCATAAGTGGTTTAATGTGGTTGATTAATGTGGTTGATTAATGTGGTTGATATATATATATATATGTTAATATACCTCGTCAAGGTATGTTAACAATGTTGAGATTGCGATTTTCCCAGCGGGGTATCTTTAAAACATGATGCACTGAAATCTGATGAATCCCAAAAGTCGAAGTCCCAAAACCGTGTTGCGCCATGCTGTAATGCCAACATGCTGGATATGGTCGCTTCACGTTTAGCTAGCAACGCTGCCTGTAAAGAAGGATGGTGGATTGGTGCCAAGGAACATTGATGAACTACCAGAAAGGGATAGGTCCTAGATCATTGGATCCCCCAAGAAGGATACCAAACTGTAAATCCCTAGGATCGCTGTGCAAGCTCACTAGGATCGAAACAGCAACCGCGATCACCGGAAGATTGAGCTGGCTGTCTTGCCAGAGCCCAAGTTTGATCCATCAGAGCTAGATGTTGAAGTTGATGTAAGCCGTTTCCGTATCAGGCGCGTGATGTCACAAGTTGCAGTACATCCTGCCCACAGATTAGGCCCGCAACCGGAACTGATTTGGTCGAAGAACACTGAAGCCTTTGAGAAGAATGCTTGCAGTTCTACCGTGATAGGGTTCTGGGAGAATGCAACCTACCTTGCCACAACTCTTGGTTGGGAAAGGGAAGCACCCCAAGCATTTCAATCGATTTTGGTTGGTGGCTCAGCAATGCCAATTTCCTTCTGTTATTTAACAATTCAGCCTTTGAATGTCAATGAAAATAAAATATGTTTATATGTACGTATACATATAATATGATTAATATGTATTTTCAAGGCCATATCCCATGTTCCTCATTGGTTCAAGGTCTTCCTTTGACACTCGAAATGGTGGCAGTTCCTATGACTTGGTCCCATTTTGGTTGCGGAGAAAGTATCGGGTGGGGTCACTCCATTGTTTTTGGACAGGTGCCCATCATGTCCGCCACTGTTGCCAGAATTTTTCCAAGGATTGTCGATTGGACTCCCTGTTTTAACAATTGCATACCACGTTGTTTGTGGTTTCCTATGGCTTTCTCACTATTTTGGCATCCAAAAACAGTATAAACAGTTAACTACTGACAATAGCATACTATGGTACGTGAGTTCTATGTTTTTTTCACGTAAATACACCACATCGTAGTTCATCTCCCATACCCCAAGCCCTCGCTCGTGTCAGGCTTTGTGGCCAAGGTGCCGGATGTCTTGCTCCCTTTCGCTTGTCGAAAATCTAAAATTATTGTTGATTCAAATTCGGAATTGCCATGTTAATAGTCTCAGTTGTGTTGGCGAAATTCCCATCCGTCTTTTCAATCCTCATTTGTTTCTCATGTTTTCCTCTAATTGTCCATGTTTGCCCAAAATTTGTCCAACATGTTGCGGCAGGATTTGGAAGCAGACGAAGTGTATCCTCCTCGAGAGGAGTTTGAAGAGCAGTCACTGGGCATAGACTGATCCACCAGGTAACTGGGACCTCTAAATTGGGAACCCGGGATCAAATTCTATGGAAAACCAAATGAAATTGGGAAAACCCATGGAAAAACCAGGTTTGTTCAGGTTCCACTGATTGATCACTGCTCAAACCCGCTGAATGTGTGCATTTGAACTTGAAATGTGATCAACAAACATGAAGTTGGTATAGTAGGCAAATTGAATGTTGATTCTTCACTTCAGCATCTACACCTCAGCCACGTCGCAGCGCCGTGAGGCTTGAAGGTTGGATAAAGCGAAAAGACGAGCACTGCAAGACAATCGCCTCCCTTCTGCTGAACCTCTTTGAGGCACACTGTCAGCTCAGCCATGGAAGATGGGATCCAGGGCTAGCTTTTGAGGTACCGGTCAAACACTCAGATATGTCAGATATGCCAGTGAAATTCAGTGAAAATCCCAAAAATGAAGTGAACAGACATGGCTAGACGAGAACAGACCCATAGATCTTTCACACAAAAATTGGGGTCCCAGGTTTGTGGCGTTCAGATTTTACCCATTGAAACATCATCAGCTGATTTGGCTACTCAACAAGGCTTTTCCATATAAATACTCAACAAATCTCAACAACATCAGCCTTTTCTGCGTCCAATCTGTTGCTACTCCATACTTACCTGAGCATCTTGAGCCATGGAACATGAAAATCGGAGCACCAAGGCACCCATTTTTGTGCCATGAACCAACCGCCGACGTTGTTGGAACACGCTAGGAGCAGAAGTTCCAACAGCAAGATCCAAGTCGTTTAGAGACCACCCTGATCAGCATCTTCGACTGGTGGCAGGCAGGGAGCAGCTACACCTTGCGGATATGCCATGGGAATCCATGGGAAATATCCTGGGAAATGCCATGCAACTTTTCGCAAACCGCAAATTGGGATGGTTTATATAATTTTATATACATGTTCATAGCATCGTTTTCTTTGTTTAGCAAGTCTGTTTTTTGTTGGGTCAATCCCACATGTTTGTATGTTTTTGACGGTTAAAACCTAATTCATTGCTACTTCACTTCTCGGCCATGTCCCCACTTTGGTGATTGATGGCAATCCAAAAATTACGAGCATATCTCATAACTGATAGCCAAGAGTTAGGATCAGTTAAGATTCATTAGGATATCAAATGATATCAATGGTTTCTTTTGATGCCTATTGATGGCTATATTATCACTATTATCACCAGGTAAATGTCCCATTGATGGCCACTCTCCCAGTGAAGTGGCGAAGGTGAACAGCACTACCAGCTATGAACGGGATCGAGAGGCTCCGCTGACTACCAGAGGGTATTTAGGTTTGTCCCAAAAAGGTAGATACCCCATTTTATGACCAGTAATGCGGAGTGCCAAATTTTGACACGATGCTGAATCATGCTGCCCTATACTTTGCCTATCGTTGCCTTGCCTGCGCATATGCGAGTGACCATTGATGCAGCTTGACCGATATGAGTTGATAATGATCTTGGCAGAGATCGAATATGCAAAGCCGCTTGAAAATTAGGATTCAGACAAGTAAAAGACATGCTGATTCTCTTAGAGAGGCAAGTCTAATTGCACTTTTTTCTGAGCCAAACTTTGATCATGGCGAGGTCTCAGAAGCGCGTAGAGTGCTCAGCAAGTCATTCTCTTCACTGCCAAGAAAGTTGTGGTGTAGAGAGCATGTCCGTAACACGGGAAAACGTGGCTGATAAAGTAGGTTTGAATGGATGTGATATTGAATATTGACAATCATCTTCTACGGACGCTGTAACCATCCACTTTCAGGGAAGTGAGATTGTCAGTTGCACAAATGGTTTATAATTTACAATTTATAGGGCAGCAAGAATGTCGAAAGGTTGGGACCAAAGTGAGCTCCACCATTTCATGGCCGAGGCACTGCCATCAGTCTTCCAGATCGGTTGAAAGTGGCGATGATGAGCCCCTTGACAAAGACGTGGCTGCCACCAGGGACCTAGGAATATGTCTTACATTTTGGGACTTGGCCAACATGCACTTGAGAATTGCAATACCAAGCCAAAAAACCTGGCACTAACATGCACGAACCACATAGCCAATGAGGTGCTGGGAGTAAGATCAAGTAATTAGATACTGTACCTTGCAGATGACCTGTTTGACAGACTAATTGGATGGATTATGTTGATTAGATTTCAATCAAACATATTAGGGATAAACATCGGCTAAATCATAAAGGATTGCTATTTTTGGGGAATTATGTTTTTCCGTTTTGGGCATTTTTTTTCGATTTCTGTTTCCCTGCTTCTTTGCTTTTCTGCTTTTCTGCTTCTCTGCTGTTATAATTCTTTGCTTCTATGCTTCTCCAGTTTTCTGCTTCTTTGCTTCTCCACTGTGCTGCCTCTCTGCTTCTCCGCTTTTCTGCTTTCCCCTGCTTTTCTGCTTTTCCAGCTTCTGTGCTTCTCTGCTTTCTGCTTTTCCCTGCTTCTTTGTTTTGTCGAAATCTGCTTCTCTGCTTACCTGCTTTTCTGCTTTTCTGCGTTTCCCTCTGTTTTTGTTTCTCATACTGCAGATAATGTTTGAGAAACATCATAATCAACCATAAATAAACCCGAAACCAACCAAAGAACCACTAAAACAACTCCAAGTAAACCCTGAACACTCCCTGAATAAATTTGAAACTAATCCTAAATAAACCTTACACCAGCCCTAAATAGATCTTAAACCAGACCTAAATAAATCTTAAACCAACGCTAAACACACCTTAAACCAATCTGAATAGGTCCTACATCAACTCTAGATAGATCCTAAACCAAGCATGGAAAAGACCCTAAACACACCCTAAACCAGCTCCAAATAAATGCTCACCCACGCCTAAATAAACCGTAAACCAATCCTAAATAGATTTTAAACCAGGCCTAAATAGATCCTGAATCAACCCTCAACAAACTTCAAACCAACATAAACCAACCCTAAATAGGTCCTAAACCAACCATAAATAGATCTTAAACCGAGCCTAAATACAACCTAAAACACACCCTAAAAAGATCCGAAACTAACCCTTATTAAAAAAAAAACTAAATTACTTTACTTCGTGTGATCCCCACCATGACATTTATATATTTTGTTACTGGCAAATCTTCTGGCATTCTATCTGACATATTTTCTGACATTCTATCTGGCATATCTTCTGGCATTCTACCTGGCATATCTTCTGGCATTCTATCTGGCAGATGTTCTGGCATATCTTCTGGCATATGTTCTGGCATATCTTCTGGCATTCCATCTGGCATTCTATCTGGCATATCTTCTGGCATATTATCTGGCAAATCTTCTGGCATTCCATCT
>Ga0126342_10002549_pt1 | contig 28630 bp, 27 predicted proteins | sample Cyp1metagenome_FD_92528 | JGI IMG/M metagenome (GOLD analysis project Ga0126342, IMG submission 92528) | Coral microbial communities from Lord Howe Island, Old Settlement Bay, Australia - Cyphastrea 1 metagenome | ecosystem: Host-associated > Invertebrates > Cnidaria > Coral ... | reverse complement strand
ATGTAGGTGATGTAGAGGATGCAGTGATATAGATGATGATGTAGGTCATGTATGCGTTGTAGATGATGTATGTCATGTAGATGAGGTTGATGGAAAAAGATTGTGTAGGTGATGTAGATGGTGTAGGTGAGATTGATGATGATGATGGTGGTGGTGGTGATGGTGATGATGATGATGATGTAGGGAAGATGGTGCAGAAGATGTAGGTGATGTGGGTGATGTAGAGGATGTAGTGATGTAGATGATGATGATGATGATGATGGTGATGATGATGATGATGATGGTGTAGATGTAGATGTAGATCTAGAGAAGATGGTGTAGAAGATGGTAAAGAAGATGTAGGTGATGTAAAAGACATAAGAGATGTGGATGATGTATGTTAGGTAGATGAAGTGAAGAGTGAGGCGGACAGCAGCTCTTTGGGAAAAAACCATTCGCACGAGCTTCGGGAATATTGGCCACAGTATTGCAAACGCCTTTGGAACAACGTTTTTTCATAAAGTGTTTGTCCTGTGATTGCGCCTCGCACGCCCGACCTCTAGAGTAAGAAGGGCGGGGCAATAAACATACTTCACTCATTGCGTGTTTGGCAACTGTTTTTGTTTCTGGCTGTTGGGGATACTCTTTGGGTTTATTTTGTTTGAAAATGGGTTGTCTACCTCCAGTCATGGCCACTGAATGGGTCACCTTTTTGAGACCAACCGACTTTTCCACCCATGCTGAGATTGGGACGTCCCAGTTCCTTAGGTGCTGAGATCGTCATTGCTCTGACGCACATGCGTGCAGCCCAAACTCCGATTTTGTTGGAATCTACAAAGGTACATACTGACACAAACAGTGGAAAACATAGCTTGACCTGACAGGGATTGCAAATTTGAAAAGGATACAGTAGACATTTTCGGATGACTGCGCTTGAGGTATCCAAAGGTTTGGTTTAGGTATGCCGTTCAGGTGGTGCAACAGCAAAGTTGAATGAGTGGATACTAAAAACATATACAGTATTTGATTGAAACAACAATTTCACCATGTTTTTGCGAAACATTTGGGTTTGTATACATATCTATATAATATATATAGATACATTTGTATGGGTTTTCCTCTCTCTCTCTCTATCTATATATATATATATATTTATATATACACATACACATGATTTTTAGATATACATAATCTAGTATGTATATATTTATATAAATAAAATATACATATATTTGCTAAGATCTGGGGTATCTCATCCCTTCAGTTCCGTTGCTTGCACCAAGGCGTGTGCCGAACGACGAGTTGCTGGCCAACGAAGTGTCTGAGGTGGACGTGATTTTGGCGGGCCATGATCATCACTACGACGTGAAACCGGTTTGGAAACCCGGTGGAGCCGTGTTTTTTCATGGGAAAATGATGGAAAATGAGGGGTGAAAAACCATGAAAAAAAAACCATGGAAACTCCTGGCCAAATCTTTGATCCCCTTGAATGAAGCAGGAACAAAAAATCGTGGTTTTTTCGGTGATTTTCTGGGCCGTGACTGAAACCCTGGAAACCTTCCATTTTGGTCATTTGACGGGTATTTGTGGTGAAACATAAGTTTTCAAGTAAGTTTGGGTACCTGATTTTACGGATCACCGTGGGTCACCTCAAATGGCAAACTAACTCTGTTCGAGTGCTGAGGTGGGCCCTCATGGAACCTTTGTCCGGAGCTTGGGCCATGAAAGCCTTGGATCGATGTCTTTGTTTTTGATTTCCAATTGGTCTAAGGTCTTGAAAAGTTGAACAGACTTTCGAGACATCACAGCGAGAAACTCAGAAACTCTGCAATAGATCGTGACCATAGCAGGCCGGCTATTCATTGGCGATGCAGATTGGGCCGGCCTGCATATTTTTTGTGACTTCTCTAAGAAAATGACGACTGAATGGCTCTCGATTTTCAGAAGATAGCAGGTGATGCTTTGCAGCTTCCAAGTGCTCACCCCGTTCCTTTCTCTTCGAGAAGAAAACAATATAAAACACCATTGGGGGATCCCAAAACAGTATCCATGTCAGGCTATTTTGGTACCAAATTTCAGACCAATCCCTGCAGCGAAATGCTGGACTTTCTCAGGTCCTGAACTTGGAATTCACCGATGGGCCCAAAGCCTACAAGGCCTAGCACCTTGAAGCGGTTAGTGGAGATGAAAAACCTGTTCCCATGCAGTATCAAATACATCATACGGGGATGGGTCAAAACCCTGTACCCCTGTAGTTCACATCAAAATAGCTGGTAAATGGATGTGAATAACCCCCTAAAAATGGTATTAATAGGTATTGATCCATACCCATATCATCCCCAAAATGAATAGATCATATAGATCCAGTACTGTACTAAACATTACTAAACCAGGGTTTCTAAGGGGGTGGTCAATATTCGAAGCATATTACTGTGAGCAGCACTGCGTAGGTTGTGGATCATCAGCATGTTGAGATCGACAGCAAGATTTCAGAGGCGAGACGGCTATCTTGAAGTTCTTCCAGACCGCATGGATAGCAACTTATATCAACTTATAGCAACTTATAGCAACAAAGGTAACTCTGTTTTGGATCCTTTCGGTATCACCTCGTCAGCCCGGCGTCTGAACTTTGCTCCGCCCAGTTCGCCTCCCGGCTCAGTTTTGGGAAAGCAAGGGGGCTGCATGGAGCCTGATTTTACAATTTCCCCTTGGCACCGGTGGATTTTTCAGTGCCAACATATAAAGCCCAGAGGAACTACCTGGCCTGCGAAGCAGAGTTCGAAGCTGTGCTCCAAGAAATATCAGAGGATACTTGATGGAATGTAGCAGAGTATCAGAGGAATGTGATAGAATCTGATAGAATCTGATAGATCAGATACTCATGCTACAGCTGCTACAGGACCCAGGATCCACAGGTGAGCCGCCGATTGGGAGAAACCGCGCCACAGCCTTGTTCCGAAGCCATGGGAGTTCGGAACTCTGAAGAACAGGACGGGATTTGGGTCCAAACTAGTTGTTGGACATGTCATGACATGTCACACGTGGCAGCGCTTTTCTTTTCTTTTCTCCAGCATTTCAAACTGTTTCATTTTGAGCTTCAAGAAAGCTGCATTCTGCAGATGCCCGGTGTGACAAACGAGACTGGATATTGGCGCTCAGTCGACTCTGAGCTGGAAGCAGTGTGTGTCAGCATGCAGATCTTGAGTTAAACGATTCAAAGCCAAGGAAGTTTGAAGAGAAACTTTTGAGATATCGAACATGTGAAGTAGCGGGGATGAAATAGAGAAGGGAGTAGAGGAGTGAAGAGAGTACTAGTACAGAAGTGACGAGTAGAACACTGACAATAGTAGAGAAGTGAAGAGTAGTATGAAGAGTTGAGAAGTGTGAAGAGTAGAGTCTATGAGTAGAGAAATGCGAAGAGTAGAGAAGTGAGAGTACAAAAAGTTAGTAGAGAAGCAGACTTAAGCAGAGTTAAGCAGAGAGTAGAAAATTAGACAAGAGCCACAGAGCCACTTTGATTTGCGATCCAGTGATTGCACCAGTACTGCTGTGTCAAGGTGACTTTTGTGAGGGTTAGGACTTAGGACAGCGCTGCCACTGTGTTTTGTCAGCAAGGTTTGTAGATTTGTAGATCACATTGCAATGGCCGCGTCCATGTTCCTTTGCTGCGCTTGCACATGCAGCTTCACTGTGATTTGCAATCCAGTGTTGCTCTGCGCAGTTGGATTGCTGCGCCAAGGAAACTTTTGACGTGCGCCTTTGAGTTGTGCCAGGATGGCTTTGGATGTGTCTCTTTGCGCTGGTGCTCGCGTGTTTTGCAATCCAGTGGTTGCCCAGCGGATCCGACTTGCTGAGCCAAGATCACTTGTGACTATTTTTGACTTGTGATTGCGTGCTGCTGGGTTTGTGTTTTGGAATCCAATGGTTGCTCATCGCAGTCGAATTGCGGTGTCCTGTCAAGGTGCGGTTTGATTTGCTTTTGAGATGTCAAAGCAATTCTGAGAATTTGCGAAGAACAAGAGATGTCAAGAGAAAGAGATATCAAGAGAACGACATTTCACAAAAAGGAGATGGCAAGATAATAGATAAGACAAGGATGCCGCGAGAACGAGCTGCTGGCTGAGAGAAAGGGACGTCAAGAGAAAGAGATACCAAGAGAAAGAGGCATCAAGAAAAAGGAGCTGTCACGAGAAAGAGGTATCCAGACAAAGCGATTCCATGACAACGAGATGCCGAAGGAAAGAGTTGCAAAGAGAAAGAGATGTCGAGAGAAACATGTTTCCAGAGAAAGAGATCTCACGACCAAGAGATGTCAAGAAAAAGGGATGTTAAGAGAACGATTTCAAGGGAAAAGTGGGTCAAGAGAAGAGCTGTCAAGAGAAAGAGATTTCAAGAGAAAGATGGCACGAGAAAGGGATTTCAAGAAGAAAAGATGTCGAGAGAAAGGGATGCCAACAGAAAGAAATGTTCAAGAAACGCTGTGTCAAGAGAAAGTGGTGACACCAGAAAAGGTTGACAAGAGAAAGAGATGTCAAGGAAAGAAGCGTACGTAGAAAGCGGTGGCGTCCGAAAGAGTTGACAAGATTATGGGATGTCAAGAGAAAGGGTTTCCAGAAGAAAAACAGATTTCACGGGAAAGAGATGCCAAGAAAGTTGACACAGAGGTCAAATTTCGTTCCTGCAGGCTCTCCCTTTTCTTTTCCAGGTGTCCTACCTCTTGGAAACTACCGCGGCCCGGCTTGCCCGGGCTCTACTCCTGTGGTATATAAGCGGTAAACCAAACCAAAAGAAACTCTCAACTCTCAACATTCAATATCACAATATATACTTGATCATACATATATAATTAAATATATTTATCTTTTCATTTATTTATTTATTATATTATATATATATACACACATAAATAACACCACCACATATTTGACACCGCAGGAGAAGCGTCGAGATGCATTGCTTCAGCTCCGGTATGCAGAGGTGTTGGGCATTGGAAATTGTAATGTTGGAACTCCCGGACGAACTGAGAATTCGTAAGAATTCCTCAGATTCATTTTTCATTCCAACGTATTCCGACAGTATAACATGCCTGCCATGATCTCCCATGCCGGACCAGGTGCTTTTCGAAAGAGTTGTGTTTTCAATTAGCGCCGTGCCGCCGTTTTCTACGAGATTCGGGGGATGCGTGTAGTCTGTGCCAGGAAAGTCTCACCTCCGAGACTTGTCAGGAGGTGCGACCGAAAATTCGTCAGAAAGTGGCAGCCTTTGGGCCGGATTTGAAAATAGGCTACTCCCCGCATTGAATGGACTTTATCATCATTTTTCCATATTTTTCCCCATATCCCATGGAAGTCACTAGGGTACACCCCTTTTTTAGACATACCCACGGTCTACGCATTCTTACCTGAAAGAGATCCCTTTCCTTTGGTGGATCAAAATTGACAGCTAAGACTTTACGGAGGTGCTGAGTGCAGCTACCAAGGTGCAAAAGACGGGAAGGGGATCTGGATCTGGCAAAGCTTTGGTGTTGGAGATGTGATTTGATTGGGATCGGATGGTATCGGATGGTTGGTTTTTTTGATGTTTTTAAAACCTGTTACAGGGACTTGTTCCAGTGAGTTTCTTTTGGGACCCCACGGCCGAAAGCTGCACTGCGGAACTGCTCGGCGCTCAGGCGATGCTGATCTACAAGGAGTTGGGAGACGAACAGAGCGCGGCGGATGCACTGAAGGCCAAGTCACGGGGTCTGATGATTTGGCGAATTTTTCCCCAAATGTGTCCACACTGAGGGGTTCTTATGGTAAGTGTAAAGCCCGGGTTCGTTTAGTGTTCGCATTCTGGTCTGCGCGTTTGAACGCGCCGGCTCGCGCAAAAGTTTCCTTGTGAGATGTCCATGTGCATTTCGACTGCGCAGGCTTGTGCAAAACGTGGGTACCACTTGGCTCATATCTGAAGGTCTACTTTTACCTGCGCGCCATGTCCGTAAGATCCTCTAGAAGGTCCTTCTTTGATTATCCGATCAGTAGACATAGCGTTGCTTCTTGTGACAAAACAAGTTCTTGCTGCTGCCGTTCCATGCAGTTCCGATAACGTCTAACCTGACCTGTTACTGTTTCTGTAGCTGCTGTTGCTTGTATCATCTTGTATCTCTTACCTTGATCTCCTACCCCCCACACTGTTTTGGGTCTCTTGCCGGGGCACATTTTTTTGGAATGTTTAGTTTGAATTTAAATATCCAAAAAACAGTGGATGATGTGATTCTGGTGAGAAAACTTTACCAGGTCACACATGATGTTCTCGTTTTCTTGCTTCAGCTTCTGGGTTAAGACTAAGAGTCTAAGCGTCTAACAACACAGAGAATGTAGGGTTTTAGACAGAAATTAGCTAACATGATTTCAGACAAACATGGGGATCCCGGATACTTGACCATCCTGACCCAAATGTTATTGTTCTTTTTTTCCCAGGCGGTGATAGCTGCAGTGTCTGTCAAAGAGGGCGAGGACATGACTTAGATTGGCCGTGCTGTGACAGCTGATAATGCGAGGGGTGCAAATCACTTTTAAGTGGGGTGTAAAGTATACCACTATTTGAATCTATTTAGGATTTTGTCCATGTCGATCTTTTTGGAGGTTGCTCCAACAATGCTCCAACGATTTTCGATTCAGGTCGTGCGACAAACGGACCTGCAGGAGAAGGCCTTGGCCAATGCTCAGCGGGAGATGGAGAACTACAGGAAGTGTGGAGATCGCTGTGGAGAGGTGCCACCAGCCATCCATCCCCTACAAGGTGGTGCCTCATAGTTAGCTAAGTTGGTTTATAAGTCCAATAACTATGGTTTATGGTAGATATATCTATAGTTAATGGGGTTTATAAACCTAACTGGGGGGCACCACCTTGTAGTAACTTGAAACACTTTTAGATCAGCACTGCAGCAGCCAGAACTTCACTTCCTGACGCCTCTGGAAGATTCTGGAAGACTCCCTGGGACGATTTTCTTCGAAGTATTTTCCCGACGAATAAAAACCTGGGACACAACAAATGGAGACCCTTCCTTTTGTAGCTTCCAAAATGCATCGCGGCATGTAGACAACCTATACGTTTCTGACCTTGAGTCGTTTCTTAGATGGTTCAAGGGAGCAACTGGTCCGCCTCGGAAAGTTCAGCTAGGCAACCATGAAGTTGGCGCAAGCGACTGTCTATCTCGAAAAGAACCGGCTACAGGTGTCTTGAATTTAAAGATGTCTTGAAAACTGCAACGGGAGCACGAGGTAAGGTAGACTTATTCTTGGACTCTGCTGCCATTTCTTGGAATTTTAGGATACAGATACTTGTATGAGGTGAGGACTGCGCATGGGTCTGTCTGAATTTTGCTTCAACAACAATCTCTCCTTCCACCAGAAAAATATTCAGTCTCTCCATAGCTGGTGCTGAGGAAGCACTCCGCTGGGCAATGGAAGCTCAGGAGGAGTTCAAGGCTACAAAGATCTGTAGGATCCATCCGAAAATTATGGGGTTAGGCATGGGTCGGATGGTGTCCCGTACCGGAATTGCAAATAGGCAGTGAATGTTACTGTTGAGAATGTTACAGCTAGTCAGCTGTGAATCCTGATGGTGATAGATGTAATTTTAAGATGCCCACAATTAGAAAAGGATACACGGAGGTTCCCGAAATGGTACCCCCAAATCATGGATTTCAGTAGGATTTTCCATGAAATAAACCATCCAGCTATTGGGATACCCCCATATAGTTCTCCATAGTTCTCCCCTCAGGTGACCCCACTCGAGTCTTTACTCTCCAGACTCAAAAACGTCGTGATTTATATCGATTTTTATCCATCTATATCGATTTATATCGGTTTTTGTATGTTTATGTTGATTTACATTCCTTTTGGATGATTGGAATCATCATTTTCTTGGTCCTGGAAAGCTGCCTAACCAGCCGAAGGCTTCACAACTGACCGAGAAGGAGGTTTCAGCTCATCTCGTCATGGCAAGGGTTGCGGCCTCGGCTAGCCTGGAACACATGGATTCTCGAATCTCTTGGGGACCCAAAAAATAATCCACATCATCAAAATCCTCCAAATCATCATCTCATCTGAATCATCAAAATCATAAAAGACACACCTTTTGACAATCCACTAGGGGTACTTACTGTACATGGAAAAGCCATTTTTGCAGCCTATTTTTGGCAAGGCTCTTCTTGCGAAATGCGATACTCCAGAGGCCCTGCAGCCAGTGGCCTAGTGTGGCAGTGAATGAAAGTGGGGATACCATGGGATACCATATTTTCAGACAAAACCCGATTGGAGCTCTGGAGCTCCAGATAAAGCCCTGAAATATTGTGAAACAAGCCTTTCTGCCATCGGATTTTCATGGTTAATGCAAGCTTGAATTTGGGGATGGTATAGACTAGTATAGACCACCCAATTCTTTTTACAGTGTTTATTCGTGCCTATGTGGTTCAATTACAGGGTGTTTTGCAATTTTATGTGGTAACTACTGCATATTCTGAATAAACTGCATATCAAGAAATGACCCTTTTCGCCAGCCCTCGTGCCCGAAACCACAACGCCAGCGCGTTTTGCTGGTGAAGTTCAGATCCTGGCAATGTAGACTCCTGATTATTTTAAACGACAGATCCAACAACATTTGCTTCCCAGCACCATTGCCATGTGCGAACATATCTCCAAATCAAGTCATTCAATCCGGATTATTCTTTTTTGTGCAAGTGCAAGAGAACCTGCAGCAGCGTAACGTGACGCATGCGTGCAAGTGCAAGAGCCTAGCGTAGCGCGACGCATGTGTGCAAGTGCAAGAGAATCTGCAGCGTAACGTGACGCATGCGTGCAAGTGCAAGAGCCTAGCGTAGCGCGACGCATGTGTGCAAGTGCAAGAGAACCTGCAGCAGCGTAACGTGACGCATGCGTGCAAGTGCAAGAGAATAGCGTAGCGCGACGCATGTGTGCAAGTGCAAGAGAACCTACTGTAGGGTAGCGTGATGCATGTGCGCAGGTGCAAATGAATGTTATTAGCCCACCCACCCTACCTCATCCCACCCCAACAAAAGACGCACAAAACGCAGGTTCGGTTTTCAACCCGTATGCATAATCAACTGACCGTCACAATAATCATCCCAATCATCATCCCAATCTGTAATCATCTCAAGAATTGTCCCACTATTTCAATATTTCCCATTGGGTTTACCACATTAAAACCACCATCCGACGTGGCCTCCACCTACCGAAAGCCTCACGCTGAGGACTTCCCAACGTGCCTTAGAGCTTGCCGAAGAGGTGGTTATGCTGGTTACGCTTGGGGGTTTCTTAAAATGGTGGATCCCGAAGTCACCATGGGATTCAATGCTAATTCATGGTCGTTGACTTGGATGATTTGAAGTTCATGGTACCTCCATGACTTAGGAAACCTCCTCTTGGGAATTTGGATGAATTTGGTAGTTCCCTGGAAGGCGTAACCTGCCTTTGCAAAAACTATTCAGCGTTTCCTCAATCAGGAGAATACTGACAGCATGCGAAAGACCCATGTCATCAAAGATTCCTGCAGGTTGGTGATATGCGAGGAGAGGCTTTGTCGCTTCAATGCCTTGCGAAGGCGGTTCGGCCTGTGTGCGAAGGGTGTGTGTGTGTGCGCGCGCAGATATTTTGAATCACGTATATTCTTGTACATTAATGTACATTATACAATATATATATATAGATCAATAGTGTGTCAATTGTATACAGTATGTATACAGTGTACAGTTTATGTATTTTTTTTCGCGGGCGCAATGTCGCTCATAAACACTTCGAGCAACATGACAGCAGCAAAAAACGCACAGCGACAGGTTGGAACAATCATTTAGTGCAAAGTTCTTCCATAATTCACGATCCTGTGCCACCAGGAGTATTCTACGAATGTGGGGAGTAGTATTGTACGATCGTGGCGTGTAATCATTTGGACTTTGTTAGATGCTTCCGCCAGGGCCAATTCAGGCCAGCTCGCTCTTGGTGCTCCTTTTCTATAAGGGGACGAAATAGTGCGGAGAGAATAGGAGGGATTAAAGCAGATCTAGTGTTCGAAGGATGGCGGAGGATATGTCCTAGATATTTCAGTCTGGTGTTCGATATCCGAAGGGATGGAGGAAAAAGTGAAGGATGGTTAGCGTAAGCTCAGGCTATCAAATGTTCGTTAGAGCAGGGTGCTTCACTTGGGCTTAAAACTCTGTGATAGAACGGGCTTTTAACTTGCAGGATCTGTCGGAGAGCTCTATAGTGCAGTGAGTTGATTTTGGTAACTTGAGCCGGTGAATAAACTTGGGACTCAGCTCCATGAAGAGGAATTGCTTGAACAATTTGCGAATAAACCTGGAACTTTTTCTTGGGATGAATCAGCGGGTGTCGAAACAGGGTGAGAGAACGTGGAACGCTGTTGAAGCCTGGGAGCACCAAAAGTTTACATCGGCCGTGCTGGAGGAATTGGAGGAAATAAATGCCCCTAGATATTTAGCTGTGTCCATGTGGGGGACAGGGGGTGCTAGGGAGTCAGACTGGATGGGTAGATCTAGAAAGGGGGCACAAGACTCGCACAAACATGGGTCAGTTGCGGTGACTGTCTTGGAAAGGGATATAGGAAGGGTAGTGTTAAGCAAAAGAAGTTGACATTTGGGTGGGTAGAGTGATAGCCCCCCGAGCCTTTCTTGTTGAGTTTCCCTTTGAACTTGCCACCCTTGCCATAGTCGCTGGCGTCGACCCGGTACTTCATGAGGACGCTGGAAACAATGGGCAGGAATCCTGTCGCTATTTGAAGTGGTAGCGATGGATGATCACTCAAGAGCTTTGCCAGTGATGGGGCCATACGGATGAAAATAATCGGAAATGGAAACTGCTGATGCGGAAATCGAATGTTGTATATGTCAAGAGCCTTGTCAAAATTGTGCCTTGCTCTCGTAGTCTTGTCAACAGCGGATTTTGAGAGGGCTTGAATAAGCTCCAAAGTGTGTTGCATTCGATGAGTGAAAGCGTCAGACCATGCCTGCTGGATGTCTTCAAGGTAGTTCTCCACAATGAACAGGACGCATACATAATGTCTCGGGAACCTGTTGTCCAGTAGGTATGTTACCTGCGCTGACAGTTGTTGAGTACTGGCATTTTTGTCCGGCCGTGTTTGCAGAGTCGCCCTGTCTGACTGGAGCTCTCCGTTGCTTCCTTTCATGTCTGCTGGTAGTATGTCCTGGAGCAAATCGAGCAAAGTGTAATACGGCTGCAGCGCCAATCTCTCGCTGGTCGGAATATCATTCTCCACCTTTGCCTTTCCGTATTCTTTGCCATGTATGAGCCAAACATTCTTGGTATTTCTCGTGTGCTGGAAAAACTCATTTCTCGCAATCTCAGTGGTAAATTCCAAGCACATGACGGAGCTGTCCGTTGTCAAAGTATGTGTATGCATGGCAGCCAAGCACTCCCACGAAACTCCCGATTTCTGGAAATAGCCGTCCCAACTCAGTTTTGTTGTACCCATGGGCTGGCAAGCCCTTGATAAGGAGGATTTGTTGCCAAATCTGGCCTCAAGCGTTTTGAGACGACTGTCCACAGGCGAGAGCTGCCGAGCCATCGCCCAAGCGATCCAAAAGTGAAGAGCCGGATTGGTGACCCTTGCTGCGAAGGATATCGAATTCGGAGACCTGGATCCTCAGTTCCAACAAACATTGAAAACAGATGCGCAAGCTGGCAAAGATTTCTTGATCTCAACCTCACAGCTGCAGAAGTTCAGCAGTTCAACACAGATTCTGGGAAAATGGAGAAGCTAGACCTCAAAAACGGCCTTTTAACAGCATCACTGAAGTGCCCATTCTGGCAACGAGCGAAGAGAAAATCAAGGAAGCGACAATGCAATATCATCAGGACACTTTCCTCCCAAATCTCAACGCCTTCATCGACAATTGCCATAAATTTTACCGCAACACGACCATGAGCTGTCGTGCTTTCATCACCATTTCTAATTCTTCCTTTGTGAGGGTGAGATCTGGTCTTTGCTCTTCCTTAGTAGGCGCCCCTCTTCCATGGCGGCGAATGGCCTCAGTAGCAAGTGTATCCTTAGTAGAAAAATGCCGGGATATAGGAAAAAAATCTATTCTGGGGGAACCCCACGGGCCCACAGCATGTGCCATGTAATGGAAAATGATGAATATGGAAAAACTGACAATGCGCAGTGGGCCAGTCCACTATGTACTAGCCCGCCGTCGTTTTGCAGCAGTGGCTTGTGCCAGATGCCTATACAGTTTATGTATACGTATGTATGCATAATGTATCTATGAATATACATATTGATATACATATACATATAACATATATCATATATCTAGAAATGTAGTGTATTTGTACACACACACAAGCATATTATATATTTATATATAAATATGTGTTCGTAGGACTATGATTGTGCACCTACAGGTTCAATTTTATGGGTCACATTCATGTGGTTCTGAATATGCAGATATGCATATGTGAGCATATGCGCATACTTACAAAGGCGCGCAGAATGCACAGAGACCATGTGTGCCTCAGGCCTATTGCCAGAGCCAGGACATCAAAGAGGCTATTGATGCCGTAAGAAGCTCAAACATGTCGACGGTAGCTGATTCGACTTCGTAAGGGCACCCTGGTTGGTGGTTTCAGAGCATGAGTAGCCTCATCGGCCGATATTTTGGAGATTCAAACCACCAACCAGCACTTGATTCTTTGGAATGCTCCAACACATGCAGTCTACTTTTATTTTTGAATCAGTCAGGCCATCGATTGTGTGGGATTCAGATGCCCATGAAAAGGTGATGCAAAAGGTGATTTCTCGGTGCCACGCAATAGCCACGAGGCGAGAAAGTCTTTGACCATTTTCAGGCAGTCATCTGACTACAAACAGCAGGCTGTGGGGGGCCCACTTCATACTGGTGCCAATCGTGGCTGGTTGCGGTTTCCAATGTTGGGTTTGAGCCGGGAATCATTTCTGACTTGGCAAATCCAATGTGCTGAACATGCAAATGAGTGACATGAGACATTTGGCCGAAACACTAGAGAATCGATTGAGTGCTGTCCTTTCTTTAACTGCAGGCCATGTGTTTGATTTGAGATCACGAACATGGAATGATGATCCACAGACTAATATTGGGGAAGGGTTAAGACATGCCAAGACATTTATTATTTGCACCCATCTTCCAGCATGTATGTTGGCAAAATACTGTTAAATCACCACTCTTGGATGGTTGTATGGCCATGAGATACCCTGTAAATCCTAAATAAAGCGCGTAATTGCCACTTTTTTGGTAGGTTACGGCATGTCAATCCCCAAATCAACTTGCTTAAATTCCCACGAATCCATATGGAGGCTTCCAATCCATGGGGGTACCCCAAATCATCCATTTAATGGAATATCCAATTGTAAACCATCCATTTGGGGGTACCCCCATGACTATCGAAAGCTCCATACATTCCATCCATCCACAGTATGATGGTATAGTACTAATCAAAATATCCATGATATTAGCCGGTATTAGTCATTATTAACCATTAAGAACAAGTATTATCTTAGCTAATTTCAAGAGCAATGAAAACCATGTTTTCTATTGGGTTTATGCCGTAGGGTGCGGAGGGGGTCTTGCTACGGGGTTTAGACAGGTACGGGACGGTTGGTACGGGTTTGGGCGCGGGTACGGGTGCGGGTACAGTACAGGTACGGTATGGGTACGGTACGGGTACGATACATGGGTACGGTCGGTACGGTACATGGGTACGATACATGGGTACGGTTTTCGTACCCATGTACCGTACCCGTACCGTACCTGTACCGTACCCGCACCCGTACCCGCACCCAAACCCGTACCAACCGTCCCGTACCTATCATTTGGCATATCGTCCTACCTCCAAAAATGCCAATAGAGCATTGCTCTTGAAATTAGCTAAGTATTAACCATAATTATAATAGCTTTAACCATTATTAACATATTAGCCAGTATGAGTCATTACCAACCATTAACCATTACTAATCATTATTAACTATTACGAACCATTACTAACCATTATTAACCATCATGAACCATTTAAAAGCGGCAGGTGACTTCCATGCTCACAGTGGCCTCCATCCACTTGGCCCGAGAGCGTCCTTTGGATGCCCTGCGCAGTGCCAAGGACTGCTGACCCACCGTTGGACTAAGAAAATTATGTCGTGCACATTTACTACATAGGTGCTCATATATATATATACACATAATATATATAATATATACCTTAAATATATATCCTATTAAAATCCTATAAATATGTTGTATGTATACACCTACATTACATAACATATATATACATATTTAAAACCACTATATATAACATTTATAAATAACATATTAAATAAACAACATATAAATAAATAACATATAAATCAATAACATATAAATAACATATAAATAACATATAAATAACATATACATAACATATATATATAAACCTTTTGTATATAAAACCTATATGTATATAAAACCTGTATATATATGATATATATATATATATATAAATATATACAAACCACACACACACACATATATATGTATATAACATATATCTATTTAACATATATATAACAAATATATTTATATATGTTGTATATTTAATATATAGCCAATATGTTTACAGAAAGCATATATATATATAATATAGACATAACATATATACATTTAGAGCCTATACAAAAGCCACCTATATACATACCTTACATGTATATATATATATATGTAACTATTTATTCATACCTCAAAATATGACGAAAAACATGTATATATAGACATGTGTATATGAACATGTATTAGATAGATAGGTCGATAGATAGGTAGATAGACAGGCAGACAGACAGATAGATAGATAGATAGATAGATACAAAGATACATCGATACATAGACAGACAACAGATAGACAGACAGACGGATCGATAGACAGATAGATAATACAAGAAAGCAAGACAAGACAAGATAAGACCAGATAAGACCAGAGAAGACAAGATAAGACAAGATCAGATCAGATCAGATAGATAGATAGATAGACAGATAGATAGATAGATAGGTAGATAAATATGATAAGATAAGCAAAGCAAAGGTAAGATAAGACAAGATAGGTAGATAGACAAGGCAGATAGATAATACAATACAGGATAAGGCAAGATAGGAGAAGACAATATGAGATAAGATACGACCAGACCAGATAAGACCGATAGATGGATCGGCAGATACACCGATCGATAGATGGATAGCTCGATCGATAGATAGATAGATAGATAGATACGTAGATACGTAGGTAGATAAAGGTATGGTAAGACAAGATAAGATAAGGTAAGGTCAGATCAGAGAAGAACGGGCGATAGATAGATCGATAGATAGATAGAATGATAGATCAATGGATGGATAGATAGGAAGGAAGATAGATAGATAGGATAAGAAAGAAATGTTAGATACGATCGATAGATAGACCGGTAGAAAGATAGATCGATAGATCCTTAGACAGGTAGATAGATCGATAAATAGATAGATAGATAGCTAGATAGATAGATAGCTAGATAGATAGGTAGATAGATTGATAGATAGGTAGTTTTGTAGGTAGATAAGAAAAGAGAAGAGAAGATAAGATAAGATCGATAGATAGACAGACAGGTAGATAGACTGATAGATTGATAGATAGGGAGGTTGATAAGGTAAAATAAGATAAGATAAGATACGATGATACGATCAGATAAGATAAGTCGATCGACAGCTAGTTAGATGATGCGTAGGTAGATAGGTAGGTAGGTAGATAGATAGACCAATTTATAAAATGGGATAAGAAAAGAGAAGATCAATCGATAGGTAGATCGACAGACAGATAGAGAGGGAGAGATAGGTAGGTAGATAGATAGACCAGATAAGATAAGGTAAGGTAAGATTAGGTAAGGTCGATAGATACATCGATAGAACGAACGATAGATGGACAGATAGGTAGATCGAGTGCTAGATAAGATAAGATGAGATAAGGCAAGACCAATAGATAAATCAATCGGTAGACCGGTCGAGAGATATGGTGATACTCACAATTAAAGAACTGAAGTTGAGGAGTACGAAAGTACCGTTAAATATTGTACCCTCTGGTTCCACAATTCCTGGTTCCTCTGAAATGCCCAACTTACTCATATTTTTTGTTGTTCTACAATTATTGCTGTGCCCCCCCCACATCTCCCACCCCCACCAAGGCTGCCCCACAACCGCACGTCCCATAATCAAGTGTGCCATAATTCTGCGTTCTATGTTTTTCCGGGGTGCCGGCAAGATAAAATGATGTAAATGTATGTATGTACCCTTCAATTGACACAATCTGCAGTCAGTGCCAGAATGCTAGAACGGCGAGATTAATTATAGAACAGGCATCCGAATTCGCGCGGAATCGCGTCAACGAGGAGTACAAAAGTACAGTCAAACCCCGTACTTGTGTACTCCTAATTCCGTTTCAAAATTGTGACTACCACTGTAGATAGATACATAGGTAAATGGATAGATAGATAGATCGATAGATAGATAGATAGATAGGATACGATACGATACGATACGATAAGATAAGAAGAGATACGATACGATAGGATACGATATGATTCGATATTCTACGATAAGATACAATAAGATAAGATCGATAGATCGATCGATGGATAGATATATAGATGTACATATTAGTATAGTATAACATTGTATGTTATGTACAACACATCTACCTTCAGCTTTGGTTCAGGAAGCCCAGCAGCTCTGCAAGCGCCTGGGGGACTCCCAAGCCATGGCCAAAACCCTGGTCTTACTGGCCGAGGCGAGCGGGAAAAATCGGGAAAATACATCAGTTGATTGGGAAACAACCATGAAGAATAGGTCTTTTCATAAGGGCTTTAACCATGAAACTGGGGCTTTAACCATTAATAGATATTAATAGGGTTTGAATAGGGAAACAGCCACAACCTCTGTTGGTGGGATTTTCAAGGGGCTACACACATTCAATACTGGAGGGTGGTGGTGTCTTCCAGCTCTCGGAGTGATGTTGTATGCCTGAGCTGCAGGCGAACGTTGAAAACGACGAGCAGAAAGAGGCGTTAACTCTTGTGAAAGAAGCTCGCGAGAGACATCACGTCTCTCGGCAACAACAAGGAGAACATGTTTTCAAATGTTTTGCAGTGCCAAAGTTAACAATCTACACTGTTCCGGCGCTTATAAGATGGCTGATGGGTCCATGTGCCTTTTTTCAGACATCTTGTCATACCGACAACCATTCACCACTTATTACCATTGCCGGTGGCGGGTTGTGCAAGTCATATGAGCCGTGGCCAACACCTCCAGTCATGGTTACTTTGATGGCACTAACGTTTATGTTCAGGTCCGGTATCTACCACAGTTTTCTTGTTATGGACATGTTAAATCCACATTTGCCAAACCATTGGTGGAATTCTCAAGTGTTTTTGACCATTGCTCCAGAACACTGCACTAGGCTCTCAGGATCCAAGTGACATCCTCCATCAACAATACCTAAAGGGATTCCACGGATTATGCATATAATAGTTCAATTTCCCAGGCTTAGTAATACAAAGATTGGTAATATAGATTTAAGTGCAAATATTTAATATGTATATATTTGTAATAAATAATATGTAATATAATATCTGAAAAACAATCTGTTTAATAATATATATAATATAAAAAAATGAATATAATGCAGTATATATTTTTAATTAATGTTTAAAGATATATGAATATTTTGTTCAAGAGCTAAATAATATTTAAATCCAAATATATCAAAAATATGATAAAACACCTTATATAATTTGAACATACATAACATATTTAATATATAATATCTAAAATGATTTTTAAAGTAATATATATATATTTAAATTTAAAACAAAATAATACATAAAATATATAGAATATAGTGTTTTAAATATTATACATAATATATATATATAATGTAAGATAGTTTTTAAATTAATAACATATAACATGTAACATATAATATATCATATTCATTTTTACATATTTCTTCTTTACAGTATAATAGTTTCAACACACTATTCAATATTCAAGATTTTTCTTTTTTATAAAACGTATAAAATATAACATTCAATAAATAATTGTTTTTTTTTATATAGTATATAGAATGTAGCATACCATATCTAATTTATAATTTGTAAAACATATCTGATAGGATTTGAAATTATATTTTTTAATGTTTAATATAATATATCGAAAATATACAATATATATATATTCTATACAACAGATATTATACATAATTGTTTAATGTAAACAAGTTCATATTTAATATATAATACAAAAAAGTATACATATATATATAAATTATACATAATTGGTTTATATATAAACTTCATGTTAAAAAATGATATTTAATATGCACCATGTAATTTAAAAAAATTAAAATTTAACATTTGATGTGGAAATATGTATATATATATATGTAGCATACAACATTAAACATAAAAACCTATAATATATAACAAATCAAAAATTCTATAGAACATTTAACTTTTTTAAACATAGCATATAAAAATATGATATGTAATATTTAATATTTAATATTTAATATTTAATATTTCATATATAACGTAAAATATGCAAATTAATTTTTGACGCATAAGATTTAGCTTATAGCAAATTATAGTTACTATTTTTCTTTTTTTTGTAAAATATAATTTGTCTTTTAGTCAATAACATATCATATACAATATATATACCATGTAATAAAATATAAAATATTTACTGTAATGTATATTCTATATTTTAGTTATATACCATTTAATGTTTAATATATATATACATATCTAATATATAATACTCAACATATATATGTATATATATATATATATGTTAATATGTATCAAATTACATGTAATATACACTAGACAATAAATGGCATGTAATTTCATATATATAATATTAGAAATCAGGATAATATATATTGTATATTGTATATAGTATATATAATGTAAAATATTTTGTTTTGTTTATAATATATGTCAATTACATCTAATGGATATGTAATTCCGAGGGCGCCCTAGAAGACGACCGCCTCGATGGTCCGAGGCGCTGAAGGATCTCGGTGGGGAGGTCGAGTCGCTACGCGTCAAAGCGAAAACCGAGAACTCCATGTGCAAACGCAACGAGGTCGCGGCCCTGGGTCCCAACTGGCTGAAAAAGCACTGTTGATTGATAAATTGTGGGTGTTTTTTTATTTTTTTCAAAAAAAAAGGGGGTTCAACATGGTTTAGGCATGAAAATATGGGGACATGATTGGATATCATTGATACATGAATGGTGGTTGAATGGTGATTAGTTCAGGGATGATATCAACCAATATATTTGGGATTCTCATAATCCACCCGAAAATGTGTCTCAACCTGCAGCATCTGTAGCAGGCTCTTGCCTCATTGCGTGAGGCCATGACTGGGATATGGGAGACAACAAAAATCAGTGGAACTCTTCTTGAGCTGGTCTCACTTCAGAATTGCAAAAGGGGGCCTTGATGTTTGGAGCAGATCACCTCGTCTTTGATTTCCATTCCCCTCCACTATTGCTGCTATGTGAAACCTTCTGTCCGCAACTTAAGTGTTTTCGTTGATCGTTCTGCTTTGGAACAATCGCCCCTCTCTACCATCCCATCTTTCAAGCAAGTTGGCACCTTGAATAGGAAACAAACAAACAGTATCAAACAACTCTCCAAAAATATGGAGCAATGCACAAGAATATGCAAATATTGCCTTTTTATCTTTTCTTTCTATAAATATACATAATCATATATATATATATACATACTATACATACATATACATAGTCATATATATATATATATTTATTTTATATAATATAATATAATATGATATGATATGATATGATATGATATGATATAATATAATATAATATAATATAATATATCATAATATAGAGTTTATATATACATATAAATATAGTTTAAACAAAACACTTGTGTATACGCATATATAAATATTATACTTATATAAATATCAACTATATTCCATACCCATAAGTAGGCCGCGTCTAGCCTTAAAGATGGCCGACACAGGGCGTGGAGCTTGCCAAGCGAATCGACGACCGGGTGAAGGAAGCTACTCTTCTTTTGGAGGCGACAATGGGAATTTCATGGGGACAATCTGGGGACAATATGGAAAAATATGGGGGTAGAAAAGGAATAATTTCTGAGTTGATATAGAATCAACGAGGCAGAAAATGGGAGGGTCACCACCAATCTATGTCAATTTAATTAGCAATTAATAATAGGGAAAATATGAAGATATGATCAGCGCCGTCAAATTTTGGGTACAGTACCTTATTTTCAGATAAACTCAGATGGGGATCACCAAGCCCGATTGGGAAGGCCCAAATTCTTGGACGTGACTGGCTTCGGAGTTACAACTCTTTTCTTGGGAACCCAGTGAGGTTTTGACGCTTTCAGCTCAATTTGGCTGCTCTGCTTCCCATTCAGCCCCTGCGACAGCACCCCAGTGGCAACTCTTGTCCTGCCAGACTGCGCGTATTGAGCTGGACATGATGAAGATGGAGGAGACAAGCCAGGGAGATTTGCGGGTTGTTCAAGATATGTGTAAGTGGCATAGAGGAGCCACCTCAGGCCAAATATGCTTGAACCTAAATCGGGAGGCCTTTCCTGGCATGTTGGGTGATGCTCTGACGGTATATGGGTGTTTCACAAAATTGGGATACGCCAAAATTTGATGGCGTTGATCATCATTTTCCGTGTGGATATGGCCATAATTGGAAGGTCAATACACCATTGCATCTGTTGACACGCCCAACTATCATATTGTTGCTCAGACTAATCAGGTTCTATCCCCCTTGCATCCCATATACACATTGGTTAGTTTTTTTTTTCCATTTTTATTGGTTAAATGATGGAATGTCATCAAAAAGTTGGGGTTTACCCATCAAAAATTGAGGCTTATTTGATGTGACCATCAAAAGTCTGGGGTTATGAAAAATGGGATCTTAACATATCTTAACCACCAAGAATGGGGCGTTCAATGGACTGGTTTTGTTGGGAAAAAATCTCACCTGAAACCCATGGCAGGGTGTCCTGCAGATTTTCCAAGCATCCGATTCCGGGATTGTTGGGGTCATTTTATGGCCATGAGCACGTTTAAGTCACAATTGATTACATCCCAATTTGCAGCGCATTTGATGGTCAAATCCCCTGGGTTTGGTGAAAATCGTCTTGCTGACCTCATGCCTAGGACTGCGAACAACATCTTCACGAGGCCCAGAGCATCTTCCGCGATGTCCAGCATTGGCGCGGTGAGGCGCGAAGTGGCGACGTGGACCCTGACCCAGGAATCCTAGGTGGGTCAGAATCAGATTGGTAGCGAGTTATATATGTGGGTCATTCATCATTCATTGCTTTGAATGCAGCCAAGTTAGTCATAACCAGACCAGAAAGCTGATCGCTGGTTGTATCGGACCTGTTCAATTTTTGGGGTACCCTCGATGAATCAAACATGGCAGTAGATTTTTTTTCATTTTTTTGATGGCTTAGCTTAGTGGAATGGTGATGTTTGGTGATTTTCCATTCCATGATTCATGGTGAAGTAACAGAATTTCTTAGGATATTGGCACATCCAAGGATGATCCATGGCTTTCCCTCCTTTTTCCTATTGGAATATGATGAATAGGGTATTCTTGGCGATTTATCCCTGATTTTCCGAGTTAAACCAGGCCGATGTGCTGGAAGTCTTGTTGCGCGAGCAGATTCAGGTGGGAAACAAAGGGTCAATTTTACCTCATATTTTTGGGGTAAACTCTACAATTGTTACCATGCTCTACGATGCACATTGATTTACACTCTAGAATTGTTACCATGCGCTAGGATGCACATTGATTTACCAATTACTGTACGGGCTCATGTGAATTTTCAGCCATGGCTCAAATCTCTGGGTTGAAAACAGTCCCAGAATTGGCTGAAAGGAACATCAACAAAAAAGACAATGATCCACAAGGATGGTGAACATATTCCGACCAAGATACGGTCCTTGCAGGTGCCTCCAGACACCGGGCACGGCAGGTGACTTCACGAGATGCTGTCGGCACGGCGGATGAATGGCCAGGAACCTTGATGGCCGGACCATGGCTGCTAGCGGCTAGCGATTTCCGTGGATCAAAAGATATTAAAAACCCCAAATACAGAATCTAGTTGCACCCAAACTGTGGGAATATGACAAGTCCTTTCCCAATAGCTGGCGTTAGCCATACAATTTGGTTTCTAATTGGCTGATCTTACTGGGGAGAACTAACTCAGCTTTACGCTGTAGATCTCGCATTCCGTAGACGGAGAGATGGTTGGAGACCACACCATACAACCAAAATAGGCAGATTGCCGTTCACAATCTTTCACGTACAACTCAAGGCGTGCCCTCTTCTACGATGCGACAGACAAGAAGGGCGAGGCCTGGAAGTGAAGCGCAAGATGAACCGCGTCGTCATGTTGATGATTTGTCAGACCCAGGGATTCTGGGACAGAGTGAGCAACCAAGGGATACCAAGGGGAAGTCATTATATGCCTGGCTGTCAATACAAGAAAACCCTCAAATTCCCAATGCCAGCATGGCGAATTTGTTTTTCTTATTCATTATCCCTGTATGAAAATTGGTTCCTCCATGCCAGAAATCCGCAAGAATGGCATCGGATCCATTACATCAGCAGGCAAGATGTCTTCGTGAAGCAGCTCGCATGTTCTTCCTGGTCGCTTGGCTGATTTTCGAGCAGACCAAGGGGCCCCAGGAGCCCCAGGAGCCCCAGGAACCCTCCATCAGATCATATTCGACCATATGAGTTCTGCTTTTCTGAGTTCTCGGTACAAAAGTCCTGGCTATTTGTTCCCTTTGCGTCTCTCTTTTTTCCCCAAGATGCAACATATTTAGTGGTTATTAGTGGTTTGGGTTTGTCGGAAATTTCAGATTATGGCCATTATTGTCTATTAATTCTTAGTTTCAACATGTGTCAAACACCTTGTTGAAGATGTTTCCTCTAGCTTCAGACTGTGACTCTCCTAGTGGTGCAAGGCCGGTTATGAGCAGGATGCTGATGCACGGGGGCAAGAGGTGGGACTGAGACACTTCAGAGTTGCTGTGGAATTTCCACTTTTTGATGTGGCATTGTCTGAAAATAGGGTACCCCCAAAGTCCAATGGTTTATCAACATTTTCCCATTAAAGTAGACAGAAATTGGGGTATCAGCATTTTAAGACGCCCCCATGTGCTTGATATTGTTTGACAGTTTGACAGTTTCATCAAAGGTGCACCATCAGCATAGAACCAGGCGCTGGCTTTGTTCCAAGAGATCCAAGATCAAACCGGAGAAGCTCAAACCATGTTGTTGCTGGCGGAGGTGGGGATGCCCCTTCAGCAGTAGATTCAAATGGGGGATCCCCATTTGACCAGCTATGTCAGCTATGGTTCTGGATCTGAGCAGCATGAAGTGTATCATAGCTGTTTTCTTACCTGATTTTCATCGACAACGGATGAATTGTTGCACCATTTTTGTATACATTGAACCTTGGAAGGTCAGAACGGTCTTAAATGAAGGATGAATGGCGCTGAGTGATTGCAGTTTTGTCAGAGCCAAGAGCTAATTGAGGCAGTGTTCGAAACCTCCGTTGATTGATGACATTGATGATTATTATATGACTATATGATATTACATGGATTTATACGGTGTGATACTATTCGATATATAGTTATTGGTGATTATCACACTGGATTGCGGGAAATTCTGTCAACTAATCAATTAGCTACCCTTCGAATATCAAACATGGCAATAGACAACCCACTATGACTGTAGCCATTATTAACTATGATTACAGTAACCGTAATTAGTCACTATTAAACCACCATTAACTATAAGTATATGAAACATTATTAACCATAACTAACTATTATTAACCATAATTAACCACTATTAACCACTGTTTCTAGACGCATGTCCCCTTTTAATGCCCCGGGGAACTTCAGGGATTTCCCCCTTCGTGACTTGTTGTGAGGTGCACGCAGGCTTTGGTGATGCATGAAGCTCAAGCGTCCAAAGCTGGATATCAAACACGAATGCACATGTACATAGATAATCATAGATGTTATTGATACAATAAATATGTTCATAGATGTATATATATATACATAATTATTTGAACATATGTTTGTATCAATAATATCTATGTGTATTGTTCATATAATATGTATAAACAATACAAACAATAAATATGTTCATATAAGTATGTTGTATTGTTTGTTGCATTCCCATCCGAGGTGCGACGTGGGGTCCAGACGGCGGAGGAGGCGTTGCAGCTCTTCAAGACCATCGAGGAGACCAACAGACGCGGGTTTTTCTATGGGGAAACTCATGGGGAAACAGTGGGAAATACCGGTCATTTGTTACATTGCTATTGAAGATCACCGATTTTTACTAGGTAAATCATGGTAAATCATCCATAAATGGCCATTATCTATATATGTAAGAAATTACCAGAGGGTAATTCCTGCGTCATGGAAAATAATCCCGATAGTGAGATTGGTTTGTTCAATTTCAATGGAACATGGTAATCATATTGGGTAAAATGGAAGTAAAATGAAGATGTTTATTTCCCACGATTTCAATTTGTTGAAAGGTGATTTTTCATTTTCACAATGGAAAATGGGAAACAGTGGGAAACGGGGAACTAATTCCTATAGTTAGATTGGTTTGTTTAATTTCCCAATGGAAAATGGAAGATCGCCAGGAATCGAACTATAGGGAAGATCTTGAAAAAACATGTGGACCTCTGAAGCGTATCCAAGTTCCTATGGGGTATTAACTGGCAGTCAATGGACACATATAGGAATATATGATAAGATATGATAAGTTTTGGGAATTTTGTTTCCATCAGGTACAGTATGGGGTTAAATCTGAAAATCATCGGAAAGCATGGGGAATTCCCCGGTTGATCATCAGTTGTCCTCGTTTATAGATGGCAATTTTGAGGACACCCCCAATCTTTGGGGCCGGAAGTAACTTGATGGACATCTCGAAATCCATCCTGTGAGATGTCTGGGTCACCAGCATTTTTGGGCACGAAATGGCAATTATTCTCTAACCATTCAGTTTCCATACCAAGCATCGCTGCCTCATTTTCTGGGCAAATTTTCAACGGTCATATGAGGTGCCTAAGGTGCCTCGCAGGACCCAAAGGGACAATATGATGGCTTGTCTACCCTTGCTCGTGTCGGAAGCTGAATTGCACAAGCACTCGAATGACTGGCGAAATGAATCGAAATGACTGGTAGCCAAGGTGCAAATGCTGGAGGAAGGTGGTGATGCTGAGGCCGGGGCCGAGAAGATGACAGAAGATTAGGAAATGACGCTAGTGCGGTGTTGAATCCAATTTTCGCAACATATACATACGTATACATTCAGACACATGAAAAAACTATGCTTGAACTCTACATAGAGCTTTCCGCAGACAAATGCACTCGGTCCAAAATGGAGACAAGCAAGCCAGTCAAAAGGGATTGTTTGGCTGCCAGCTGTGAAGCAGCCGACTGCAAGGCGGCGGCAACTGCAGCGGAGAAAGCCTATCAGTTGGTGAAAAGGTCTCGCAAAGGACAGTGAAGACCTGTGCAGCACAAAAGTTGGCAGGGTCCCAGCAGGTTGTAACGCTGGATCTTCTCAAACTAAGCTGCAAGTCATGGGAACTGGCACATCTTCAAACATGTCGGCCGTATTCCCCCCGATTTCCACACAAGATTCCCTTCACAGAGAAAACGCTACGACAGATCATGGGTCAAAATCCTGGCATTCTGCTCTGAAATTCGTGGTACTTCTGGATCTTCCCCCCATATTGAGCCAATAGATTTTAACAATTTTTAACCTATACCCCTCTGGTAGTCAAACATCCCAGCACACGCAGGATGGGCCACTAGCCTTGAACTCAGCTGTGACAGAAATGCTGAAGACCATGGAATACTGGATGCATTCGGGGCTTCCACAGGGGAGAAGATAATATATATATATAATATAACATTATATTATATATATACCTTTATTTATATACCATTATATATATAAATACCATTATATATATATACATATACCATTATATATATACACCATCATATATATATATACACACCTATATACATGTATATACACAACGTATTATGATCGTTTATTCCTTAGTACTTGCAGATTGAAGGCCATTCATGACCGCTTGGGTGTCATAAAAACCCTCGATGAAGTGTCCCAGGGAGAATTGAAGTGAACGCGTTGAAGTTGCTGGCAGAAGCGGGGGCTGGTGGCTCAGTTGGCTCGTACTTTGCCCAGTTGCAGCAGTTGGATACACACTGACTAGTAAACAGTCGGACATGAATAGATGATCGTCCCATTGATATGTATGTAATGTAACGTAACGTAACGCAACGCAACGTAACGTAACGTAATGTAATGTAATGCAATGTAATGTATGTATGTATCTATGTATGTATGCATGCATGCATGCATGCATGTATGTATAATATAACTATACACGATAACAACATGTAAATATGTGCAGGGCCGGCCAGACCACGAGGCCCGGAGGTAGAATGAAACACCAGTTCCATTCAAGTGTATATCTAAATAATTTGGATTCCATACGTTTAAATGGCCGGGGGGCCAAGGAAAGCCTTCCCGGAGGTAGTCTAAAGCACCAGTTCATATATTTACGAACCCGTATATTCAAATGGCGTACACACGCACACATATACCTACATAATATCATCTATTTATTATACCTTATTATAACATTTTTTATTATTTGTACTGATTTCCCATAGTACCAGACTGGTAGGGGCCTTGTTATTGTTGTCCCACTCGCGCAAAGCTGTGAGAGGTTGCCAAATTGGTGGCCCTGGCGGGTGGTGATGATGTCGAGGATGATGAATCGGTGGATTTGAGCCATGTGATTCATGCCCCAGCTCCTGTGTTAGTGACGCTGTGATGAAGTTGCTAGTAGAACACAGGAGAAGTCTGAAGAGGAGCAAGAAGTCTTGCAGAACATCTTTGAGAAGGCCGGATGGGCATCAACAGCCCGTGAGATTTTGAATGTCGCTGATCCTGGAGTGCATATGTTGGCAAAAATAATTCAGTTTGTTCATACAGGGGCCTGGCTTTCTTCTTCACATAGAAGCAAAAAGGTGTTGATGTTCGCACAATTTTCAGCTTACATATAGCACAGACTTTGGACATTCGATGTGACTATTCATTTTGTTTGTCATGCTGTCAAGTCCCGCCCAAATAGTCTTCATCCTGGCCACCAACCAAGTAGAACAGTTGTAGGCATTTGGAACATATGCGGACGTGAAAGAAGTGAACATGTGTCACATGTGCTTATCCCCAACCAATCGCTGCTTTTACAAATTTGTGCCAATCATATGTCTACCAAGACATTTATATTATCATATATATATAATTATTGTCATATATTATCATATATTATCATATATTATCATATATTATCATATATCATATATTATCATATATTATCTATAGTATTCTATAGTTCTCTATCCATGTTGGCCGGGTTTCTGGTGCCTCGCTGATTCGCCTTTCATCGCTGGGCCTTGGGAGGCCCATCGAGCAGCAGAGATGGCTGTGGACCGTGCTGCTGACTTGGACGATCGGCGTTTGGAGGTTCCCACGGATGGAATAACTTGGGACATATATATGAATATATATATGATAATATTATATGAATATATATGTTATATAAACATATAATATATATTGGGATAATATCTATGTTTGGAGGTGTGTCAGTGTGCCATAGTCACAAAGTTGGATCGGACATCACTTGACATGGTGATTCATATAATGGGTACCACTGGGGACATTTTGTGGGATCAGCAATTAAGGGGGGGCTTCATGCCATTTGTAACTGACTATACATAAAGAAGTCGGATATAGTTGGATGATGTTTATCCACCAAGTGGGGAATCGTCATCAATCCATTCATCGGGATTTATTTACCCATTAAACAGATGCCAAGTGTAGAGTAGATGACGGCACATACAATTTTTTGACCATGGCACATGTGGACGATGATGACGATGATGACGACGACGATGATTATTATTGTTGTAATGACGATGACGACGACGTCGACGTCGACGTCGACCAGGACGACGACGACCACAATGATGACGACGACCACGACGATGACGACGACGATGATGGTGGTGGTGATGGTGGTGGTGGTGGTATTGTTGTGTGTGTGTGTAACATCTGAATAGATGTAAAACTTCTCTCTCTTTTTCTTCCTTTGTCCTCTCGCTTTCTAATTCTAAATTCAACGCAGGGGGACTGGAGCCGATTTGCCTATCCAGTCCAACGAAGCTATGGCATTTCGGTGGATGAGTGGTCTGATCAACCACTTGTACCTGCAGAACTCAGTTGGAACTGTTGCACAAGCTGTCTTGTTGCTGCACTGTTGTCGCAATCTGGAATCATTTTTGGTCATTTATTTTTTCGTTGTTTCATATCTAATCTGCATGTTTCAGGATTCAGTTCCTGCCGGAT
>Ga0126342_10002548_pt1 | contig 28632 bp, 22 predicted proteins | sample Cyp1metagenome_FD_92528 | JGI IMG/M metagenome (GOLD analysis project Ga0126342, IMG submission 92528) | Coral microbial communities from Lord Howe Island, Old Settlement Bay, Australia - Cyphastrea 1 metagenome | ecosystem: Host-associated > Invertebrates > Cnidaria > Coral ... | reverse complement strand
GACTCTTTCTCTTCTACTCTTCTTTCTTCTAATCTTTCTCTTCTCTCTGCCTCTTCCCTGCTCTGCTTTTCATCTGTCCATATTGTCGGAAGTTTGACTTCTAAACTTCCTTCGATAAGTCTTCCGAAGTCACTCGTCTGATCTCATCGTCCCTGCCAATGACGGGGTCGAGCTTCCCTTCACGAGCCATGCTTGTGAGATCTGTGCCATAGGTCTTCAGGGCTTCGTAGGTGCTCTCAGGGTTCTGACTGGTGACCTTTTGGCACAGGCAGAAATATCATACCAAATGCACAAGCACCAGAGCTCACGTATACACTGTACGTGCCGATTCTTTATTATTATTTATTTATCTATCTATTTGATATTATTTATTTATTTATTTATTTACTTATTATAATATAAGTGCAAAACACGCACATCCATATCTGCAGATGTCACTCGGATACTAAAAGCCTTGCATGGGTTTTAGGACGACTACCATATATTTATTTACTGTGTGTGTGAGCGACCGCAGTTTTTTCAGGTTACTGCAAAAGGCGGAGTGGACCCTCGCCACATTTGAGGGTCCCGGCCCCAAGCGCCTTTAACTTTTTGGCAACCCCCTCTTGTATCCAATGTATTGGCCCCCAATGAAGCAAACTTGCCGTTAAGTTCACAGCCGCCACACATAAAATATCATAAAATAGACCCACAGAAAGGGCGAACTCCAGTACCGCGCGTTCATCTGGTGCCGTCCATATTGCAAGATTTATGTATAAGACTTACATTTGCAAGACCGGTTCGTGTGAGCACCGCCTGGATGTACAAACCGGATCAAACAGAGAAGTTCGAAAAGGCCTCGCTCAAGCCAGGGCACTTTGCTGCTTCCTCGCACTTCGTCGATGGCTGCTTTTAGTCGCGCTTCATCACAGCTGAAGTCTGAGAAAAAGCGCTTCCCATAGCGATCATCCTGCTAGTCTGCTAGAACTCACAGAGCTACATGCATAACATGCAGACGTCCATCAAGTCTGCATACAATCCAAGTTCAGATTCAAGCCTTGCAAAAAGCAAAAACGAGGTGCTCCACCGAGATGTACTTGTCCCCCCACTTTGAGGCAGCCTCAACACAACAGTGCGAGACACCCAAATTTGTTTGGAACAAAATGTGACAAGAGCCTCCAAGGTTTCATGGTTTGCATTGATTTGCTTTGTAGAGAGTGAGGGAGGGAGAGAGAGAGAGAGAGAGAGCGAGGGAGAGAGAGAGCGAGGGAGAGAGAGAGGGGGAGAGAGCGAGAGAGAGGGAGAGAGAGAGAGACACACACACACAGAAGTCGTTGATGTCATTGGCATTCCAGTTGCTTCCTGCGCTTCTGCTTGCCAGGTAGCTGCATCAGCTTCAGAAATCATCGTCACGAGGCTCCTTCCTGCGGCATTGCCCATAGAGCTCCCTGGCGATGTGACCTACACTGCACCATGGAACACCCATGGAACGCCCATGGAACATCCGACACACCCATCGAACGACACCCAAGCTCCTGCATGCTTCCATGCTAGATTCTGCTGCGTGGGAAGAATCTATCTGATTGTCACATGCTTTCATGATCCATCATGCTTGCAATTTGCACACGCACGTACATCATGTGCCTTTGGCATACAGTTCCCATTGGGATATTGATATACTTGTTCATTTCTTGTAGTAGCTTGAGGCTCGCACCCTCGGCTGTTTGCTGCTCCACTCCTTGAGAACACTTCCAAAAGCAAAAGCCCAAAGCCCAAACCGTTCAACATCTTCACTCCACCCGAACTCATGCCCAGAATTGCCCAGAAAATGCCTGCTAAAGCTCGCTAGTGAAACCATGTAAAACAACCTGCAACTCAAAGCCTTTGCCAAGGCTCCATGACTCTGTCCTTGGCAGCTTGCTGTGTAATTCCAACTTTCTCCAGTATGCGTGCACAAAGGCCACCTGTGGTTGAAACTTGCTGCTCCAAGCAGGCCAGGAACACATGCTCAGGCTCCACATATTGTGATTGGCTTCTTTGGGCAATCTGTGGCGCATCCTGCATCGCTTGCCATGCGGCATCGGTGTAGCGCTCTCTGTCCACAGGCACATCAGTGGCCGCGGCCAAACGCTGTACTCTGGACGAAGCGTGTAGTGATTGTACCCTGCCCTTTTGTTTCTTCCATCTTCTGCTACTCCTGGTTAGTCTCAGAGAGACAGGCACAGCACTTGCAAGGCATGCACCAGCAAGAGCTTGTGAAGAGAAGGACCCGCTTCCATATCTTCCCTGGCTGCCAGGGACAGTTGGAACGGCACGGCTTGAAGCTGCCACTGCCGGTGATGGCAATGGCGATGATACGAATGCTGGTTGTGAAAGAGCTGCGCCCATCATCGTTCCAGGCACTTGTCTGACCTGGCAGGACCCTGGCCTTTAGAGCCAAAGCTGCGGTCAGGAGGGAAACAGCTAATTGTGTGGCTATCCTACGTTCTCGCCTGGAAGGAAACATGAAATCCATTGTGACAATATTGTGATCCCGATTGACACAAATGGAGTTGAAGTGTTCTACGGCATGTTTGTAATGTGGTAAAGCGAAGCACATATAAAAGCAATTAAAAGCGCATAAATCAAATAGGATCTCTTAACATTATGAACATCAGTCACCCGAGTCGCTGAGCACAAAGGATATCAAATGGGTGTTGATCAAAATAAAGGATAATAAAGGTATCTAGGGCAGCTACAGTCGCCCATCAACCACAAATCAACCGCGATCACAACAGTGTCAATCGCGGGAGGGTTCTGTCGTATCCAACACGATTTTGCGCAGAGAATCGTCAAAACATTGCTACATATCACAGTATTTAGAGACATGGCGTGAGCCAGGGCCTACTCAGGCGGGTTTAACAATCGCCGGGCAATCGCGGATCAACCGCGAACCAATCGCGGATTTCATCGACATTGATTATTTGAAAATTGAATTGATCTGGGTTGTTAGACTTTGAACTTTGTTGTTCTGATTCTTCTTGGCTATTGGCTATCACTATTGAACACGGTGTCTAGGCAAACCGAATAATTATGAATAATTACAATATAAGATAATATAAGGCTGAAATGTAACATATAATGTATAATTATCATGCCATATATAATATTGAATTCTCTTCTTACAATGGCCGATTCTCTCAATCGCGAACCAATCGCGGAACAATCGCGATGCAGGGTTTTACAATCGCGGATGCCGAAATACACATGCCCTTTCATAATTCTGACTTAGACTTGCATTTGCGATCGTCTCCCAAATGTTTCAAAGGAGTTTTTTTGAAATTCCGAGAGTTCCACCTGCTGCGCCTTGCCAACGGCTGGCCCTGCCACAAGCATTGACAACTGTGCTGAAGCTCACCACGGTGGCCTGGTCGGGAGCACGGCCGAAGTCCAGAACCAGTGTAAAAGATTCACTCGTTATACGGTTTCAATGCTTTTCATAGCTTTTTTATCCTGTGTATTCAGGCTTAATTATTCAGGTATATCATGCTGCTCTTGCGCTGCTTGAACCGCACCTCTATGCCACAGAAACTACCATCTCCATCGCTTCGGCACTGGAGAACTGACAACCTTCAAGGGATTTGGGTCTATTGTCTTTGTCTCTATCAAACTCTTGACGGCCACATCCAAACTGTGTTCAAACATCAGCCTGTGAGTGTTCTCTTCTCATGCATATAATTCTAAAAACTGTATACCCTCTGGTAATAAAACGTAGCTATTGAAAATGACCATTTATAGTGGATTTTCCCATTAAAAATGGTGATTTTCCATAATTATGTTAGTTTACCAGAGGGTATATGTTGAACTCTGTTCGCGTAGAACGTGGACATCCAGTCGGCGACATCCAACTGCGAGAAGCTGAGAGTTTCACAGGTACAAGGCTCGCTGCCATTGCCCCTCCTGTCAGCTCCACTCTGTACCCAAGATTTTCCAGGAGCAACAGACAGTAACAGTAACAGTATATAATATCATAACATATCATAAGATATCATAACATATCATAACATCCGGCAGAAGTTTGACGGACACTTGCCATGCGTCCCTCAATATTTCTTTCGCGTCTTGCAAAGGCCTTGTCGCAGGCACTGATTGCTATGTTGAAGGACGTACTGCTCGGGGGCAGGTCAGCTTCACCTTACTGCCACAAGCAATAGCACACGTCTGCCTCAAACTGTGCAGTGCAGCCTCTACTCTACTAGGTCAGAGGCATAGAAGGTGAAGCAATGCCAAAGCACGTTCCCACTGCCTTGCCTTCAAGGAGGAGAAACATAACGTGCTGACTTACTGCGATGAAACTGCTTAAGTCGTGTGTCACAGCTCAGTTGTCCAGCTACAAGCGGCTCCGTCTGCGTATGTATTTGCGAAAGGGCCCAATATCTCTTTAAAAACGCGCACGACATGCTTGAGGACTGACTAGACTTACTGTATCTATTTTCTTAGCACATAAATCATGATAAATCCTTGTGATCTGTTTGGCTTTGTTTACATCCAGGTTTTCTGCGGGACATGAAGCTGCGAATAACCACAGACCCACCTTCTCGCATGCACTCATTGCAGCCTGAGGCTCTGAGGCTTCAAGTTAGCACAATTTCGATCACCGCAATGATCCGCACACTGCGACATTGAAACGTGGCTGTGAGCTGAGCATTGAAAGTCTCCGTTGACTCGGATCCAGCTTGGAGCATTGCTCTGACCTGACTCGTCATGGGACTGGGGCAGATAGACACCAAAAGCTCAGCGGTGTCTAAGCACATCTTGGCAGAGCAATCTCAATCTCCATCACCTCCATCACGGTTCCTTAATGTTCCTTATGTATCCTTATGTTTTTTTTATTCTTTTCTCGTGTTTCCTTATGTGTTTATGTGTTCTATGGAAATTTCTACAGTATCCTTTTCTATCAGTTGTCTATCAGTTTTCTCATGTTTTCTCCTCCGTTCATCCAAGGATGCCACCACCTCCAAAGCCTTGGCCGACGACCGAAAGCTGGCAACCTACTGCGCCTGAAGGAAACCGCCCGACCTGGGTAACCATATGTAACCATGATTAAATGAATGATTATATAAATCAATAATTGTACAAATATATATATATATATTCAAATAATATATGCAAACACCGTACTTAAGTCACATCAGGCGGGAAAAGTCACATCATATCACATCATCCCCATGGCACGGCGGCGATACAGAAAAGTCACATCAGGTAGTGGGAAGTCATGGAAAGTCACATCAGGGAAGAAGAATCACCATGGCACAGCCTGTTTCATCTATAATTGGAGATTTAGTTAAAAGTAGCCGAAGCATTGCGCACAGCGATGATTTTAAAGGGCACAAGTTAATACAAACAAATTCTCGGCAGCTAATCCTATTGGATTTGAATATTATATATATAAATAAAAATATATGTATAATATATATATATATTGATGTCCTGTGTCGTGTGACCAAATCAAACCCCTATTGGTACAGCCTCAAATTTCTTGCAGTGCAAATGGGTTAGCTGTAGCAAATCCTATTGGCAGGGCTATGATCGTGCTCGGCATTTTTTGTGTTAATGCAGAATGACACTGAGGCATGCTGGGCAGTGCTTCAGTCACTGTTGTCCTTCTCGCACGAAGGACTGGCATCTGAACCGGGCTTCCCAGCTTGCTGCCACTCCCCAGCGGCTGCACATGCATCGGCGGCGGTAAAAAAGGCGGCAGCCTGGCGAACCTGCGCGGTGAACATCGAGTTGCAGTATCAATATGTGAAAACACATATATTACGTGTGCGTGCATGCACTTATAATGCCCACAATTCTTGCATGTTGTATCATGTTGTTATATTTTGACATGTGTTGACTCTTTTGGTGCAAAGACGTTCCCAAGCTTTGATTGATTTCGCTTGTCAACCTCGTAAGCATTCTCCTCGAAGAGAAGCCACAGGGCCTGTTAGTATGTCAGGAATTGTCAGGAGCAAGATCCGGCGCTGCGTAACAAAACCAAGTGCATTCAGATGAATTCAAGCTAACCAGCCCACCCCTTGCCAGTAGTCACCATTGCCGCCTTAACTTCAGAATATGCCATTTAAAAATATCTAGAAAGTGAAAAGAACACCGGTTCAGATGTGGGAATGGATGGAATGGTGATGTAGAATGCTCTGGCATCCTAAGCTCTTGGCATGCAAGCAATGCGGAGAGCTTGGTCACAGCCTCAGCTCTAGGCAGCTCCCATCATGATCATGACGCAATTTTTGAATGTGTATGATGCTTGAGGTGCTGGCATTCGGCAAGCCTTAACCCGAAAACATGACAGCGTGCTGTGAAACATTGTGAAACCATGGCATCAGCCGTGTTGGCGGGGACAAACTCAGCATCTAAGCCTCTTGCAGCGCCGTAGCTCCGTGTCTCCAAAAATGTGTAGCCTGCAATCTCTGGCACCATTCAATCCATTCAGCATTATTGAATACGCAAAGATAATTACGGATTTTAAAGGATTTTAAGGTACTACAGGAAGCAGATATGATATGGCATTGCATTGATGTGCATTGGCCCGCTATGACCCGCTCTGAGCTCACGACGCTGCTTCCCATTGCTTGCACCGACTGCAGCCGCCCATCGCAGCGTTATACCTTTATAGAAAGACTCTGGTAGTGCGATCTTATGATGTCTTATGCAGTCTTTAGCTTTCTTCAGTCACTGCAACGGACATCTGGAAATGAAGTTTGAAAACGAGCATGCTGAACACAAAAAAAGCTAGCTGGATCTGGATCACCACTACCAAAACTCTGGAAAGTCCAGTCATCTTGCAACAGCCTGACTATGTCTGCAGGCAGCGCATTCTGGCATGAGGCCTGAAGGAGGTTCAAAATTCAGCAGCGGCTCCCTATTCAAATTCCACTCCTGCCACTTAAAATCGCGCCAGCCCTACGCAGAATAAATGCAGTTTGCTTAAGATCACACAAACATGGTCAAGACTCATGGGCCTACTCAGGCGCCTCCAGAATTTGAAGTGATACATGCCAAGCTTCACTGCCTGCTCAGGACCCAAGAACGCAGGCAGCAGGCAACATGTTCCTCCGTTTGTCTTGGTTCTGTGCTCCAACTTGCTCCATCCTCTCGCCTCCTGCAAGCGTCACCACCGCATTCAACGCCAAGGGCCTTGGGAAATCTTGGGGTCTGCAATGGTCTGCGTGACATCCAGCGTCAACCAATTTCTCGGAGCTTTGAAAATAGAGCAATACATGAAAAATGGAAATGAAGGATCCTGCCAGCTTGAAAAGGGTAGCTGTAAAGCATGGCGCCAGCCACTTCCCTGACACTCAGCCACATGGAATGAGAAAATCATGAGAAAATCAAACATATCAAACGCCACCGGCAGAAAGACGAAGTCCATTCGAGCTGTGCTCGGCTATAAAATGGGCCAGGCCTCACATGCTCCCGTCAAAGACACCAGCATGCACTCCATCGACAAGGCTTGTGCCTGGCACGAATGGCAAAGGCCTGGTCAAGGCCCCGGATCCCAGGATCCTTACGAGATCCGATCTCGTAGGCGCTCTAAAAAGGCGCTTTAAAAAACAGGCGGAGGATCCGATGAACGGAGAACCCTTGCGCTTCTTGCCTTCAAATTCACTGCCAAGTCTATGGCTTGCTGCCAGTGAAGGCCTGACACTGCCCAAATGCACAAAGAACATCCAAAAATCCATCTCCGATACATCCTGACATATCAATACATCGCAAAATTGACAACTGCAGTAATACATAGTACTTCGTAATACGTTCAATAAATCCCAGCCAGCACACAACATCACACAACTAAGCTTGTCACATGCAGATGCAGCTTTGGCATAGGTATATGCCTGGACCAACTTGGGCAATCTTGGGGCAATAAATCGGAAATCTAGGTGTCCATAGGTGTCCTTGATTGTCCTTGTGAAGCAGTGGTGCGGTCGCAGCTTCCAAGTCTGTCCACTGACTGGGTCTGTGGCATTGCTTTGAATGCTCCGTCTCTGCATCACCTTCCTCACAATCCGGCTCTAGACAGTGACTTCAGAACTATTCAAAATGTGGGCGCTCAAAAAAAAAACTACAGTAACCCTAAAGCTGGCTTTGCCCCAATCCGAATCAACCCGTTTTAATCTGCAACCCGGGTCAGAACCCCGGACGAAGACTTAGGCCTGTAGTACTATAGAGGCGAGTCACAGCAAACTGAGGCGTCTTTTGAATTTACTTTACAATGGTTTGTAGCCTTTTTGTAGCTAGGGAACGTGCATGTTTTTAAACCTGACTTTATTGTTATATATATATATTGTTTGAGGAAGCTTCATGGAATGCAAACACAAGAAGCGAAGTTCAGGCATCTTCGCAGTGCAATGATAATTCACAAAACGGCTCCGCCCACACCTACCCACTTTATGCCCCAGCTTCATCAGTGGGCTAGGGCCGTCTGAGGCAGACTTCGTTAGATTTCTGTGTCTTTCTTGGCGGGTTACCGCTTCAAGCCGGCTTGTCCGCGCAGTTCATGCTTGAGTCAAGATCAAGAACGCATAAAATTGCGAGACCATTTCCGAAATGCGTGCTTTTCATTTTGAACTGTTTTTGAAGGGCCTAAGCGCGTTTCTTTTAGATTCTGTTGGCATCTTTTAGTAAATCAGTAGCATGCAAACCTGGGCAGGTTAAGTCACGGGCAGCAGCTTCATACTTTGATGCCACAATTTCAACCTTACTTTCAGAGAGGCGAGGCTGGAATCATGGTGACCTTGTGGCAATGCAGCCCTCTGCAGCATCTGAGGAGGCGAACGCAGCTGAGGCTGCCATCAGCGAGCTGAATGTCACAACCTCAGAGAGCACGGCGAGTTCGCCCTATCCAGGTCGCAGCAGAATTTCTTTCTTCCCTGCCTCCCAGTATCCCCGTCTAACAAGCGCATCAAAAGACAAAGGGTGCCAAGATGTGCCAAGAGATGTGGCGCATATACGATGGGACTGCAAACCAACTCTACGGGTCCCCCGCATCTGGTTGCAATCGTCCACGAGAAAGCCTGTGAGTAGAAGTAGCGGAGCGCATCTGGAGTATGCAAAGCATGATGGAGTCCAGCGCAGATTGTCAGGTCATTAAGCCCAGGCAACCGGCTGACGTAGGAGGAGCAGAACTAGCTCTGGTTCTTCGCGTGCACATGCTGACATGGCTGCATTGAAGCCTGGCTATCAGACTGCCCCATGCCATGTATCGCATGAGGCAGTTTCGCATTTCACAGTAAACGCAAAAGAGATCAGAAAGCATCGGTGACTCTATATAGAGCTACAGAAACCATGCCTCATCAAAAGTTTGGATGTTACTCAGAAAACGTATTCCTCCATTTTCATTGCCAAAAATTAATTTGGGAACCAACCAAGACGGGGTGCATGGCGCAATTTGTAGAACAAACAATTGTTTGAAAATACATCAGGGCAGCACCGTACGTAGCGTCCATGAGGATTGAGCCAAAGCAATGTCACGTGTTTTTCTCAAAATGCGCGAGACGCCAGGACGTGACACTGTCGTGTGTCAGGAGTGCTCTTTGAGCTTGGCCGAAAAGCGAAAATTCTACGTGGCAGCGTCGCAAACAGATTGCGATAGCCAACTAAAGGTTCAGAGGGCAAAACAATTGAAACAGATTAAGATTTAGCATGGTGAACAGGTCAACATTGGTCAACATTGGTCAAATGTCACCGGACCAAAGAGTTTGAAGGTCGAAGTTAGGGCTTGGTCGGCGGCTCCGATCAGCTCCAGCCTGCAGCCAAGCTGGCACTTCTTGCTGCAACCAGAGAAGCTCCGAGGATTTTGCTTCAAACGATTCTGTTTCGAGAAGTGCCTGATACTGCACTATACCACACTTATAACTTGTATGATCTTAATTGATCTTATGCGTATAATATGTACAATATATAATGATGCTATCTACCAGTGAACAGGTGGGCAAGTGGTTTGATCTCGACTCGTCCGTTTGGCCTGAACCAAGAATCGTGCCACCTCAAAACGAGCAGAGAAGGCTGCAGCAAAGAGAGGAGTGACACCCTCCATGGCAGGCTGGTCTTTCTCCGCCCCAGATTCCACCAGAAGGCTGACCACCTCTGGGACGATTTAAGGACGGCCGAAGAGGTGACTCCCACTGAACTTTCACCATTGCCCTTGACATCTTTATCATCTTTTGGCTCGTATAACTCGTATATAGTAACTCGTATACTTACCGAGTTTTATCATTTTTTACTCTGGTGTTGTGGTTTTGTCTCTTTACATCTTTTTAAACATTTTTAAACACTTGCATCATACGCTCACTTTCACATACGTTCACATACTTTCACATACTTTCACTCGATTTGGCGATCCCAGCCTTCAGGTGGCCTCGCTTGGCCGACACAAACAAAGGAGTGGCTCCAGATCGCGTGCAAGAATTTATGCTGGCACCAGCTTCAATGAGCACATGAACAGCTTCCAAATGCCCATTCTCTGCTGCAATATGCCTCAAATGGCCGGCAAAAATTCATCATAAGACACACATGACATGAATGTGTTGTATGTCTTGGGGGGAAAGAATTTTAAAATAATTCATGTTGTTAATTGTTATGGTAGAATATCTAGACAGTGGCATCGGTCTTGGCCAACTCATGAAGGATGAATTGTTAGCACGATGGGTATCTTTGCTGGCCATCATAATCGAGTGGCAATGGCGTGTAGTTGCATTCGTCTGCTTTTTCTTTGTCAGCACCTGCTTCAGTAAGCACTCGCACTGCGGTCGCATAGCCATTGCTTGCAACCAGAAACAAAGGGGTTTCCTGCCGGTCATTCGTTGCATCCTTGTCAGCCTTTGCATCGATCAGTGACCGCATAACCTGCAAGTGGCCATTCTGCGTGGCCCATAGCAATGGCGAGAGGCGTTCATGGTCTAAAGCGTTGACATCGGACCCAGCATGGACCAAGCAATGAGTGACTTCCAGGTGGTTGTTGGCTGCAGCGGCAGCCAGTGGCGTTTTCCCGTGCACATCCTGAATCCAGCCATCTCTAAGTGGCAATGTCAGCTAAAGCAGGTGCAGGGCGCCAGGGGATGCACGGTGATTCAGTAGGATTCAGTAGATATCAGGTAATTTTAGGTTTTTTCATAGGGGCCCCTACGCCCTACGCTTCAAGAAATGTGACGGAAATTGGGCTGACCCTGGAAAAACGAAAATGGCGCTGGCAATTCGACTCTAAGGGTCGCGACTCTCAAGATCTGCATCTGCTGAATGGAGTAGTTGAGCCAAGCCTCGACATAGTTCATAAATGTTCATAGGAAGGGAAACTGAGGAAACAAAAGGCAAACTACGGTAACCACAACGAGAATTCTTGAATGACAAATGACAATTCGACATTCATTACCCGTCCCACATGTCGCAATGACATTCGTAGCTGGTCATTCTCAATCATGTTTCCCTGTCAACCCATATTGCATGTCCATAATGCATATGTATGCATATATGTAAGTGCATGTGTATATAGATATATATATATATATATTTATTTATTTAAAACATATGTATATATATATATATATATATTATTAATATTATTATTATTGTTATTAATATTACTATTACAATTATTACTATTATTGGTATTATTATTCTGTTGGTATCATATATATATATATTGTTTTATTTATATGTCCTATCAAAGATATATGATGATATTTATATATCCTATCATATATATATATATATATATTTATATATTAAAATATATATATATATATATATTTATATACACATAAAGGTTCTTCGCGCCCCTGCTCAATTCTCTTAACCATGAAAGGGTTTATAAAGATTCTATTTGGAGCGGGAAATGCAGCTAGCCTCCCTTGCAACCCAATACCCGCCAAAATGAACCTTGCACAAACATGACATGGTTGGGAATGACAAGCAAGGGGGCAGGACCACCCCAGAGTTGAGGCGCTACTCGCTCACCAAATTTGCTGACAACAGCTTCAGCCAGACACCTGCCAGACTCACTGCAGGTCATCTGTACCCTTGGCTCGTGTTGCCTTGGCTTGCCTTGCCTTGCCTTGCCTTGCCTTGCCTGTGCTGCCTTGTTGCCACCGGGCCCTTACATGGTTAAGAAATTGAGGGGCTGGATTTCTTAGTTATGTATTGAATTGAGCCCTGAAGCGTTTTTAAGAGCCTTGTGTAGAAGAGACGTCACCGGGTAAGGGTTCAACTCAATACATAACTAAGAAATCCAGCCCCTCAATTCCTTAATCATGTAAGGGTTTGTAAGAGCTTTCTTTCTGTAGAGGAGACTGGGTTACTGTTCCTTTGTGCCCAGGAGCCACTGGGAAGCGGCGCAAGGATGGCGGAGTCAAACTCACGAAAGGAGCTGCGCAGAGGCAACCCCGCTCTTACATCTTCAAATCTGACTGCTTGCGAAATGCTACATTAAGAAATTGCTAAGAAATTAAGGGACCCTCGACCGAATAATTGCACACAAATACTGACATACATGGGGCCTTTCCGATGAGAAATTGAAAGACCCTGGCCATCGGCAACCAACATTCTTATAACTTATATAACGCTCTTGCTGTACTACCCTTTGTTGCTTGACAGGATCCGTTCGCATCCGTTCGACCGAAGTGTGCCCTTGCAGAATGATCGGGCATGGGGGGCCATCAAATCTCAGCCTCGAACCAACCTGAGTCCACTCGACCACAATCCTGATCTCCGCTCGATCGATTCCTTTTGTCCCGCTGTTGCTCAGAGCCATCTACTTGCTAGTTCCCGGTTTGTTCTAGAAGGATCCTTATGATGCGAATAGCCTCCAAATGGCCCAGCATAGGCCCAGCACAGCCACCGCATCGTCCAACTTAAGCCAACATAGACTCTGACAGACATAGACCCCAAATGGCCCAACTGACACCCAAAGAAAAGATCCCAAAACACCGCATCATAAGGATCCTTGCGATGCGGTCATCTCTCCCCCCAGACCTCCATGGAACCCAATAAGGTACCCGTCGAACCCGCAATTTAACTTCACACGGGTTCCATAGGGTGTTTTCATGGGTTTTCTCTCCCAACACTCCGAAACATAGTTTGGCCTTGTCTTGGGGCCTACCATTTTGCAACCGTTGTTGACCTTGGGTTGAGGCATATTGTAAGGATATACTACCCTCGCCACCTGTTTTGTGTCCGTTCTTGGGATTTGCCACCCCCCCATGCCCGATCATTTTGTAAGGGGTTTAACGGGGCAAATCAGTATCAGTAACCATTACAAATTGGATGGATTCAAAATTAGATGCATAACAGTACTACCATAGCTCCTGCAAACCGGATGGATCCAAAGCTAGATGTACAACAGTACTACCATAGCCCCTTACAAACTAGACGGCTGCCAAAAACCATTCTGTACCGGCCTTGAGGTCCCAGATTCTGTAACAAAAACTTCGACGTGGGGTGTATTATATACAGTACATATAATTATATATATGTGTGTGTGTGATTATGTGTGTGATTATGTGTGTGTGTGATTATATGTGTATGTATGTGATGTGATGTGATATGATGTGATGTGATATGATTTGATATGATATGTATGTAGGTAGGTATGTATGTACTGTCTACACTTAGAATGAGTCCTGCAAAGCATCACGGCCATCAAGCAGCTCACATGACCAGCTGCACAGGCTTTCCACAAAGGGGACTCCTTCTGAGAATCCAAGCAATTGGGGTCCTGCAGCTGACAAAGCACCTGCAGGACCAATTTGTCACAGATCAATGATAGGAAATACTCAAAAACTATCGAAATTTCCTTTGGTCCAACTCGAGCAGTGGACATGTATAAATCATATGGGTTCTGGAAAACGGTAGACTCAACATTCCTGTACATGTAGTCCGCGCCCAGTTTTGTTCCAAGGAGTCAGTGGGCAAACTGGCATTTGGGATTTGGAGGGAGCTTCATCACTTTCCGCCTTTTTCACGGGATTTCAATTTGTTTGATTCATTTCACATCATTTCACATCCACATCCTTTCAAGTCTGAATCTCAACCATCCTTTGCACTCCGGCCTCGCGAGCAACTTCTTCGTTTCCCGCGTATGCTGCTCCCAAGAGTTGATCAGCGTAATCGTTCACGTAGTGGGCAAACATTATTTGGATCTCCTGCCAAGTTCGAGTGCATCACTGGTTACCTATCGAGACTCTCACCTGGCAAGCTACAATCGAAAAGGCCAAAAAGATCCAAAAAGGATCTTAAAACATAGTAGAAGCTTATAGAAGCTTTCGACAAGATTCGACGATCGTATTTGTGGAGTCACAATTGGGAGTTGCAGCAGACAAAGCACGTGATTCCATGTTCTTTGCGTGTTCGAGCCTGGGGCCGGCCCAAATCTTGCCACATATCACCATCTGTAATGATGTGATCATGATGGAGCAGTCGTTGGCAAAAGATTGATACATTCCTGACGCTTGGCAACGTGTGGACGCAGCAAATGCCATCTCATTCCTGCCCTAGATCATGGACCTGGTCTTGTCGTGGCCTTCATATAATTCATCACATTAGTCTTCGAAACTACCTGTGAACTTTGCAAGCAGAATGATTTCAAATGCTTTCCAATTACTGCATAGTCTGTACCGCTCTCACAAAGCAGAATTTCTGAGAGGATACTTGACGCGCTGCAAGGCCTCTTCTTTTGAACTTGTCGCTTAATGAATGGTGCCAAGCTCTCCGTCGCCAGAATCTCCGCATCCCTGCATTGATCTGCATCGTAACCCCACTGTCAAAGCGCAGCAGCAGCAAGATAAGGAAAAACATCGTTAACTAATGATAAAATAGCAGCTAGTTTCAGCCAAGCAGCTCTGGGCCGGCTTCAAAAATATGCTCGCCGGTGAAAGAGACCACGCGCAGCATGCCCCAAGACCTGCCTGTGCTTCACCACCATTAGGCGCCGCAACTGTTCGGGTTTGCTCATCTGATATTTTGTGGCTATCTTTCTAGGATATTCTAGGCATGTAATCATGTCACAGCTGGCCAATGCGAAGATCCAGCAGGAGCGCTCATCCTTTCCATGGCTCTTTGCTTTTCATGTGTTGCAATGTGAGCTAGTCTAGGGTCTAGAGTTGTCTTCTCAACCCTAATTCTTTATAAAACTCCTGTGGATCTACTTCAGACTCAATGTCTTCAATCTGCTTTGAGCCAGCAGCAGAGAATCGCCCAGAAAAGAACCCTTTGTGGAGCACTCTCAACAGCTGATGTCGCATTCACATCGTAGCAACATGTCATAGCAGTGAATGCTACCGCTACAGTCGACACACCAAACATGCCGGCACTGCTGATAATATCTGGGTCAATGCCTCAACAGAAACTTGGGTGCTTATAGATCTTATAGATACATAGCTACCTATTTATGTACTAATTACATATGAACCAAAACTATACCCAAAAAAAAAAAATAGATCCGCACCCAGTGCGGTGGCCCCGTGGAGGAGCAGCAAAGCATGCCTCAGATACGGAATCAAAGACCACAAAGAATACGCTTCGAGCACGTTCCAAGATGGTCCCAAGATGGTCCCAAGATGGCCCCAGGCCCCAGGAGATCACAGGAGAATGTTATCTGAGAAACACGCTCCCAAACGCCGCCTCTTCCATCTTCTTTGTTTGCACAGGTGCCTCAGGTATGACACAGCACGCCCAGAACCCTTTTCCATCAAGCTCAGAAAATTCAAAGCAACCAAAGAAAGTCAGGCAAACCCAAACCTCTACCTTTGGAGCCGCCTACTTAGGGACGGTGCTGATAGCAGAATTCAAAGCAACCACATCTGCCTACAAGCACAACCAGTTGCAAGGTGAACACCCTCATCCTCCACAAAGTCCCAAGACCAAACACAATGGGAGAACCACAAGCAATTTGGTGATAGGCAGTGATAGAGGCAAAAAAAAATCCAAGATATTCCAAGTCATTCTTACCAATGCGCATCCAGTGCCTGCAGACCATCTTGTCGCTTCAGGTTGAGCAAAGCAATCGCCCAATCCTCAATATGCAGCAGTTGGATACCAATGCATACCAATGCTAAAGTCACCTCAGAGCCCGTCGCATTCGTCTCCATTTCTGAGTTCCCAAGCCCAAAGATTGGGGGCGCAGCTTGCCACCGCAGAGTTGCAGTGAAGCTGATCATAGAAACCCTGAAAAATCTTGCACAACAGCACGACGTTCATCATCGTTCGCTGTTCACAGCTTCTGGTATCATATAGACTCGGCTAGCAGCACAGATCTAAGGAGGCCTGAAGGTCAAATGAAGGCCAAATGAATTCTAAAATGTCTGGTGAAAGCAAGCTCTCGGCAGCGAGACGCCTCGTGCTTCAACACCCGCAGCAACTCGAAAGCATTACTCCAACCTGTAGACAGAGATGGGAGACTACGTCAATCTGTGTATGTAGACTCGTGGATCTCACTTCGATTTCAAGACCCTGCCGCCGGCACGCACATTTGCACTTTATTCTCGTCTAATCTCATGGCTGGTGGAAAACTTGCAACACGGCAAAGCTCCGCCATTGCCATTCTAAAGATTCCAAATGATTCTAAGCTGTGCGGAGTACGTGAGAATATTTGCACGAATCTCCTCTTGAGCACTGACCCCGTTGGAACATCCTCAGAGATGGAGATAAAACAGGCTGCAAGTTTGAAACGTGTGAAGGCCGTGGACCATGGAACAAGAAAGGACGGCTGTCCAACATTGGCCAATCCCTTGTTACAACAACCGAGGGCTGAAAGTACTGCAAGAAGTCTTTTGATGAATTTTGCTGGTCAAGTTTCCTGCAAACCTCCCTCATCTCTCCTCCCTTTCCTTTGCTTTTGCCTTTGCCTTCAAACAAACTCCACTCCTTTGTGCCCTTGCCTTTGCTTTTGCCCTTTCCCTGGCCATGCAATTTCGCCCAGAGCACCAACTCGCAAGTGAAAGCACCAACAAAATGTTTTGATAGAGGGTTTCTGCCATTCTCAATGCGCCAACATAAAATTCAAATGTTAAATGGTGAATGTTGAGATGACATCGGTGCATTGCATGTTCCGAGTGAGGGATCAAAAAAATTATTCCGGATCAAAAAAATTGAAACACTGGTATCAAAAAAAAATCCTACAGAAATATAATGAAATAGTTTCAATGGTGGGTTGAATATATATATATATATTTGATCCAGAATATTTTGTATCAGGCAACGGGGGGATCGAAATGCTCTACCTCGCCCCTCGAAGGCATCAAAAAAAAATATTTCAGACAGAAATAGACTTTGATGTTTGGTCTAGATTGCCACTTGCAACAGATATCCAAAATATGAACCCATTTCGGGTTGGTTTGGGATTGATGGTTGTTTTAGGGTCTGTTTAGGGTCATTTCGAGCTGACATTTGATCGGCGCGTGCATGTCAATAGCTAAAAATATGCATATCCATATCCATATCCATATCTATATACATACACATACACACATAAATACATACCTACCTACCTACCTACCTACCTACCTACCTGCATACCTGCATACCTACATACCTGGATACCTACATACCTGCATACCTGCATACCTACATACCTACATACCTACATACATGCATACATGCATACATGCATACATGCATACATACATACATACATACTTATATATATATACTGATATTTGGTACTAGGTGATCATATATACAAGGCAAGGAAAAATTTGCTGGGATCAAACATATTCCCCAGAGATCAAGAAAAATTATGTATATAGAAAGTTAAATGTAAATATAATATGTATGTAGGTAGGTAGGTAGGTATGTATGTATGTATGTATGCATGCATGTATGCATGCATACATGCATGTATGTATATATATATATATATATATCCAACTATATCTATAAATATATATATATATGCATATATGTATATATACATGATTTAAATTATAATTAATTGAAAATACACAGCCTAAATTCTGTATAAATCAGATCATACATCACATATATATAGAGAGAGAATATGTATTAAATATATATATATATTAGTATATATATATATATTAGTATATATATATATATAATGTCTCAAGATGCCGCATGCAGTCCGGGATGCTTGTCTAGGGGGTATGATTCGTGGGTATGATTCGGGGTATGATCCGTGGGTATGATTCGTGGGTATGATTCGTGGGTATGATTCGCGGACCTTGAATTAGTGTTTCCCCACGTCTTCCATGTATGGTTATTTACCCACAATTACCACCAAAATGTTTCAAATGTTGGCAATTATACCATACATGGAGCGCTTTGGAGCTGGCATGCTGTTGCCGCTGTGCGTGCTGCTGTCAGAGTGGTGTGCGCACTTTGGGGCGGGCATGGTGGTGCCGTTGGAGTGCCGCTGCAAGGTGCTGGTGCAGGGTGTTGCTTGCTGTCAGGGTGGTGTGTACAGTTTGGAGCGGGCATGCTGGTGGCGCTCAGGGTGCTGCTGCAGGTGCTGCCTGAAAGTGATGCTTGAAGGTGCTGCTGTCAGAGTGATGCGTGTCCTGCAAACCATGTTTTGGAGCGGGCGTACTGGTGAGCGGATCCTGGTGGAAGGTGCTGCTTGAGGGTGCTGTCGAGCTAGCCTGCTGATGCTGCTGCAAAGGTGATGCTTGAGGGTGCTGCAAGGGGGGTACGTAATGTATCCAACTCGTCCTGCAAGGGTGCTAGTGAAGGGTGCTGCTGCACACTGCTGCTCCTGCTGCTGCTGCTGCTGCAGGGTGCAGCTGTTGGGGTGGCGTGTCCGCTCTGGAGCTGGCCTGCTGGTGCCGCTGCAGGGTGCTGCTTCAAGGTGCTGCGGTTAAAAGTAGTGTGTGCGCTTTGGAGTTGGCATGTTGGTGCCATTGCAGGATGCCGCTGCAGGGTGCTGCTGTCGGAAGCAGCAGGAGGCATAATTAGAGCGTGGCGAGTGGCTGCGAAGAAAAGATTTATGCTCACAAAACACAAGTTCTGATCTTGCAAACGCACCAAGGTTCAGAAAAGTTTGAGGTATGATTCGGGTATGATTCGGGCATGATTCGGGGTATGATTCGGAAAGCGACTTTTTTTGAATTCAGGAAGCTTTGTTGCTTGAGTCTTGAGTCTCATTTTCCCACTGTCAACCTACCACGATTGCTACTTAATGGCTGCAATGGCTCGACCTGCCAGACGACCTTGGACCAGACCTGAATATGAAGAATATGAAGATCTGAATACACATCTATGATTTATATCTGCCGGCCCGCCCGCGTGCCTTCTGGATGTTCTTCTGATGTACCTTTAGCTCAGCTACGCTTAGGCTAATGTTCCTCTTCGACGGATTTTTGTTTTGGCTGCCAGCCAGCCAGCCAGCCAGCCAGCCAGCCAGCCACAGCCGGAGTCATCCTCCTCATCAGCCTCATCAGCCTCATCAAACAACACAGCAAGCATGTCAAGTATATCAATTAGCCTTGACTTTAGCCAGCCACAGCCAGGAGGCAGGAGAGCCAGCCATAGCCACCTAGCACCTAGCCACCTAGCTACCTAGCCAGCCCCGCAGCCCTATAGCCAGCCACTCAACCAGCAGCAGCAACTGCCATAGCCACCTAGCCAGCCACGCAGCCAGACAGCCGTCATTAGCCAGCCACCTAGCCAGCCAGCCAGCCACCCAGAGCCAGCCAGCTTAGGGATAATGATGTGCGCGTGGCACTCATGTCGTGAAGGTATGTGAAAGTAGCCAGGGATCATCGGATCTGGCCAACACTGGTCAATTAGCGTGTCAAGTCTATTAAAACTAGTGAGGCCAATGCAATCCCAAACAATCCCACAAGAAACATTCATAATCGTGATTTTGGGGGGGATGATTCGGGGGTATGATTCGGGGGCATGATTCGGGGTATGATTCGGGGTATGATTCGCACAACTCGAGCATCATGCCTTTTCTAAAAATGCACATGTTAAAAAAAACAGCCATATATTTTACTACATTTGAAAAATGTATCAAAAATGTATTTAAATCACATATTACAAATATTATATACAATATATTGCACATTAAACTATATATATCTCACATGATATATATATATATAATAAATAAAATATACATAGTATATCAGTGTGTATATATATGCTTGTGCATATACATATATATATATAGATACAGAAAGAGAGAGGGAGAATGAGAAAGAGAAAAATATACACATGTAAACAAATCATCGAAATACATGAAAAAAACAGATATGTATATATATATATACATGCAGAGAAGTGTATTGCAAGTGTGCAAAGTTCGACTTGAATAAAAAAAGCGGGACGCAACGCCTCCCCTCACAGCAGAATGACAATACCTGTTTTCACAGGCAACGCTGTAGTTTGAACATGGTGCTCGCTGTTTTTTTAATGCCGAACATGCCGTTTGTGAACATGTAGAATGTAGGCTGGGGATGGTTGAGGCACCAGGGTGCTGGGCAAAAAGCGGCGCAAATAGTTTCATTGATTGTTATGACAGTGTCGGTGTAGGATTTGTTTAAAGTTGGTTCAAGGTTTATCTAGGGCCTAGGGTTGGCTTTCGGGTTCTTTAGGCTTGGTTTGGGGTTCTTTAGGTTTGGTTCAAGGTGTTTGGTTGGTTGCAGGGTTTCTTTAGGGAAAAAATATGTGCACATAAGGTACCTAAAAATATGTGCATGTGTAAACATAAACGTGCTCATATGTATAACATGGTTCTGTGAATACATGAACATGATTATATATATATGACATTCCTTCCTTCCTTCCTTCCTTCCTTCCTACCTATTCTAGTCATATAATATTCAATGTTTTTGAACCGGAATAATTTTTGGGATCCAGAATGTTTTTTCAATCCAAGAGAATTATTTTTTTGACCCCTAGAGTTTGCGGGCCTTGTCCCAGGTTCAATCAGTTTCTGGTGAATCTGCTCCATGCATTGCCATCTGCTCCCTTGAATTTAGGACCCGCCTTTCTGTCTGCATAGAGATCGTCTAACATTGGTGGCGCACATGGCTCTTCAAAGGCCAGCTGGCATAGGCCCCACCTCATACACTGTGCGCAATGCGTGACAAGGAATGAGCACGTGCAATCATGTGCACACTACTTTAGCCTTGAAGATTGGACTTGATGTCTCGACTCTTGTGAAAAAGATCCGATCAACTTCAAACTAAATCAGAAGAGCAGCGAGATGATGGAGATTCGCCCTTTGCTCGACTGCTGTTCCGGAGGGAGCGCGTTAATCCCATGCCTCGGTGATTGAATCAGAGACCTGCTCAAAATAATGAAGTATCAACCAGGGTACAGGCACACAAAATACATCAAAATTGCATATGCACACCATATACGAGTATCAAAATATCATAGAATATCAGCATCGGACCTATTCTCTTCCCTTTGCAAGAAATACAGACACAACCTCGACCTCGACAAGCTCTAACCGGTTGTTCGACCAGCTGCCTCCAGCGGATGTTGACATCGCGCCCGAAGAAAAATAGCATCCCATTGGTCTGGGGAAAGTAGAGCAAATCCCTGGACTTCGCATGCTGAAAGGCAAGCTCCCTGGAAGCCCCGAAGGACACACCAACAGTACCTCGATCTTGAATGGAAGGGCAAAGGGGAAGGTCAATTACACATGGACCCTCTTGATACCTCTTAATATCTTATCTGAAGGTAAATATTATGTATAATATATCTATCTATTTATATATATATATATAATTATAAATATATATACATATAATTATAAATATATATATGTATATATATATATATGTATACATACATATGCGCGATTGTAAATAAAATATTTATATATGCGTGTGTGGTTATATTATATATTAAATATATATATATATGTATATATATATATATGTGATTATATATGCGTATTCCCGGATAGACTTGAAAATTGCTTTCACAAAGCAGGCAACTGCAGCAGCAAGAACCTTTTGCTATGCAGTTGGCCGGCGCGGCTGGTTTTCAGTTCGGATGCCAAATGCATCATCAACTGGTTGCCTCCAGGAACCATGTCCAAAACCGTGGTGGTGTCACACCAAGCATCAGCGTCGAAGGGGCTTTCATTACTCGGAAATAGAATCAGCCGCGCCCACCAAGCTCCAGTGGACCTTAGGTGGCCTTTGGTTCGGTCTTACCTTAATGGGTGGTCTTCGTGGTTAGGTAAATTTTGAGAAAGCCTCGCTCACAGGCAGTTGCCGTTCAGGACGGAAACCTCTCTTCATGTGCGAAGGGGCCAATTGGACCCCCGCTGTGTAGAGCATCACGAAGAGCTGCATCAAGCAGACGTACATAGACGTACGCATTTGTTTGGTCTTCTGGTTCAGGAATGCAAAAATATCCTGCCTGGGTTGTCCGAAATGAAACTCAAGCAAGTGCTAAGCAGCGATCTTCCCCCCTTTGGATAAGAGGAAGTAAATGACTATCAGGGTGCCAAACATCTCGGGCAGCAATGCGGCGAGTGGGATCACCATCTTTGTGTGCCCAGAGGTCGTCTTTGAGTTGGACTTGGTAGACTTGGTAGTGGAACCACCAAATTCTCCGTGTCCGCCAGCCATCCTCCAATGTAGGCATTCCCATCAGGATGTGCACTAGCATCGCTTGCTCCCCACCAGTTTGATGCTGGGTCGTAGGGGCATGGTTGGATTTGAGGATGATCCCAAAAACCGCCCCAAACACGCACCTCTCCTATGTGGAAACTGAGGATTGGGTCCATGATGGCCGGCTTGCAGTCCGCACTGCGTTCTGGAAGTTGTCTGGCTAACTTCCCCATCGCGGTCTCAGTGCCCTCCTCATGTAGAGGTCCAGCTGTGTCGTGGGAAACTCCTGTAGAAGCTTCCCGCCTGGAATGGGACAGTGGTTCTCCTTCAAGAATTCCTTCATGGCCAGATAGCTCTGTTTGAGCGAGCCAAAATCAAATTGTTCTGGTCCATCAGGGGCCGACTGCGGTTCAATAGGTTGGATTGCCAGGCCTGTTGGAGGCCCGAAGGCTAGACGGAAAAACTCTCCACCTGCAAGGGCTTCAGAAGGGTCCTCTTGGAACTGTTCGATCTGGCTGCCTGAGCCTGGGCGCGCTGGGCCTCTTGAAGGGCCTCGAAGGAGGTGGTAACCCTGCTCTCTTCGTGCTTGCATTTGAGATAGTCAGATAGTCTCTGAAGACCTTGGGGTCCAGGCCACGTAGAGTCGAGAGACCTGCAGGCTCCTTGACCCCAGGGGTCCCTTTTTGCATCTCCATCATGGCCTGCAGTTCCTTGTGGTTCTTCTTTGCGCTGTGCCTCAAGACCACCTGGACCGCCTTCGGGTGGAAGACCACAGCAGTCTGGTCCACGTCACGTTCCACCAAAATCGGTGGCTTGTCTTCCTTTTGGGTGAATACCCCATCCTGCCCAAACTCCTGAAGTTGTTGCTTCAGGGTGATTTTCTGAGCTGCAGGCACCTGTTCGGAGAAACTCACCCACTTCGGATCAGTGCCCGCGGCTGCCACCGCAGGATCCTGAGTCCTTAACATCCTTGGACGGCGCCCAAGTGCTTGACCTTCAGGAAGGTGTTGTACTCTTCGGTGTAAAGGCCAGATCGTCCGGGGACCAGCCCACGCTCACTACCTTAGAATGAGCTTCTATGCCTGGTCTTTGACAAGGGGCCAAGGGAGCTGGAACCTTTTTGGTTGAGGGCTGGGAAACATTGATCCCACCACTTTTTAAGGCTTCTGCCCGCTATGCCTGTGCGGTGACACATGGGGAGCTGAAGTTGCTCTTGGCAGAGTTTGGCTTATACCACTTTGACGCCGTCCTTGGTGGCCTTGCAAAGCCGGGAGGCGGTACAGACGGTGTCGGTGCCTGGCGCTACCGCAGGTATGGGAGAGGTCTGGGTGCCAGAGGCTGCCTCCAGTGTTGCCGGGGTACCCGTGCCCAACCGTGCCACGGAGTTGCAACTAGGCATCCAGATCCTTCTCCATGTCCACGCCCATCTCGCCCAATTGAAGTCGGCCATCTTGTGCTCAGCCATTGCTAGACTTGGGCGTTTCCAACATCAGAAAGTCGTCCCCCGCCGTCGAAGAGGCGTCAATCAAAGAAAAGCTGTCCAAAGACGAGTCAACCATGGTGAACTGGTCCCGAATCTCTTGCCACAGGACTGGGCGCAGCGTCCACCACATCCATGATGACGAGTAGCAATGACGGGAAAGTTTTCCAAACTGTTACTTCGGTCGGGGGACTTGAGCCAAAATGGCATGGCCATTTCGGCAACTATGTCGACAACACAGTACTTACTCTCCACAAGTTCCAAGCAAAGAAACAAATATGTACATTACAATAATTATATCAGTATATCACAGTATATCTTATATACTGAATATCCCTCACTCCATCTTACTCCATCTGAATCATTCTGAATCCCCCTCTATGAATCGCTGTGATCAATTTTATGTCGCCGTATGCAATTCGGTATGGCGTTTTGATGCGGTTTGATCCGCTTTGATGCGCTTTCATGCGCTTTGATGTCGTGGTCGTCTCGCCATTGCTCTGAGGGCCTTGCAATTTTGCTTCAAGGCTCTTTCACGATTGAAGGCCGCTGAGTCATGGTGGAACGGCTTCCAGTCAGAGCTGTCTCGGTACCAGTTGAAGCCTTAGCTGGTCTCAGCTGATCTCAGCCGGAGCGTATTCGCACTGCAGTTGGCCCTGAGGAAATCCGTTGACCAAGGGGCCGAACAGGTCGAAAGATTCGAAAGATGTCCAAGAGGTCCGTCCCGAGGTCCAAGCAGTTTGTTGTGAGGGAATTTGTCAGCCAAGCAGCGGGTGCCAATATATCCATTTTGACGAATAGCAAAACGACGGCAAAGCTGGCCCAGGATCTGAGGGAAGCAATATATAAACCGAATTATATAGGGAAATCAATGTGCTCAATTCTGAAAGCTGTGCAAACTAGCCTAGACTAGCTTGTTTTCAAATACGACAGGAGTCAGCCAAAACGGGATCCCATCACGTCATATCCAGGTAAGCTGTCTAATCTGTCTACACATGCAATCTAGGGCCTCCTGAAAAGTCTCGGAGTTGTTGGGGGTCTGTGTGAGGAGGTGGGCGCCTGTCGGAGCGAAAAGTTTTCATGGCTTCGAAGGGTTTGCTGTTTCAAATGTTTCAATTCCTAGTGGTCCTAGTGCTGCGCAAAGCTGCGCATCTATGTGCTACCCGGCTGCTACCCGTACCTTCATGCCAGGACTCCCACTTTGACTCCACGCCATCACTCTGCTGTCCTGCCTGAAAGCTTCAGTGCCGAGTCGGGTCTGAAACGGTTGCAGAGCAGCAACTGGATACTCTCATTGCTCAGACTATGCTCAGACTAAATTGCTACCGAGATGCCCGAATCTCTCGCAGAAGAGCGTAGTATGCATCCCAATCTCCCATTTTGCATGCAAACTCAGGAATGACGATCACATCATCATGACCTGATCGATCTGATCGCGGCATATCGCGGCATATCGCGGCATATCGCGGCACTGTCTCATTTCTCCCATGACAAATATTAATTCACTATTCATTTAGTCAGATTTATTCACGTTTCTTCTGCCCCAAACTGCTGGAAAGTTTGAGTCGTTCAACTTCTCTCAAAACTCAAGGAACAATAAGACAATGGAAAGCTGCAGAAGAATGGTGCCTTGTTGTCGCGGGTGCCAATTACTGATATTACTGTACCCAACAGCAACACCGAAGTGCAGCAAACGCATGAAAGAACAAATGAGTTCCGGACTGATCCGCCCCAGTTCCGCATTTGGTCGGAGAGCACGAATGCGCATGGCCGGGCGCATCACCGAATCCCATTCTTCAAGAAGTGGAGAAATCTGATCAAAGCAAAACTGCTGGAAGCAGGGTGGAGAAACAGAGAGCAGCGAGGTGAGCCCACAAATCCCACAAAAATTATCAAAAATGCATAGCTGCTATATGCTGCTATAGCCAAACTCACCAAACTCACGCGACGAAGGACTACGGAAAAAGTAAGCACAAAATGGAATAAGTCGAGAGGAGAACAAGAGGAAGGAAGATAAGGAAGACCTACCAAGGATTGCACTCGAAGCAAAGCAGTACTCTGCCAATAACATGCAGAAAAAATGCGCAGTGCTTCGGCCTCCCGCGGCTTCAAAATAGCTGCCCGGCTCCTGGTGATGCACAAAACTCACAAAACTGCAAGGACATGGCGTGATGACATGAAGCGTGGATGTGGTCCTCCGCAATGCGGCGGAACTTGTGAGCATGATGATCGAAAGTGCAGGCCGGGGCTGGTCTTCAGTAACAATACGGCGGCAGCAGTATCCTGCACTGCATTTCAGGGAGGGCTGATATGGGCTTCAAGTGAGCCTGTATTGACCCATGGAATTCCCGAAACCATCTCAGCTTGAACATCACATGTCACGCAACTGAGTCAGCGGCTCGCGAGAGTTGCAGAACCCAGCAGACACAAAGAGCCTTGGTTTAAAATGCTTTGGATTTCCCACCCCTGTACTGACTCTCAGTGATGACCACAATGACAATTCAAACTTCAAACTCTGAAAGGTTGCACGTGGAAGGGGTGAGCATTTCGGTGAGGTCAACAAAGGCGCATCAAGAAATACTCAGTGCTCTGCCCTTGCCATCAGCTCAGCATCGAAGGCATACACTGGTGAACGCATATATATATATTATATATATATTTATTTTTTTATTTATTTATTTATGTATGTATGTATTTATACACGCATATATACATATCATTAAAATGCCTCCAAGTTGCCGTTCACACATGGCACTGCAAGAAACCCATCGCGCACGGGTCCGGGGCGGTGAAGTTGCAGCTCATAGCTGCCGCCAAGGACAAAGTGCCTCACATGGTGCTAGGGACCCTATCATATTACAAGCAGCCAGGTCTTAGAGTCATGGAATGGCATGTCTATGATAAGTATCATAAATGTTGGCGGAAACATGCATACATCATTGTACATGTGTATGTTATGTGCATGCCTGTGTGTGTGATACATGCATACATACATCTACACATAATATGCATGCTAAATGTACATGTACATGATAATATGAGTCTTTATGATATGCATTGATATGCGTGATTATTATGTTTGTGTGTGTGTACTATGTGAATTCGTTCTCTTTTGGCATCTGTGGACACAACCCCCCCAACAAAAAAGAAGTGCATGCGCACGCCGTTATACCTCCAAGGACTTGGGGACTTGGACAAATCATGACAAATCATTCACTAAAGCAGTGTGGAAAAAGCGCTCCCCATCTTCCACCTCGAAACAAAACAGGCCGAGCCAGGCCACACAGCACACTCAAAGTCCCCGGAGGTCATCACTTCGTCAAAGTTGTCTGACTTTGCGCTCCTTGGGAATTTGGGAATTTGGGGAATCCATGGAAAGCATCTTTGGAGCTTAACGGATTCTTAGCGGAGCTTAACATTGATGAACATTGTACAAGCAGAACGGGGTCACACGGTTCAGCGATTCAACACTGTTATAAAGTGCACTGCAAATACACTGCTCATTTGCATCGTTCATATCAGATATATCAGTGAATCCATGCCATATTGAAGCTCGCTCACCCTTTGGGTCGCACAGAATTGAGCCCTGATGACTGGCTGTACAGAATGCCAAGAATAGAAACGGGTCATGCCGTCATGCCAAACATACCATCCGATTCATCACTGACTAGAGTCAGGCTCGGGTTGCCCAGAGTTTCATGCCAAGTGATGCAGGTGCTGCATTTCCCCACGGCAAAGAACCTTATTCCACTGCAGCATTTGCTGCTGCATGCAACTGTCTGTTGGTTCTCTACCTTCGACACACAGCTCGAAACGACTTCGGACCCTCTCTAGGCTTGCTACTTCCTGAATCTTCGAGAGGATCTTGCACAAACTCTTGAACATTGAACAGATTTGAAAAGTGATAGCTAGTTGATAGATTCATCAAGTAAATGTGATAACACCTGATTGCTTGGATCCATGTTGACACGACATGTTGACACAAGAAAACTGGGCTTGTGTGCTGGCACGGGCACTCCTTGATTTGAGCCATGATCTCGTGGTAGTGGGGGAATTCACTGCCATCTCCATCTCCCTCAACCATCTCGCGCAGCTCTGCCAACATGCTGTCCTTGGCTGCTGCTGCTGGTTAGCTGCCAATCGCTACTAAACATACGAGCACTTCAGGAGCACTTCACAACTCTCTTCACTCTCTTCACTCTCTTCACTCTCTTCAACCAGTCACACGGTGCCATACGAATAGACTGATAATAGACTGTAAGTGAACCAAACCAGCCAGGTATCATAGAGATCCATCTGCGTGGCGGCACCTGGTCTTAGAGATTCTGAGAATCTCTGATCGCAAGGAAAGGACTGTTTCATTACTGCAGGGCAGGGGCATTGCTACAGTATAAGCATCGTTAAACTGCGACCTAAAAAATCTATGCAAATCTGATGCGCTTTTGAGAAGTGGTACTACACTCTGGACATGACAACAGACTATCTCATATGACCCGCCAGCCCTGGGGTTCCCCGAGCCACCGAATGTCTCGCTGAGGTTGATCAGTGTCCGTTTTCCTTTTTTTTTGGGCTCAGATGGACGCCGTAGTCCTCGCCGTGTACGTGTCTCTT
>Ga0126342_10002547_pt1 | contig 28636 bp, 28 predicted proteins | sample Cyp1metagenome_FD_92528 | JGI IMG/M metagenome (GOLD analysis project Ga0126342, IMG submission 92528) | Coral microbial communities from Lord Howe Island, Old Settlement Bay, Australia - Cyphastrea 1 metagenome | ecosystem: Host-associated > Invertebrates > Cnidaria > Coral ... | reverse complement strand
TTCCGCGCAACGCAGTTTTTTTTTTGAAGGTCCAAAGGTGTCCAAGGGGAAACGGTTGGAAACAGTCGGAGATCGCACCTTCGCTCGGCAAAAAAGACATGTTTTTACATAATTTTCAAACATTTTTCATGAACATATGCTACAAAACAACCAGAGGGTAAGCTCCATGGCAAAATCACCATGCTATGAATGGGAAAATCTACTATTTCGACTGGGCCATTTTCAATAGCTATTTTGACATAACCAGAGGGTAAGCTCCATGGCACCGGTCATCAGCTTAAATCTCGGTCAACCTCCGCGAATCCACCTCTTCATGGATCTCAAAGTCTTGGCGGAGAGATGCGTCCATTGGAACATCTCGGCCTCAGCGACGAATTCAGATCTTGAGCGCTCAAGAGATCCAAAAATCATACCCACTGCCATTAAGCGATATATATATATATATGTTTAAACTGCGTATTTATATATTATGTATCTATTATATTCTATCATCTGATTGAACCCAATGATCATTATTCCCTATCAAGACTTACCCTTGGATATTTTTGGCAAGACCCTGGCAATAAGTGTTTTCTCATTCCGGCCTTAACATGATTCCGTTTCCCTGCTTCGCCGCTTTAAAGTGTCTGTCTGAACATCGGGCGTTGATAGGCACCCCCAAATATCCCTTAAATCCATCCAAATCCATCCAAATCCTACAACTTACATCAACTTACCATAACTTACCATAACTTACCCATCATTTCCAGTAAAAAGGCCAGTAAAAAGGCCATCATTTGGGGATCCCATTGACATCAACGGTGGATCAGGCGGTGGATCCAATAGAACTTGACTCGTCTATACTCGCCGCCATGGCGCGCATGGTCACGTCTGACAGCTCGAAGACGCCACAGGACTGGCGACGCAAAATGACGCAAAATGACGCCGTCCAAAACAGATGCATAGTTCAGATGCTTTGCTGAGATCCAGAAGCTGAGAAACATCAGAAACATCAGAAACATAGAATTGGATGATGGGAACATGTTTCACCGGAAAGCCCGATCTATTTGATGGTAAAAACATGTAAAAACCATGGTTTCCTGTAGATTTTCCCTTAAACCAATCCAATGATTCTCCAGAAGAAATAGGCTAATTTTAATGGGACAAATTAAAATCATCCTTCGGACTGGGGAAGAATATGGACATATATGGAATAATATGGAATAATATGGAATAGTTCTAGACTCATGAAAAGACAAACATCGAATGATATGGCAAGACATTCCTACCGGATCTAAATATGATAGGAAAAGTGTTCGTACCCAGTCAATGTCATGACTTACCATTCTGCGGCTAAAGGCGCGCTAGCTGCTGGCAAGAAGGTTTTGATATTCCCTTCGGTTTTGATATCACCTTCTGAGGTTGGGATAGTCACCTCATATCTAGCTGCATTTACACTAATTACATGGAGGCAAGGGGCATTTTGCTCCTGTATCAGACTTGGAAGTCAAAGTTGTAGTTTCGCCACTACTGCTTGCACAATGCATGTGAACAGTTTGCATATGTCAACACGTGAGGGCTACGCTGGCTTTCAAGACGCCAAACATCCAGCCCAAGTTCCGAAGCCCTTAAGCTACTGACATCTGCTGACATCTGCTGGCACTCCCGAAATCATCCGAAATCTTGCTCCAGCTGGTTTGCCGTTGATATGAATCCCCATCAACTACCCTCTGGTAAATTAACATAACTATGGAAAATCACCATTTTTAATGGGAAAACTCACTGTAAATGGCAATTTTCAATAGCTATGTTAGTTTACCAGAGGGTATCAACTATCATCAACTCATGGTTGGCTTTCCTTGTGGGGGCCCGATGGCAAATGGCCCCAGATGGCCCCAGCGCCTCAAATTGAGTACCCGGAGCAATCATCGACTCATGCAAGGCCTAAAAGTCCCAGAATCTGTGGCACTGTGGTGGAGTTTCTGCTCTTGGACAGCTGTTGACATTGTAGTCACATACACACAGAGGGATATAGAGATTTCCGAGTTTTCAAGGCTGTCCAGGTCCTCAAATGGAAGCAACTCTATAACGATTTCCGAGTTTTCAAGGTTTTCAAGGTCCTCAAATGGAAGCAACTCTATAACGATATCTTCAAGGTTGTTCAGTGGCCCTGCTAGACATGATGTTGTAAGAACGCTCTGCCTGTACGAGATGCGCTCTACAGTCGTAAACTCGATGACTTTGGAAACAATATGGGAATGTCCATAAATGGAAGTACCCCAAAATGGATGGTTTAAGTTTATACTGGAAAATCCTATTAAACTTGATCCTATTTTAGGACACCCCCATATTATTAATAGCTAAAACTTGATGGGGAACCATGGTGCAGCTATTCAACATGGTATACTCTCGGTATCGCAGCTACAAAATCCCAGTCTTTGGTGTCTAAGACTTCTCCAGACTCCCCTTGCAAAATCTCAGACTTAGAATTTTCGAAGCTTCAACTCCAATCCAAACACTATCTGGTTGGTGGTGCAATGTGCCCATCTTGAAACATGATGGAGTTCGTCAATGGGAAGGATGACATCCCATATATATCCATATATATGAAATGGAAAACAAAAAAATGTTTGAAACCACCAACCAGCTATGGTTATGGCGCATAATACTTCATTTCATTGCCAATCTTAGATACCCTGCAACAAATGAAAAATTCTTTGCTGGTTAGTAGATATTCCCATTGATACCAAAAGACTAAACGATTCAAGTACCCATCTAAGACTGACCTAGGGACCTAGATTTTACTGGAAACCAGAAAATAATTGAAAAAACGCCTTGTCGGCCCTTGTGTGTCTCTGCCAAACTGCATTCATTGCACAATTAAAAACACGAATCTGCAAAGCACTCTGTTGCAATATGTTTCTGTTTGTTTCTTTTTGTTTGTTCTTTTTTTTTTTTGTTTTCGTTTTTTTTCCAAGGAAAATGCAGATTTGAAATTTGGGATCCGGATTCTCCCGAGTAGGGAAAAAAACAAACAAACAAAAAAGAAACAAATATACAAAGCACCCAGGCGCATGTTTTTTCTTTTTTGTTTCTTTGTTTTTTTTTAACTTGTTTTTTCCTGATTTTTCTCGTTTGTTTTAAAGAATATTTTCAATTTTCCAATGAATGCATGCCTCTAGATGTCTTAACACTATATATGGTACCAAGTGGTTACGAAACACGTTGTGAAAACCAGGCACAACGCCCCTCCTTCCAACGAAACATCACGAATTTCGGGACCCAATCGGTTTGAATGAACTTGCAACACCAAGGCAATGTTCGGGCCGAAACACTCATGATCCACGGCTTTTCTAGAGGCTATCAGGTTTTCTAGATTTTTCATATACTTTCCATAGGTTTTCTATGTTCTTTTGGAGACTGTGATTTTTTTCAGTACATGGCATCGCTGGAAATCGATGAGAAATGCATATATAGAAATGCCGAAAAGTGGCGGAAGTCTGATCCTCGGCTGCCAGCCAGGAGAATTCGTTGATCCTGCATCGATTTTGCATTGATTGGGCAGCCGATGTGGGGATTTCCATGGAACTCCATGTGAAGTTACATGGCAGTGTGTCAAAACCTTGTACCCCTAGTGAACCCCAAAATAGCTGGTAAATGGATGTTCATCCCACTAAAATGTATCTATAGGTATTGACCCATACCCACATGCCATTCTTCGAACAGATTTCAAAACAAAGGCCGTATTATTACAGGCCGTGTCACAGTAAGGACAAACATCAAACATCATCAAACATCTGGTATCTTTTTGTAGCCAAGGCGTGGTTTGCGCTGAAAAACTCTGGCTCATGTTCCAGTCTATGATCGATCCAAATCAGCTATCATCCATTAATACTGCTGGTCGCATCTGGTCAGAAAGTGTCGTGGAAGACACTTGATTCGTCCTGCCTCCTTGCTGTCAAACAGAAGATCTTGAAAACCAAGACCTGATGTCAGCTGATGTTCAACATGAATTGATCCCACAATCCTACCGTAGGTTGCAACTGTGCCTATGAAGACTGCACTTTGAATGTGCAGGTAGAAAGCAAAACCAGCAAACCAATCTTGTGGGCGGGTTTTGGATGGGATACCTAGATTGTTCAGATCAGGCTGTTTTGCAAAGTTGGTCTGGAATGGGAAAGGAGCTTCTGGCTCAGGAAAATATGATGGACAACTTGTTCGTTTCAGCAGCGTGTTTGGATCTCTGATTCGCAAACCCATAGGATCCATGGTGCTGCTATATATGGTAACATGGATCCCATCAATATACCCCCAATGTTAGCATATATACCATACATCTGGGTAAATTATAATATGTCACTAACCTGAATTTTGCAGCCTCACATGGGGATGATTCCCCTAACATAAACCATGATTTCAGGGCTCGGTCGTAGTGAGGTCGTGATGAAATTTACCCAGATATATAAATGTATAATATCTATATATTATAAACTAATAGAAACCTATATTAATTGACATCTAGTAGATATACTATACATATTGAGGATCTATGATTCTTATGATCTCTTGTGTCCAATGGGAAGCGAACTGAGCACAGCTTGATCCAAGGGGGATCCAAGGCCCAAGCAGCTTCCTTCCAATCTTCCAAGTAAGCCTGGGTCGAGATGTGGGGATGGCTTTTAAGAAAAGCCATCAAAATATCAAAACCCCGAAAATTAGGCCCTGTAGTTACTGTAGTTCACATCAAAACAACTAGGATTGATATGGATTTATATGGATGTTCATCCCATAACAGTCTAGCAGATTCTATAGGTATTGATCCTGATTTGCTCAACGGTACCACATGGTATTGTCGGAGATGCTACAACATGCTACGACAAGTTTCTCCGCTTCAACTCCAAACATCATTTTTTCCCCTTGGAAAATCTTTGGCTCATCTTGGTGCCAAAACGGATCCTACCCTCTGGTAATTTGTTGCATAGCTATTGAACATGGCCATAGAAATAGTTCATTTACCCATTAATAGCATGGTGATTTTCCATAGTTATGTTATGTTAGTTTACCAGAGGGTATCTGCTGTAAAAACCTGCCACCCGTCGATATGTTCATAGCTCACCGTCTGATGGACATGCCTTTTCAAAATGCTGCGAGAGCTGCAACAAATAAGTAACTTTGGGGGTTGGTCTTGGCACCACCAACTTCTCCGGCAATAACAATCTCAATGACTTTCACCTTTTTTTTCCGGTCCACACTACCCAGTGATTCCTAAGTGGTTTTTGTATCATTCGATGAACCCATCCAGAAAATGGATGAAAAAGGTTCATCGATTTCCATGAAATCGGATCATTTTGGATAGCGATTTTGTTCATCAAAAAACCTGTCCCCATGACGGATCCATGGTGCTGGTATATTAATGCTAACATTGGGAGGTATATTGATGGGATCCATGGAGCACCATATAGCAGCACCATGGATCCGTCATGGGATCGCTTTCCACGGGTTACGACACATTTTCAACCATAGGACCTCTCTACTGTAGAGGTTTCTGCAGTTTTTAGGTCTTTGCTCATACCCTCTGGTCATTTTTTTCGCATAGTGAACTGGAAAATCACCAATGTTGAAGTTCGGTAAATCAACATCAATCAACGAACTATCTAAATGTGCCATTTTCATCCATTTTCAATAGCAAACTATTCAATTACCAGAGGGTATCAATACTTACATTGTTATGTTCATTGATATATTTTGGATATATCATCAAACAAATCAAAATGTTGGATATCTTTTGGATATAAAAAATCAAGAAAAAACAAAAACACAAAAAAATGAATAGATGTTGGATATATTTTGGATATAAAAAATCAAAAATATCAAAAAAAACACACAAAAAAATGGATAGATGTTGGATATATCTTGGATATAAAAAATCAAAAAACACATCCTTTATGAAACATCTTTGTAGAATCCCTGGCCATCCCTCCACTTGGCCACTGGGTGCGCCGGTCCAAGGCCACACGTCGATCCAACGTGCCATAGGTGGGGCAGGGCCATGCCACCGGACGCCGTGGAGCGAAGAGCTCCAACTGACGCCTGGCACATCCATGGATATACTGTATGTAATATGTACCCTCCAGTAAATTAACAGTTCGACCCTGGCAGTCATCGGGGTTGGAAGACTAGTGAAACCACTATAAATTGGTGATTTTCAGGGTCAAACTGTTTATTTACCAGAGGGTAATATTAGATAATATTAGATATTAATAGTATTGTATAATGGACTATGGATACGCCAGGAGGGAAATAATATAATATGATATTATTATAGTTATATCTAAAATATCTAATATTGTATATAGTATCATAGTGCCACTGATAACATGAGATATGTATACACTGATATATTGATGATGATTACATATATCATATGTAATTAAATATAATCGTTTATATATAATTATAATCATATCAGATTGAACTATGATTTATATTCCTATATCGTATCGTATTTTGCTAGATGTTGTATACTCGATCTATATCATTTACTTAATCTATATCAACGGTAGAATAGAAGCATATAACATAATCATTAAATATCAATGTTTTGCATAGGCACGGTGGAACCAGGTTGAAAGGTGGCCTGTTGATTTTCTTATATATTATAATTCCATCCAAAGTACCATCTGGTTATTTAACATAGCCATGGAAAATCACCATTTGTAATAGGTAAACCATCTATAAATGGGTCATTTCCCATGGCTGTGTTAAATAACCAGAGGGTATATAGCAAAGACAGTATAGACATATTCTATATTCGCCATGAATCCTAGTTAGCCTAGCTATAAACCAACTTACCATAACCTACCTGCGTAGGAGCCGTAGGGGCCCTTCCTGCAAAAGTTGCATGCATTTACTCCATGGCTACACTCAACAAAAACGCTTCTTATTCTTTGCAAATCTGGATGATAGCCGTGGTAGCTGGATAAAGCAGTGGGCTGAGAGAAATTACATCCGGGTCCTTTTCAGGCATTATGCTCCTCATCGCTTCAGTTGACGTATTGATGTCAGAACTTGCAATAATTTGCTGGAATTATCCGCTTGGACGGGACAAGCTTCAATTCAATTCTGGCGGAGGTAGCTGTAGTTATGAAAACCCGCATGTTTGCTGGGCATACCTCTGCTTTATAATCATAGCACCCACAAACTTGAACCCAGCAATACCCAGCATAGCGGTCAACCTCTGACGCTCAAGTCTCCTTTTGGTCAGCTGCCCCAAAAGGGGCCAAGTGCAGCAGCTTTTTTCTATTGGAATCACAACACGTCCCAGGAAGTCATTCCCAGGAAGTAACTACAAGCTGCATATTTCCTAAAACCTTGATCAAAAGCATCACTGGCCACCATGAGTCATCCAGTTTCAGCCATTTGCAAAGGCGTTGCACCAGCGTCTCTCGGTCTTTCCGACTTGTTTGCCCCGGCTTTCATCAACATGCGGACTAATTCTAAATGGTGTTGCACCTTGTTTGAAGTCATATCCACCTCTCCACTTTCAAGCAGAAAGCACCGCACCTGGAGGTTGCCTTCCTCTGGTTCAGCCCCAAGCTCAACAAGCCACAGCAGCTTGTTAAACTTCAACATGGCCACTCTGAGCTGCAGCATGCAATAGGACTAGGGAACGTTCTCCAGCTTTCATGTTTAACAAGTGGCTAGCCATGTCTACATGCGGCCATCAGTAACTTCCGGCAGCACAACATCCACACATTGTGGCACATTGTGGGGTGTTGATGCCAGCCATCATGTCCTTGTCAACTAGTGCAGTGGCGCCACAGTCTCATTACTCAACAATCGAACAACTTCATGGCCGTGGCTGCCAAAAACAATGCTGATCATTCACCAAAGGTTCCATGCCAGACCCAAATAGAGCACGGACTGCTTCTGCCTGACCTTCCAAACAGGCCAAACCGGCCATCTGTCCTGCCGTCCAGGCCATGACTTGATCTCTGGCAAAGTGTAGACATCTCAGCTGTCCAGTGCCAGTGACATCATGCAGTCTGCAGGAGGCCATGACACAAGGCCTAGAATACGGCCTGCACGGATTTCCCTCCCATCATCATCTGGTTGGTGGTTTTTCGCCCTACCCCTCTGAAAAATCATGGAGTGAGTAACAGTTGGGATGATGACATTCCCAACTGAATGGAAAAATAAATAATGTTCCAAACCACCAACCACCAACCAGTCATCATATAATCTTTGACGGAATCTGGAACATCCAGTACATGCAGACATGCAGCGCTTAAAAATCCTTTGCAGACTTACATTCATTTTCATCAATAGGAACTACCGACGCGAGTGCGCCCCTGACACTGCTGAGTCTGCTGAGGGCGCATGGCAGGCACATGGACCATCAGAACAACTCATGTCCACCTACAAATTGAGTTCCTTTTAGTCCTGAGCCACATAAGTCAAGAGCATTCTTGAGTTTAGGTCCTCAGATGTCCTAAGGTTTGATTTGTGAGCCATCGGCATACTGCACACTGGTAGGAACTGGTACGAAGAAGTACCAACGCATCATACAACAACACGGTATGACTGTCTCCACGACGAAATAGCGAACAGCGTCACACGGTGTATCACAAGTGTAAATATATCTGCATAGTCAATAATTTAGTACCACAAATGTATCAATATAATTCAATATATAAATAATTACACGGAATAATATAGATGTAAACATCATCTGCAAACCAAACATGTAGCATCTAGCAATTTATAGATCCATGTCTTGCCTCTCTATGCGCAAAAACAATGTCAATGTGATTGCTTGGTCCCTCCGGCCTATAGGCAGACAGGTCCCCCTTCAGTCGCACAGCACGGAAGACTACCTGTCAGCTCCGACTGACGCTCCGCGCTGGAGTAGCATGGAGTTTTGAAGGGTTCCACTGGGTCCCCATAGGATCATTGTATGGTATATAAGGTATATTAATGTATGGTCCTACCCCTCTGAAAAATGATGGAGTTCGTCAGTTGGGATTATGACAGTCCCAATACCCATGACGGATCCATGGTGCTGGTATATTAATGCTAACATGACTGGGGGTATATTGATGGGATCCATGGAGCACCATATATAGCAGCACCGTTAGGATCCGCTGGGATTGGGATTCTCCATGTCGGAAAAATCCCGGCAGGGTCCCTCCGCCTGCAGCTCAGCGGAACGGAACTTCGCTCCCCATCCCCTGAGGGCCCTGAGTCTCCGCACAGAACGCTCTGCCGGCAGTTGGTGCCAAGCAAGGGCCGTGGAACGCAAGAGCGACTGAACCCAAGCCTAGCCATTTTGCACCGTGAGTTTCGACACCAGATAGATCCCAACTCCGGGACTGTGATATACTGTGATCATATATGGTGAACAGGCTATTCAAATGGATGATGATAAAGGGTGAACATATCACCCACGGAGAAGGATCATGCTATAATGTTACACAGGCAAAACAACGGAAAACGACTTGGTAGACTGGCTGAAAGATATCTTGTGCAGCTGTCAATGCTTTGGAAGAAAGAGAGAAACCTCAAAGGGTAAGCTGGGCAAGCCTCTCTGTGCTTGTGAAATCGAATCAAACGTTAATTCCGTCCGGACCGGGATCGGCAGTGCAGACTACTGAATTTGCTTTGCGAATTACCTGTAGGCAGTGCAGAATCACAGGTAAGGGCAAAGTAAATCTTGAGCACATCATGGCAACATGTTCTCCAACATTTCGACTTATCCACATATAAATCTCGGCTCCAAATCAAATCGAGCGGCCTATGCATCCCCTCATGGTATCTCATGGTATCAGAAGGCGTTTGATAGTGAAAAAGAACAGATCCAAACAGGAACTTATGAGTAAATGAGGCAAGGAAGATGCATTGAGTCATAAATCGTGAATAAAGATCATAGAGCGACATCTGACATACGCTTAATAGTTTGTATTTTTTCGTTTAAACATGTTCGCTGCAACCCTGACGTTGCTCCGCGTCTGACTTCAGGTGGCCTTCAGGTGGCCATGAAGATAAAGTTGATGTTATTACCCCAATCAACATATTGTTCAGAGGGGGTGGCGAATTTTGACCCCTCATGAAGATAAAGATGATAATTATGATGATGGTGATGATGATGATGATGACGTTTGTAAGACTTCCGGGTTGGGGCAGAGATGTTTGAACAACAATCAACAAGAAACTGTCGAGTTGGGTACCAATCCCCACCTGAGTCAGGTCGCTGTTGACACGTTCCCGAGACTTCGCATCCAACAGGGTGAGAACGTAGAAGGCCAGGGCACCCGTGGCCGACTCCGCCGGAGCTCCTGCTGCGGCCCCAAAAGGTCCAAAATTTACAGTACGAGGCCCCAAAATTCATCAAAATTCACCAGAGGTTGGCTTTGATCTATTTTTGATCATGTCTTGATTTAAGTTATTTTAAGTTAATCATTCTGAGTTTTCATCCATGTTTAATTAAGATACACTCCCGATGTGCTTTTTTTCAGATCTATGGAAAAAAAACGAAAAAAATCCAGCTGTCCTGCAGCAATCTTCGCTTGCACCAGCAATCGTGCAGCTTGCACCAGTGACTTCATGCCGTCGAAGTCTCCAATGGGACCAGGCAGGTTGACCTGGTCCCACTGGTGGCTAGATGGAAAAAATATGAGTTTTTAATGTAAGTAAATATATGGCTTTATCATGGTTAAAATATGGGTTTATGATGGTTAAAATATGGCTTTATCATGGCTAAAATATGGGTTTATTATGGTTAAAATATGGCTTTATCATGGTTAAAATATGGGTTTATTATGGTTAAAATATGGCTTTATCATGGTTAAAATATGGGTTTATCATGGTTAAAATATGGCTTTATCATGGTTAAAATATGGCTTTATTATGGTTAAAATATGGATTATCATGGTTAAAATATGGGTTTATTATGGTTAAAATATGGCTTTATCATGGTTAAAATATTGGTTTATATGGTTAAAATATGGCTTTATCATGGTTACAATATGGCTTTATCATGGTTAAAATATGGCTTTATCATGGTTAAAATATGGCTTTATCATGGTTAAAATATGGGTTTATCATGGTCAAAATATGGGTTTATTATGGTTAAAATATGGCTTTATCATGGTTAAAATATGGCTTTATCATGGTTAAAATATGGGTTTATCATGGTCAAAATATGGGTTTATTATGGTTAAAATATGGTTTTATCATGGTTAAAATATGGGTTTATCATGGTTAAAATATGGCTTTATCATGGTTAAAATATGGCTTATCATGGTTAAAATATGGCTTTATCATGGCTAAAATATGGGTTTATTATGGTTAAAATATGGCTTTATCATGGTTAAAATATGGGTTTATCATGGTTAAAATATGGCTTTATCATGGTTAAAATATGGGTTTATCATGGTTAAAATATGGCTTTATCATGGTTAAAATATGGCTTTATCATGGTTAAAATATGGCTTTATCATGGTTAAAATATGGCTTTATCATGGTTAAAATATGGCTTTATCATGGTTGATATACAACACATCATAATTGTGATATACATGTTATATAGATGTGTTATATGCATTTTATCACAATATACACCATTGTGCAACATGATGACCAATACAATTATTGGAAAACATGATTCTTGCATATTCTTTTTTATTTAACGACTATTTTACATACAACATTAATTATATAGCCATAAAACCAATGTAACTATCATACCCATATGCTCCATGTAATTATGGAATAATTACCAACATTTACCCCATAAATCACCCAAATGTAGGTAAATATACTATACATGGAGCATATGGGATATACTATCATGTCGGAGCTACAGGATATCCATGGAATCGACGATGCCCGGAATCGGCCCTGGGCCTCGCTCAGGATGTCTTGCAACGGAAGAGGAGCGAGGCCCGTTTCGGCATCTCCCTCCCCGGACCAAAGCTTACCTGAGATGTCTGAGACCGCCCAGGTCGCAAGTAGATCAAGTGCACAAATCTAAAATGATGTCCATCCTTGACAAACTCGAAGCCTTTCATAGAATACACTCAACGATTGATGCCACAATGTAGCACATGTATGCACATGTCATTTCAGGCTGTTCCACTAGAGGCTGACATTTTTAGAATGTCTAATTCCATCCAAATCCTGCCTGGAACTGCGTAAAAACTGGTGTAACTTTGCCATGGAAAAATTCGGAAACCAAACGATGAACCGTACCGAAACTACCCTCTGGTAAACGTTTACAGTTTGCTATTGAAAATGACCCAGTCGAAATAGTGGATGAATCCCCATTGAAAAGGGTGGATCTTTCCATGGTTTTTTCTATGTTCACCATTTCGGGTAAATCCCATAAAATCCCATTAGATCCCATAAAACACAATTAAACCACCATAAAATCCCATAAAAATCCCATTAGATCCCATAAAATCCCATTAAACCACCATAAACTCCCATAAAATCCCATTAGATCCCATAAAACACAATTAAACCACCATAAAATCCCATAAAGTCCCATTAGATCCCATAAAATCCCATTAAACCACCATAGAATCCCATTAAACCACCATAAAATCCCATAAAATCCCGGTAAACCACCATAAACTCCCATAAAATCCCATTAGATCCCATAAAACACAATTAAACCACCATAAAATCCCATAAAATCCCATTAGATCCCATAAAATCCCATTAAACCACCATAGAATCCCATTAAACCACCATAAAATCCCGGTAAACCACCATAAACTCCCATAAAATCCCATTAGATCCCATTAAACACAATTAAACCACCATAAAATCCCATAAAATCCCATTAGATCCCATAAAACCCCATTAAACCACCATAAAATCCCATAAAACCACCATAAAATTCCATTAAACCACCATAAAATCCCATAAAATCCCTCCTTGTTTCGTAAAGACGACCCCTGGGACCATCCAGTAAGACCGAGTCGCTGACGCCCTGCGCGCCCTGCGCGCCCCCAGCGCCAGGTTCCCACAGCTCCGCCTGCCGCGCCAGCTGCAGCTCTACCAACTCTGAGAAGCTGCGACCTGGCGGCCCCTTGAAAATGGGTGATTTATAGTGGATTTTCCCATTGAAAACCATAGGAATATGGGATTTTATGGTGGTTTAATGGGATTTTATGGGATCTAATGGGATTTCCCCTCTGGTTATGACTAACATAGCCATGGTATAGATGGCCCATAGAAATAGATGGTTTACCTATTAATAGCATGGTGATTGTCCATGGCTACGTTAAATAACCAGAGGGTAGTTGGTCAACCAACTAATTTTTCGGGGTAGGTATACCACCAACCAAGTATATATGGGAATAATCATCCCAAGCTTTCATGGTCAAAGTAAGATACTGGTTGGTGGTTGACCTGGTATACCTACCCCTCTGAAAAATATGAGTTCGTCAGCTGGGATGATGACATTCCTATGGAAAAATCAAATTCATGTTCCAAACCACCAACCAGGATAAGATAAGTAAGGGGGAAAGTGCATGAAAATGCAATTTCCAATCAACAATCATCATTGCAGACATGAAATATCATGTAATGCCACCACACCGGTGGTTCAGTCAGTTGGCTAGGTGTCATCTTGGAAGCCCAAAAGAGGTGGCTCCTGGTGGCTCATGGAAACCGTATCGTATCCCACTTCTTTCGTCGAATTTCTGCATGTCATTGTAGGCCAGCATAGGCAAGCAATCATGAGTTTTCAGTGTGCACACAAAGCTGCATCATGAACATCTATGCTATGAATCTATTTCTTATCCATCCTGGAATCTCCTTATCCATCCTTATCAATCCTGATCCCCCCAAAAGACATGGTGGGATCATATCATGATAATGATATATAATTATAGATAATATGATAGATTTAGATTATCATTGTATTATCTATTATCATTATCTATTGTCTACGTTGATATACACCCCCAAAAACATCCCAAAAAACTATCCTGACATCAGCTGATTGCCCCTATTGAACACCTGGGAAATTCATGGCCGTGGGAAGGTCAGCGGCGGCCATGGGTGTAACGATGGGAGATGCAAACTCGTCCTGGCCAAGTCAGCGCTGTGACGTGACATGGAGATATGTTCCCCCTAGTTTTGGCTATCTTTGTTCAGGTGCTGGGAATAGATGGATTTGTGGAAGTGATTTTTTCAGTTTTGAAGTGGTTTTGTTGTACATTATCCTTCGAATCATGCTCAAATTGACAGCACTCAAGCCAATCAGATCCATTCCGTGGTGATGTTCAAAGACACCATCAGAGCAGGTAGGATTTCTTGAGCTCCGAAAGACTTCCAATTTTAGACTTTGTGGGTTCCAAAGTTGGGACGTCTAAGATGTCTAAGTTTGAGACAATCAAAAATACGGCGGATGGAAGACCTCCTGCAGCAGTTGATAGGTTTTTTATCCAATTATTTATAGGGTGATGCAGGATTTCGCACCCATCCACAGTATGTCCGCCCATTTCCTCATCATTTTCTCGTCGCACCTTAAGGGCTTGTTGTAAGCGCTTCAAACCTTCGCGGTCGTCGCGCTTCTCGCGACGATCCGCTTTCAACACCGCTAAGGAACGGCTGGCTTGGTACCTGAGGAATGCTGCCGTTGGAGGAGTAGGGGGTCGGTTTTTTTTGAACAGAACAACTTCCAAAATGACAGAGCCTTACAGGGGATGGGGATATGCCTTGATATGCCTTGATATGCCTTGATATGCCTTGAGATTAAAATAACAGATATAACAGATATAACAGGCACTAGTCGTCTCGCAGGCATCATGCCATATGCCCTGGCTGCCGGTCGACCCGAATCAGAATCCTGGCACTGGATCAACCATGTGGTAAAGTTCAAGAAAAAAACAAACCACGAAACGTGATCGGTTTTTCCATATGTTTTCCATATGTTTTCCATATGTGTTCCATATGTGTTCCATATATGTTCCATATATGTTCCATATATGTTTTCCATATGTTTTCCATATGTGTTCCATATGTCTTTCCCATCATTTCAGACATGTTCAGGGCACCAGTCGGCCCACAGCAAGGCACTGCGGCCTCGGGGGCCAGCCTCGAGGCGAGAAGACAACATATAACTAACATATAACATATATAGGTCAATGATAATACAATGAACATATTATTCATAGTTATTATATGTTATTATATGTTGTTATATGATATATATATATATAATCAATAGTGCTAGTTCTTCCATATAGTATTTCATAATCCCATATGCGAACCATGGTGCTGGAATATTTACCAACATTTACCACATAAATCACCCAAATGTAGGTAAATATACTATACATGGAGCATATGGGAATGACAATTTGGTAAGTTGTTAGATACTTGAAATATCTTGAAATGACATAAAACCAGAAGTTGCGACATGTTGCGACCATACACCCACGATGGGTTTTTCGGAATCCGCAATTCCAGAACCAGGCGCCTGGAAAGGGTCGGCGCCAAACTGCAGGAGCAACTCGCACAAATCACCCCTAGCGAGGTCAGTCAGGAAGTGACAGAAACCGTGACCAAATGTGTTATAGAAACTGGTAAAATCTGGTAAATACCATGGTAAATACATCACTTACATTACTGGTTGGTGGTTTTAAGTTTTAACCATCTTGAAAAATGATGGAGTGAAAGTCAGTTGGGATGACGACATTCCCAATATATGGAAAGTCATAAAAGCCATGTTCCAAACCACCAACCAGATCACTTACATCAGCTGTAAATGTGTGAATATGTGGCTATTGGTTCAAACATCTTCAAAGCACTGTAAGACTGGACACAGAGCATCGAACATGGTGTAGGGAAACCTCTGTCAGATGGCACAGACAGAAAATGAACGCAGCATGGACGTCCATCTCTCGACAATGTGGCACGTATTCTCTGAAACAACCCAACAATATTCTGACTTGGGCGATGAGACCAAAAAAAGAATGCATTAATTAACATACATATTATATATAGTATATATATATATAATAATATATATATAATAATATGTATATATATATATATACAATATATATATATATGCATAAGGTATATGTAGACAGGTGTGTTTTTTTCGATCTTTGATGAAACACGTCCGCGTTGCTCATCGCGGGTGTCAAGACAGGCCGAGCCTATCCGCCATGGCAGAAAGTATTAAGGGCGTCCAGCCCGCAGCGTTGGCACAGTTGGGATCGCCCTTACTTTCCAGGACTTGCCGAAGAGCCGCCAAGTCATCCTGCACGAAATGCACTGCACTGGATGATACTGGATGTGCACGAAATGCGCCTGAGTTGAGTTATTTTGCCGGAACTTTCTGAAACCACAAAGAAGCCTGATTTTATCAGGGAAGATCTTTTAGATCTACAATCATCTACAGTAAGTCTTGATCCTGGTATAGACCCGGAAAAAAGTGATGACAACGCGGTCCCTGCGGTGTTGGGGAAAATTGCCGGAGTCAATCCACTTGGGTGTTCAAAACGATGACATCAAGAAACGGAAAGGTGGTACCCGCCTTTTGACCAAAGTGCTGCAAAAGAGTAGACCTCGCTCAAGAATCAGAAAGCTGAGTGGCTGCATACAGTAGCTTTTTCAAGGACTTTTTTGGAGCTGAAATTCCATGCCACGTTCTGTTCCATCGCTATGAGTTCAACCATTCGAACCATTCCTGCTCCATCGCCATGACATGACACGACATGCCATGACCATCATGGTCAGAAGCATCGATCTACCATCTGAATTCATCTGTATTGAGTATATATAGTATATATAATATACATCCTGAACAATTGGTCTAAAGACATGTACAGACGTGCCAACCTCAGCTTTGGCTTGACAAAACTTGACAGGCCCGGGCTCCGGACCAAACTTCAAGACAGTTTGGTCTCAGCAACAGCTTCGTTGGAAGCTGTGCCACTGTCAAAGGCGTCATCCCATCCTCATGTTTTATTCAACCCTGACAACCCTGATGCTGGATTCCCCACCGACCTGAGGGCAAGATGTGCGAGGACCAATTTGGAGCGTCTTTGAGGTGGGATTTAAGATCATAATCAGAACAGATCAGAACTGTTTCACTGGAGCATCCTAGCATCACTTCTTGACGTCCTCTGTTCACAAAAGCTTGTCAAGAAAGTGGATAGGCGGAAAAAAAATGAAAAAGGAAATAGTTGATCGCCAAATTGATCTTGCAATTTGGCGGAATAGTGACATTGGCTTTGCTTTTGCTTTTCAGGCTTAGTTTCCCACACTTTTCAGCAACTTCTATCGCAACATGCATTGTTTGTAGTGTTACAGCGTTGCCAAACACACTTCAAGCTGAAATTGTCTGTCATGTTCCAGCAAATGGTCACTTTCACCCATCCAAAGTTTGAAAACAGCCGAGTAAAGTACCCCATTTCTATTGCTTAGCATGTTGATGTTACAATCGCTCCATATCGCTCCTCTGCTTCCAGAATTGCCCACCATTCCTTGGGTGACATAAAGAGCGATGTGGAGGGTATGACACCCCAGTGGCTGCGAGGTCAGAAGTGCATACGAGCTATGGCCTGTTTGGCTGTATGGCTACACGAATTGGTACACCGTGATCCGCTGCTACGAATTTGGAGGATCCGTCCCCTTGTGATTTTGGGCATAAGCATCCATCTTCCGGGGTCAATCATGAAGGAAGCCATGCCCAGATCTCACGAATGTTTTCTCAGATGTTTTCCTTTTGTTTTGGCTAAAAAAGGCCTCAGCTCAGACACTTTCACAACCAATAGCTAGAGCGATCTAGAGCGCTTCCTCAAGTCAGGCTTGACGCCTCAACTTCCGGTACTTGGTAAAGTCATCTGGGTCAGACCACTTTCTGACGGATTCCACAGTACATGACGGATCCATGGTGCTGCTATATATGGTAACACTTACCATCAATATACCCCAAATATCCCGAAATGTTAGCATATATACCATACATGGATCCTATACAGTACATACATTACCAAGTTTGCTTACAGAGCTACTACCCAAACGGTTTCAAAAGGCGAGCTGCGACGAAGAAAAAAAGTGTACTTGCAAAATAGGATCATCATAGGTGCACCCGCATAGTAGCGATGCAACAAACTAGTCAGGATTCCTTCCTCACTTCCAACCAAGTTGCAAAAAAACACCCTTACCATATTACCATAACCACCTTTGTTTGGAGCTGGGCTACGCTCTGTTGTGGCGGGTTGTGCCTATTTTGATTGTGTCAGCGGTTCTGGGAAAGTGGCGGGCTTTCGACTCGCAAAGCTTCAAAGGCGCTGGCATGCAGCCCAAAAATGGTGTCTGTATTGGTGACGAAGAGAGTCTATATGAGGCTGTCCCGAAGAAAAAAAAGCTGTTGATAAGACACCAAGCCATTTGGCAAAACTAATTAACTTCCAATCATAACTAGATGCATGCAAAAATCCCGCCAATTTGATCATAGTAGATTTGTTAAAGGCGTTGAACATGGTTGCATGTCACAGGTTTGCGACGAACACGAACTGGAACTGCAGCCATGGATTAAGATGGTTGAGGTGATCTAATTGTGGGGTGTTTTAATGGATTGCTTTTCAACAGGCCCTAGATCGATTTCAATAGGACGACTTGAAACTGATACGAAATCGAAGCCGTCACGAAAAACCGCGTAGAGAAGTATCGTGTTGCAGTCTGTAACACCTATAACCTATGAAGATTGAGGTGAGGCCGCGACAGTCCGAAATGATCACAGCCGAGATTCCTTCTGCTTTCCCAAACCTCCTTGTGAAAGCAATGACTTCAAAATGGCACCTGCCAGGTGTGGAAAGGTATCCAGCTACACACATCACCTCCCGACCTCCCTCTTGTTCGGCCAAATCCTCGCCACCTTCTAGCCTTGCTCCAAGGAGTCATGTCATAAATATATCCCAGTCCATAGACATCTATATCCCCAGTCATAGGTGGAGAATATTGATGAGTATAGCATCCTCAGGAAGCAAGGATTTATCGATTTATATCGATTCGAGGGCCAATGGCTGGCCAATCGGACAACTGCCCCGCAACCCCCTGGTTCGCCCACACGAAAAAACAACACATCCAAACAATATGATATACTTATCACCAAAGGATCAATGAAAACACTGGCTATACCCAGTGATTTTGACTTTGAGTTTTCATGATTTAGGGTTTTAATTTAGGGTTTAGGGTTTGGGGTTTTAGGGTTTTAGGTTTTAGGGTTTTGGTGTTTGTTGTTTTGGAAAGTAAAAAACTTAAACCCTGCGCAGGGATTTGAGCATGTCAAAGGATATGCGGAATTGGCCGCGGGCAAACCTAGGGGTTGCAACGGACAACTGCCAGTGGTTTGTTGAGCTTTGGAGGATTTATATAAATATTCAAAAGTTCTACCATCTGGTTATTTAACAGTTCGCCATGGAAAATCACCATTGTTTATAGGTAAACCATCTATTTCAATGGGCCATGGCTTAACCATGGCGAACTGTTAGTCATAACCAGAGGGTAAATCAACAATGTGAGCTTGTACCAATTTTTTTCAGCACCAAATCCCGATCTTCAAATCCCACGACCCGGCTTCAAAAAGGCCCAATGGTTGTGTCAGTTGGCTTCGATTTCCGATTTGAAAATCGATGTCCTATTCCCCATAGGATCCATGTATGCTATATATATATAACTATATATATATGGCAACATGTACCATCAATATACCCCAAATGTTAGCATATATATATACCAGCACCATGGATCCGTCATGGGTATTCGGGCCGATCTTGTTACCGAGACCAACTCAGCTCCATCCCTTCCCAGCCTCTAGGTCCACCCATTTTGGTCACTAGATGCAAGCGTCGCGAGCGCGGCGCAAGGCCATAGCGTGAAATGGCCTGAAGCGTTGTGGTTTCAACGCGCCTGATGGAAGCCTTCTGAACGACGATCGATTCAGCCTATCTTTCACTAATATTTCAACTGTCAACATATTTCAACATATTTCAACATATTTCAACATATTTCAACATATTTCAACATATTTCAACATATTTCAACATATTTCAACATATTTCAACATGTCAAATTGAAAGCTAAATAAAGCTAATTATTGAAAGGTTAGGGGTAGCTTCCACTGAAATTCATCATTTATCAGCAGAGCGAAGCTAAAAATTGGATCTGCCAAGATCTCACGACTAAGTGACTAAGCGGCGACGATTTTTTTGCACCTTAATGCTACTACTTCAATATCTTCACTCTAAGATAATGTAATAGGTATTGATCATTAATATATTCATATATCAATACTTCACCATGAATATATAATTCATGGTGATTTATGGTGATTTATTCATGTTTTTTCATGGTGATTGGGGAGAAATTTCTATACCTCCAAGCACCAAAAAATAGCGTCGTCGCCTGCGGATGGAGCTTCTCTTCGGCTCCAGCGACTTCGGTGAGCGTGGGATCTTGTAAGAGCAATGTCACGATGGGCGCCTGCCAAGCGGCACTTGGGCGGACAAAACTCGGAAGACCTGGTGGTAAAAAAGGATGTTACAGGGTATAGATGCTGGGTTTATGCTGGGTTTATGCTGGGTATATGCTGGGTTTATGGTGATTTTATGCTGGGTGCGATGGATTGAAAAATGCCATCGTTGTTTTCTGTCAAAGCGCAAGTCTTTCAGGGCGATCCAGGCTATGACACCGGGCATGTCGATGGTCCGTATGCTCTTTCAATATCCCATATGCGAACCATGGTGCTGGTATATTTACCCACAAAACTGGGTGATTTTTAGGGCAAATGTTGGTGTGCATATCCCAGCACCATGGAGGATATGGGTATCAAATCTGGCTAAGCTCGGAAATCTAAAGCCACAGCGAAGGTTGTCAAACGCTGCAAACTTTTGGGGACTTGAAATGGGGACATGAAATGGGGTGAATGCTCTTCTGCCATTTTTTTCATTCTGCCATTCCTTTCTTGCCTGACATGCAGCGATGGCCAAATCCAAAGGAGTCACGCCAGCAATTCGCACATGGGGAGGGCAGCCGTAGTTCAAAAGCAGCTGTGCCGCCTGGAGTTTTCGACTCTGCAGCAAGCTGGATGTTGCGGATCGTTCTAATCAAGAACTCACCATGATTCACGTCCCAAACTTTCACAGCACGGCCTCATTCATATATTAATACCTATTACCTATTAATACCATTCTTAGGGGGATGATCATCAGGGGTAAATGGTCATCAAACTATATAGTTCACTATTTCATTCAATCCTGCAGCACGATGCAAGATGATGCAAGATGATGCAAGATGATGCAAGATGATGCAAGATGATGCAAGATGTGCCTCCAAGTGCCCTGATAGCGCAGCCATGTGCAGAGCTTGTCCAAAGCACGAACCTTGAAACTTCGAAGGCCGGAAGTTAGGAACCGACACTATGAAATCTCTGTGTGAGTTTGGTTTCCTAGAGCTTCATCAGGCTAAAAAGCAATCCTTCTCACGTTGAACCTAGTCGTTTCCAGCACTGTAGCTGCACCCGAAAATTCCCGCTCCAAGTTCTTCATCATTATCTTTTCACACCCCGAACCAGATACTTTACTTTCAGAACTAAACCTAGGATCCCTTACATGAGAGGATATCACAGGAGAAATCTTGAGTTCATAGATGTTCAGCAAACACTCGAAGCGTGAAAGATCGCCGTTTGTGAAGGTGAAGAGCCCCTGATCAACCTAAAGTGCGTGAGATATTTAAAAAAAACAGCAGAACAAACACGGGTGAACATGTTGGAAATCACACCAGTTTCTTTTTCAACCATGTCTTCATCTACTTGCAATGTCCTGGTACCCTCTATTTGCCGGATGAAAACCACTCGGTGAGTTTCCTTATTGCTGGGCATGGCTATGGTTCAATAGGTCCAAGGATCCCAAGGTTCGTGTTTGGGAAATCAACTTGCAGTATGATATAGCTGTGTACACAGGCTACAGTGGCTACAGGAAACACAAGGCCAGCCATACTGTCATTTTCGAACAGGTTTTAAAAATGCAAAGACCTTCAGAACGCAGGGATTAAACTTGTGTGGAAGGAATGTCTGTTCCGATATTTCATCACGTGTCATGTACTCAAGAAGTATCAATGCCAGCCACTAGGTCAAATGACTAGTCTGACAGCCTACTCAGCAAACCTGTCTTTTTGAAGTACTGGAATTCGCCATTAAAATTGTCCACTTTGGACATTTCTTACTGTATCTGCGATCCATCTCACGCTGTCACATCAACTCTAGAGATCTTGAAAACAGCTGATTTTTCAGGGCTGATGTAAGAACCAGCATCTCCTGGTTCTGTTCATTTCATGTCCATCATACCCGATTCACCTATATTCACCTATCATGGCAATGTTTTGCAATGGATAAACTATGATAAACTGTTTTGCACACTGGGTATCTTTGCTAAGGACAGACCGTGTCTAGCAATACATGTTCTCCTGATTCCTCCTGCCAGGTGTGGTGAAACAACCCGCTGTGCTAAAACACATACCACCTGGTTATTTAACATAGCCATGGAAAATCACCATTTTTAATAGGTAAACCATCTATACATAAATGGGCCATTTTCCATGGCTATGTTAAATAACCAGAGGGTATATCTTTCTACTAAACGCAGTAGCTATCCATTGGACCCAACACCAAGAGTGGATCAACATGGATCAACCCATCGTCGACCAGACCGACCAAGACACCATTGATCACCAGGAGCCGAAGAAGCTGCATTTGGCCACACCAAGCAGCCACCTGCCAGCGCATCTCGCAACGTGACTCGCGATTCTGTAGTGCTGACAGAACTATGCATCAAAGTTTGGGCTCATAATTGAACCATTGTAACCATATCAAAATATCAATATCAAATATATACTTATACTATATATATATATTATATAGTTATACAGTTATATACATATCATCAAAATGTGAAAACAAACGTGGTGAGGTCATCAATAGCTGATGCGGCCTGAGGCATTCCCTATTCTAAACACCCCCAACTCCATGGTCCCAACGTTGTGATTTCCTACGTCCACCATGGTTTATGGAGGGTGTTTAATACGTTTGATATAAGCAGGGGAAGGGATTGGCAGTCTGTAAAATGTTTATAAATGTCTATTCTACTCTACTGTATTCTACTAGTACTATCATTATGTACTCTAGTAGAATATCAATATCAAGAAAACAATGTCTATAAATTATATGTATTAATGTCTATTCTATAAATGTCAATATATTGTATCAAATAGTATATATCTATATAAATTATACATGTCAGTGATATATATATATATGGGTAAATTATGTAAATTATAATATTTCACTAACTTGAATTAAGGCCTCACATGGGGATGATTTCCCTTATTAACCATGATTCCAGGGCTCGGTCGCAGTGAGGTCGTGATGAAATTTACCCAGATATATATATATATAATATCTATATATATATTATTAACTAATAGAAACCTATATTAATTGACATCTAGTAGATACTATATATATCCTCTGGTTGTTTAACATAGCCATGGAAAATGGCCCATAGAAATAGAGGATTTTCCCAGCTAGAAACCTCCATTTATGGTTGGGATTTTCCATGGCAAACTGTTAATCATAACCAGAGGGTAAATCCCATTAGATCCCATAAAATCCCATAAAATCCCATTAAACCACCATAAAATCCCATAAAATCCCATAAAATCCCATAAAATCCCATTTTCCTATGGTTTTCCTATGGTTTTCCTATGGTTTTGGCTATATTAACTGATACTAACTGCCCTTGAGGTGATAAGAAGATATCCTGGGCCGCTGGGCCGCTGGACCTCGATGGGCAAACTGTTCTCATCGCCTCCTCGAGCATGCCTGTGACCGGAATTCTGGTGCCGTCTGCATATGAGTAATTCTTAGTGTGTATATATATATATATATATATATGTGTATATTTATATATATATATGTATACAATATATAATAATATATATATAAACATATCTATGTATATATTTAGATATATATATATATAATACATACATACATACATACATACATACATACATACATACATACATACATACATATATATATATATTATTATTATATATTGACACAGAATAATATGTTATTATATTGGTTCAGGCAACGAATATACTTCGGAGTTGAGCAGTTATGAATGCTCCAAGCGGCAGGTCAGCACCACACGCGAACAGCAGCTCCGCGAGGGCCAAATCGCCTGACCTGGAAACTTTCGAGGCGACAGAACGGTGGATTCATCATTTTTTTATGGTGATTTATCTCAAAATGTCTCAATTTTCATGTGACAAAATTCTGGATGACTTTAATTACTTTCTATTTTATGGTTCATTCTATAAGAACATTCTATGATTTCGTAGATTTACTTATGATTCTTATGATTTCATAGTTTTAACATGTTTTAACTGTCAAGTTTGCAACATCATCCAGGCTTTCGGGCTCACAAGCACGATGCAGCAATGGTCTTCCGCGGAAACCTTGGCGATTCGTGGATCTCGATCTGGCAGAGATGGACAAAAAGACATGAACATCTATTAATAATGATATATGATATATGGAAATCATCATTATTATTACATAATATATTAAAATCATCGATCTGGAAATGATATATGGAAATCATCATTATTACATATTATTACCCATATGCTCCATGGTGCTGGTATATATTTACCTACAAAACTGTGTGATTTTTAGGGCAAATGTTGGTAAATATTCCGGCACCATGGAGCATATGGGTTATGAACAAGTATTCATAAGTAACATAGAAATAGACATTAAATAAGTAACCTATATCTCGCATCTTGTTGTATTATATTCATAAGTTAGAATTACTTCACAAAAATCGTCATCAACAGCGATTTCGAAACGATCATCGCAGCTGAGACGCTGAAGTCAGGTTGAAGACCCCTGGCGTTATGGATGGGTCCCATGGATCCGAATGGACGATCCCAAGTTGTGGCGTTCTGGCTTCAACCCATCACAAAACAGATTTTTAGATGTTTTAAGTGTATATATATATATTATAATAATACTATTAGATATATATATATATAATGTATATATATATATATATATACGTCAAAACACTCGAAAACTGGAATCCAAACTTGGAATGTTTGAAACAAACAGCTCGAGATTGGTTCGTGCTTTCCGCCACCAAGCCACCTAAGAGAAATATCCAACTAGCACATTGACAGCACTTTGATCTGCTGTTCAGCACCAATATTTGTAATGGCTCATGACATTTCATGACCATTTTCTCCATTCTGCTGCAGCAACCTGTGCTCAATCAAGTAAACCATCATTCAAAAATCAGAAGGCTCAAGATGAAGCTCGGCAACAATGGCGAATGCCCGATTCGCATCAAGCAGCCATACTTAGAAACTCAATGGCGAAATGAGTCCATCAAACATGTTGGATCATTCTTCGAGTGGATGATCCGACCAGTTATCACATCTGACCACCAAAAAGTTTCCAGTGAACATTGTGAACATCATGTCAGATCTTTCATCGGAAACTACTAACAAGATGACAAGATGTAGTTTCAAAAAAACAAAAAATACACCACCCCCGAAGCTCCCTTAGCTTCAGTTTTCCGAACAGTCTTCGCCAGCTGATCGCCTGATTAACAGCTGTTTCACCAGCTGTAGCCGCGACTCATCCCCTCCTGACATCGATGCAACGCCACAGTAACTGACCTTTTCGCCTCTTTCCCAATGAGTCGAAAGCTGTTGAACATGGCCATAGAAATAGTGAGTTTTTCCCATGAAAAATGGTGATTTTCCATAGTTATGGGACAGTTTACCAGAGGGTAATCGATCTGGAAATTGCAGGAAGATTTTTCGGTCTCATGACATGCCGAAGTGAGGTGAGGCAACAGCATGCAGAATCCGAAGTCATACCTGGGTCATACATGTGCTACCTTCTACTTTCAGCACAACCCATTTTCCTGAACCCAACTGTCCGAAGATGTCAGGCAAAAAGAGTGCTTTTTCCAAGTCCGTCCAGGCTTCATTTGCCTGCCAGTCGCACAAAGACCTTCCAAATCTATGATCAATGCATTCCCAAAGTATCCCAAAGTGAAAAGAATTGCTTACTGACGGAACTTTCTCATCAATTAAACCAAAGGAATTCGAAAAAACCATGGCGATCAGCATTCCCACCACTGCAATCTCATGCCATCAGCATTTTATGAATGAATCTAATTGTGCCCCGCATCAAACTCACAAGATCTAACAAGCAGCGCTTGTAGAAGACTCTGACAAACTTCTAACATTTTGGGACAGATGGTGCTATACTGAACTACGTTGGAAGGATGCGCAACATGTTGACATATTTTAAGGACATCTGGGTCTGATGACCATTGAAAATATGGGCCATTTTGGATCTCTCCCAGCTTTGGCGTTTGGACACCCGTCTGCACAGCTCACCTCTTGTTTTCCCAAAGGCTTGGGAGCTTTTACAGCCACTCGCTCGGGGCACGGCTCGCTCAAGAATCTGGGATAGACAGTCCTTGGAGGAAGGAATTTGTGGCTTCATCAAATTGAAAGGACTCTCATAAAGTCTCATAAATCCAGGAAATCATCCGGAAATCCGGACTCTCCAAAATTGAGAGACACCAAAAGAAAACCAAAGCATCCTTTGTGACACACCCAAGGAATCCCAAGGATATTTCTGACCCATGTGCCTTCCCATATGTGGCTGCTCACCAAGGTGCGAAGTGGTCAACGGGTTTCCATCCGTGATGGCATGGATCAAATATGACCTGCTCACCGGCTTCAAGGTTCGGGTGCAAAAAAAATCCATGCTGCATACAAGATGGGGCCCCCAGTCGAGCTCACGTTCAGTTGCCTTATAAGTGGCTTAACTATGGTATTTATGGTAGATATACTACCTATAGTTAATGGAGATTATAATGGTTTATGAACCAACTTATATGTAACTGGGGGGCCCAAGTCAAACTCAAATGTTGTGACTTGCCACAAAAATGCAAGTAGACAGTTTATCACGCTGCCCAAATCAGTGCTTTCGACTACAATACACTGATATGCACCTACAATGTCATAAATGAGTCTGAGTCATATACCCTCTGGTAAACGTTTACATAACTATGGAAAGATCCACCCTTTTTAATGGGTAAATCAGCTATTTCTATGGCCATTTCCAATAGCTATGTAGTGATGCATGACTTTGCCAAACAGAATTTATCATTGAAAGTCTCGGTACTTGCCTTGGATCGCTGGGCTGAGCATTCATCAGTTGAAGATCCATGCGCACCACCACTTCATGCAGTCGATCCTTCTCCACAGCTGGCCTTGGGGAAGTTAGGGACCACTGACGAAGATGATGTGGCCCGTCTATGCCAGTCTGAGAGTCTGCGAATGGGGTGATTTTTGGCTTCAAATTGGCCAGGGCTGTTTTTCAAGATGTACCCTCTGGTTATTTAACGTAGCTATAGAAAATCACCATTTTTAATAGGCAAACCATCTATAAATGAGCCATTTTCCATGGCTATGTTAAATAGCCAGATGGTATTGGAAAAATGTATTGGAAAGATGTTGAAAGGATTCTGAGACTGGTGGATTGGAAGATGATCTGTAACCAGCATGAAACATTGCACGCACCGGGAGAAAGACCAAAAAACGGTGACAAACGGCTGATCCCGGCACTATAATCTAGCCCATTCATCTGAACAATCTCGGAACCTCTGTTGGTTCACAAAAATAGGACATCAAGAAATTTAAGGAATGTCCAATCGCTTCGAAATAACCCTTACACGACAAATATTGCAAATTTGTGGCGTTTTGCTGAAAAGGATAATGATGTATGTGCACAGGTATGACATAACCTTCAAAGGGGGTACATTGCAATTTGGGAAGGTTCCATTGATTACCTTGTGTTTGTATAAATTCTAACAATCAATGTCCTTTTTCCTTACATGTTTCCTATTGCCGGAGTTGTTGCCGTGACTCATCTCAAGAATCGTATTCAACCCTTGAACCATCTTAAACCTACCTTAAATGGCTTGAATATGCTTGAATGATATGTGACATACATCTGCAATCTACGCCCTTTTTCGCAACTGCTGTCGAGTCGTCATTTTTTTCACAAGGGCCCCGGGCACTTTCTCCCACACCTGGAAAAACCGTCAACTCATAGCAACGAACACACTTTTTTTCACACCAACATAAAACGAGAAACGGCAACGATCAACATACAATCAACATAAACATATTAAACATGTCCCAGAATCCCCTATAAATATCAATGTTTATTCCATGATTTTCTATGTGAAACCCCAGATGAAAGCTGCAGCATGCAGCTACCAGGGTCCTTCCTTGCTCCGCGCCTCAATCCACTTGCTTTTCCTACGCCTAAGGCAGTGGCCACTGGCAAAATCCGCTTGGACGTTCCACTCTTCAACCTCTACGAAAATCTGTTCGACCACTTTCAAACAAAAACAAAAGACTATCTATGACCGTCTAAGAATCTATGACTATGATCTATCTATGACTATCTATGACTATCTATGACTATCTATGACTATCTATGACTATCTATGACTATCTATGACTATCT
>Ga0126342_10002546_pt1 | contig 28636 bp, 27 predicted proteins | sample Cyp1metagenome_FD_92528 | JGI IMG/M metagenome (GOLD analysis project Ga0126342, IMG submission 92528) | Coral microbial communities from Lord Howe Island, Old Settlement Bay, Australia - Cyphastrea 1 metagenome | ecosystem: Host-associated > Invertebrates > Cnidaria > Coral ... | reverse complement strand
CATGTGTCAGAGGATTCATCAACATTGGCAAAGGATGCCTTCTGAATTTGATGGTCGATGATAAACTCATCATTCTTGCATTGGCAAACCTAGCTACCTCCTTCTGAACATCAATGACCTCCACGAGTGAGTGATTCTATCAGCGTCTGCACAATTTCAAAGGATGTGTTGTACTTCTGTGCATGGCCTATACCTGTGCATGCTCTCAGTAAAAGTGTGGGGAACACAATGTGGTCGCATCATGTCGTCTGATTCTGTACTCCGAACATCTCCAAAGTCCCTTGAGGAGATGACACTGTCACGCTCTGCCCTCTCGTACGCGCCAGGAGTTTGGGACTCACCTGGTGAAAGTCTCAGGCCCCACGACATCTTGATGGATCCGCTGATTCCTCTTTTCGGACCTGTTTACTTGGAAACAAAGGAGATCAGAAACATTGGTTCATATTCGTTCATATTGGAGCTCAACTCGGCGACGTGAGGCTCAAGCGTCAAGGAATTCGGGGCGAGTCCAGAGTGGCATAGGCCTCATCCACACGTAGAAGGACCACAGTCTGTGGACACCTTCCAAGTCGTCCAAGTCGTCCAAGTCGTCCAAGCGTAAGCCGTTCAGATCGAAAGAAAAGCCAGCATAGCCTCGGCATAGCGTTGAAAATCTGAGATGAGAGCATGGAAGGCAGCGGTGTTCCATGGCCATCCTGAAGACCAAGATGTAGACCTGGAAGTCAAAGAGCACAGAGAAATCAAAACAAAATGAAATAACATGAAATAATATGAAATAACCATGTCGGAAGAACTGTTTGAAAAGGTGGCCAAAAACAATTTCTGCCTGTTGCACAGGAAGCAGTCATTGAAGTTTACAATGTCTACATCTTGTATTCGTACTTCTTGGCTACCCTGCTGCTCAGCAAGGGAGCACCCAAGATCTCTGGAGGAAGGGGACATCTGACATCCACTAACACCTTGGCTGAAGTTGCAGTGCTGGGGAATGCCTTGGTCGCCATCTTCTCCTAATGGCCCCATGGAATCCATTGGAATCCTGTGGATGTGGCCTCACTATTCCCAAGCTCGGCCGCTGCTGGCACCTCGGAAAAGGAACGACCAATTTGGACGTCTGCAGGCACCTGTGGTCATGTCAGATACAGGATGGGGCCCCCAAGATAGCTAAGTCGGCTTATAAGCGGCCCAAGTCCCCATTAACTGGGGGGCCCCATCCTGTATGTATAGAATTATAGAATTGTATAGATATGTCAGGTATTCCACGTGTTTCTGACACGGCAAGACTTGAGTCTCCGTGCCCGGGACAAAACATGATCCGGGATTCGAAACTCCTCGCGAGCCCAGACCTTTGTTTTCAAGGGAAGCAAAAGGAACAGAATTTTATGTGAATAGTGGTTAATGATGGTTAATGATGGTTAATGAAATCCACTATCATCCCAGATTTCTAATGGCGAAGAACGGCGCAGAACATGGTGTTTAAAACTCACTGTGAAGTGTCGAAACATGTTGAAAGCGAGGACTGACTTGGTGCCTTGAGGTGTGAATCTCCAACTTGGTGACTTCTTGAAAGCAGAAATTCGGACATGCTGAGTACCAAGCACAAGTTGCTGGGACAGCCCTGCATGTCAGGCATGATGCTGGGAGGACGTACTCTTTTCTTTTGCAAGAAGAACAAACGCGACGTGCTCCGACGTGCTCCGATGTGCTTCGAGATCTTGGAGATCTTAGAGTAGTGTTTTCTCAAAACCGTACACAACAGAATTGTCGTGAAATGGTCTCTTGACATATAACATGACAGCCGTTGCTGAACATCGGGTCTATCGGAAAGCCAACCCCAAGTTGGTCAGCCGCCTCGGCCAGTTGACGCCCACAATGGTCACAGTACGCAAGTTCGAGTCAACTTGTAGCCTGGGGCAGAATCGATTGATGGCCTCCCTGGTGACCCATGGTGAACTCACCGAAACATGAAAAAATGTTCCCAAAAACACGGGAAAACCGGAAACACACTTCCCAACACCAAACCCCACTTGTCCGGCTTGTCCGGCTTGGACAAGGATCCCCTTCTTGTCATTGATGACACTCCACCCAAATTGCTGGGGTTCTGGCGTGTCATTTCCCTCTGTAAAGCCCCACTCTGGCAAAAGGCGCAAACCGAGAGACTCCTAAGGACCAATGATTCCATCTACCAGAAGATTGGAGACTAATTGTGTCAATCCTGAATGATCCTGATCATGTTAAATGCATTGAAATGCGATGAAATGCATTGAAATTATTCAACTGGTTGCAGTTGGGCATGCTTGACTTCACATGAATCAATCTCCTAATGAGTTTCTGTAGGATCTTGCAGTCCTTCTTGGTCCAGTTTTGGTGCAGTGCCGGAGTTCCAGGAGCCCTTGGTCGAAGAGGCATTCAAAGAGACATTCAGCCCTTGATTCGTAGAATTTCAAGAGTTTCTTGAGATTTGTGCAATATCTAGTGTGAAGCGTGCGCCAGCTCCAAAAATTGCTGAACTTGACACGAAAACTGATCCCCGGCTTAGCTGCTCGCTTTGCTGGTGGGCTCGGCGGAGTGGGTGCCTGGAAAGGTCAGGAAGGGAAGCAACAAGGCTTTCATCCATTTGCCCTTGAGAACTGCCCGAGTCTGCACAACACATACAACACATTGGAAAAGCTGAGGGAATCCTTCGCTTTTTCCTGTTTCGCGGACTGCTGAATGCCCTACCACTTGAACCTCGACTCGGGTTGCCCGAGAAAATCTTCGTGAGACCTTCTTGCACCGATTACACCCACAGGTGAGTTCAGCAAATTCGGCAAGTTGAGGTTGGAGCTCAGTCAGTACAGTATGCACCGTATTGTCAATCGGTGTCCACGAAGTTCCTTTCTTGATTCTTGCAAACACTTGCCTGGTCACACCACATTATGTCATATTCATATTCAAAAAATTCACTGAACAAATCCTGCGGCTATCAAATGGCGGTCTGTAGCAGATCCCTACTGCTTTCAGCTATTCAAATTGCTTTAGACAATTCCTGACAGGGACCTTCTGCAAATCCAGCACACATCGAGGAAAAATAAGGCGGCAATGGCAATTGTAAAGCCAAAGACTGTAGCGGCATTTGAGTTGCTTCTGCACTGGACGAGTTTCTTCGGAAATGAACTAAACTAGAAAACTCGAGTGCTTTCTGCTTTTGGGGCGTCTTTACTTTGGCACTTTGAGTCGGCGAAATGCTGAATACACAAAAATCTTGTTTGACAAGGCAATCCAGCGCATTGCTGTCCAGCAGGATCCAGCCGAATTCGCTGCTTCGAAGCGGCATCGTTGGATACACCCCACAGGGATTTGATCGAAGAATAGTAAGCTGTGTGGCTGTTTATCCAGGCTGTTCAGCCGGATCCACCGAAGGAATGTGGCGTAATTGGCGCCTTCAAGCGCATCACTCAAACTGTGATGTCAGGCGGGCTGTGTTCCAAAGGAAAGGAAAGAGGTCAGGAAAAGTAGACTGAGTCGGCGGGGTCTAAACCCAGGGAACGAGGCGCGGTTGAAATTCAAAAGTTGGGAGGTGGCAGCATTTATTTCTTGTACCTCTGCCAAACTGGCAGCTTTCACTTGTCCATCGTACAAACTGTTCCTCGCAAGCACAAAACGAACACCTGACAGCGCAGTGAAGCAGCCATTCATCTGTCTGCACTCCTGCTTAATTACTCAAAATCAGTGTGTTGGCAATTGTATACTTGAATGCCAATGACCAACAATATCAGATGCAAAGCTAATAATTAGCTAGCGAAGCTAGCGGCAACGTTTCGCTTTGTGGATCAAACCATGCAGTCGCTCACAGGCCTGTGGCTGGCTCAAGAATGTCTGCGACTTCAAGCTCCTGGCTCAAACACTGGAGGTGTTTTTGTTGATACAGACTTCCAAAGGAGCAGCTGATTATAAACTCATGAGGCACATGCGGGTCTGAATCCATTCCACGTGGGAGAATCGGAATTGGAGGGCATGTGGCAACAAGGCGACAAGTCCACAAGTTGTATGATGCAAGATGATGCAAGAATCTGACCTTGAGAATGTCGATGCGCACAAGCACGGTTTTCTCTGCGTCGGACTCATTCAGGGGCCACAACGTTCTTGCTTGTCGCAGGACTTCAGCTAAGATCCTGGTTGCGTCACCATCAGGCTGCCAGGGACCCTCTGCTGCAACAATGTAAAAATAGCTGAAGACTTGAAGCTATGCTCAAGGTGTTTTGTCAAATCAGATCTGGTCCAATGTCCATAAGCAGTTCCAAATATTCCAGTACTCATCAGTATTCATCAGTATTCCAGGAACCAAATCACATGTCAACTCCAGCCCCGCCTGAGAGCACCCAGTGGATCCTGTCGACCAGCTTTCTGCATTAGTGCTGGCGCATAGTAAACCAAAAGGGCTGGTCCCCGGGATTCCCTCAGATCGTCACAGGTGAAGTGCTGGCCAGGACAACCTGCGGGGCACAGCTTTTCAGTGCTTTTCACATTGCAGATTCCATAGGATTCCGTGCACCAGAGGATCTGAATCTGGAAACAAAAGGATACCTAAGATACCCATATATATATATATAAGTCAATATGTGAGAGAGCCTCCCTACCCCGGTATGGCCTGTGATTGCGAGCTCCTGCACCAACGAATCGAAGAAATCACTACAAAATGTCGGAAAACTACAGAGGTAATCTCTCAGTGCCATGACACAACACAGATTTGCACATGACAAGCAACACTAAACACAACATGTCATGAACTTAAGCAAGCACTTTTCAATTTCAAACAATTTCCCACAATAGAGTTGGATAATCCCCAATATATTGGATAGGATAGTATAACCAGTATAACAAGTAACAAGATATAATCACAATGATCAATAAAGAAGGCGGTTTGAACTCTGCTCAAATGACGAGCACCCCGTCCTTACTAAGAATGTTGGCATCCGACTTGGGGAGCAGCCTGAACTGCCGAAGGATCTCCAGCGAGTCACCCTGAGCCATTAGAACCAATCTCATCTTGGCAACAGATCCAGCTCCCGTTGGACATGCTCCGAGATTGGTTGGCATTGTGCCCCAGCGCCATTTGAGGTATTCCTCCAGCACCTATCGTGAGCGAAAATCGCAAATGCTAACAGCGATAGAAAAAGAGTGGAGAAAGCAAAGGCTAGGACTTAAATTGGAAAGAAAGCAATGTGAAGTATGATAATGATACCTAAGGCCTCGATGCACGCGCATAGAAGGACCATGAAGGACAAAAAAACAATGGGGCAAAGGGAGCCCGAGGAAGAAAGGACTAACTATTGTTCACAAGACATAGGAATATTGAGGGTGTGAATACCAGGAGCGATTAAACTCAGACCCATAGGTCAATAGTTTTGATTTCTCTCCATTACTTCTTGCATCTTGAATCATCTTGAGTCTTGGGGCTGTCGTTGCTCTGAGATTTGGCTAACAGCTGAACAATGCTTCACATTGCCACCCGCCTCCGTCTCCGTACGAGGGCCGAGCTTCCAAACCACTTGGAAAGAATCAATGAAGCTGCTCAACACGTGCCTTAGACATGTTCCTACATGTTCTAGGTCAAAATTGGTCAAAGAGAGGCAACAAGCCAGAGCTATGAGAAAGAGTCCTAACCAAGATGTCATGCCCAGACTGCTTCCCATGCTGTCCTTTTTTGGAACAGGCCTTAATTTGACACCAGTGAGCTTGAAATGCTTCAGAACATCTCCAATTGAAACATATTGAAACCATTGCAAGTAGTTTCAGCTGCGCAGATTCTTCAGCCAAAGGTGCAAAGGGAATTTCAGTACAAATTTTTCGCAGCCCGTCAGAGGTGAAGCTTCGGCCCCTGCCAAGTCTGCGAACCAATGCACAAAGTAAAAGGCCACGTCATTGCCAGACTTCTCCTGAAGCTCGACGGAGAACAGTTGGATCACCATGTGACAAAAGAGCTCGAGTTGGTAACTGTGCTGTTTGTCTTTCTCTTGTTTTGGAAGTTGAGCATACCAAAATGTCTGATGTCTGATATGGGCTATGGGGTTTTAATATCTTTCAATGAAATGCTGAGCAAACGGAATAACAGACGGTGCCATCTCCCCAGACCAGTTGAAAGAGCTCACTGCTAACTGGCCTGACTGAGTGATGCTTCACAAATGGAGGTGATTTTCATTAACATTGATTCCCTTTATTTGAGATACATAAATGCCGAAGCAAGCATTATTTATATATATATATACACGTATGTATATATATATATTACATTATATTCTCTGATTTGACATGTGCTGATGGTTGCGAAGCTTTGGCCAAGTGATTGTACTCGATGAATTTCGTATAGTAAGGTCCAGCAAGCGAAGCTGAGCCGCTAAAAGCAAACTCATCACAAAGCAGCTGGAGCAACGTATGGAGTTGCAGAGAGGCAATGCATTGCAAGAGTGATAGCTGTACGTAACAAAGGAGAACGAAAAAGATAGGACATGGGAATCTGGAGAGGAACTATGCCGATGGCCTAAAGTTGGCAAAAAATGCAGAGTGGTCAACAACACAAAACAGACCTGCTATTGAAATCTATTGAATGTATGCACAAGTCGGCAATATCCTGCGTTGTTTTCTCCCCTATGGCTGTGAGCGACGCACACATTGTAACCCAAATGGCGAATCTGAAGCTTCCACAAATAGTAAGGACAATCAGTGACTGAGAAGTATAGCCACTTGTGCAGCAGCAAATCCCATTATGTTCAATGGATCCTGGGTTATCTTGACTGCGGCACTTTACTCTCTTTCCACAATCAACCCATTGGCATCAAGGCTTTGGCTGATTGGCCTTGGTCTACAAAAGTCTACAAGAGTCTACAACTCAAAGTTACAGAGTTACCTCAATTACCTCAGTTACCTCAGTTACTTCTTTGTAGCTGCAGAAAGCAGAGGAAAGCCATGGAAAGCTCAAAAAGCATTCGGCACCTGAGGTCGCTCAAGAATCACCCTCCGGAAGGCTCGGAAGAGAGCACCAGGATGAGCTTCTGCTTGCACCAGCCAACCCATATTGTAATCCAGTTTGCAGTGAGTAAATCGAATGCTCTCCTGGCAAGTTTTGGCTTACAGAAGTATTACGGCATGGAAAAATGTTGGATTCTGAAAAGAAGCACCAAAACAGAAGGACAGAAATGACAGTTTGCTCACGTTTGACCTTTGGTTCCGACTTCCGATAGGAATGCCTCGGGATGTTGACACATCAAACAGTAGCACATCAAAACAGTCTCACTCTGCTTCCTGCAGTTCCGGCAAAAGCCCTGCAAAAGAGGGCAAGGCTTCTGGGCAGCGCTCCAAGACATAGCTCAGAGCAATGTCATGATCACCAATCACCTAAGAATACGGGACCAAGATGGACAAGGTGAAACTCGCTGCAAAACAACATGCAGTTGGTACTTGCCCGATGCCAAACCATGCGTTTGTGTAATCTATATAAATGTGATATACATCATGCAGGTCCTTCGTGCAATCTCATCAAACACTTTCAAAAATCCTTCCTTGGAGCTATAGCAGCTAAGAATAGCTAAGAGACATCTCCTGGCTTGTAGCCACAGAACTCGGCCATCAAGACAGAGGGTCTCAAAATGTCGAGTTTCATAATGTCGTGAATGGTCATCAACACCAGCATGGCCAAAGTCCTCACGACAAGAAAGTTCCGTATGAGATCAGCAGGTACTGCTGGAAAGGTGCTTTTCTTGTGCTTTCAAGATATATATTTCAAGTGTTTGCCGCGGGGAGTCGTATGCAACAAAATACAACATGGAACTGTAATGAAGTGTATGACTTCGACCTGCTATTGGTGTTTGGTCATCGCAACAGTCCTTTCGATGTCGTGCCCGGTTTCTGTGAGCAATCCAGCACCTACCATGAGCTCCTCAATGGCCTTCCAGTTGGCCTTTTCGTAGAAATTCATGCGACGATTGTACTCGGCCTCCCTACCTGGTGTTTGCCTCGACAAACACAGCTGAAGTTTGGGCATCTTACAGGATCTGCAAGAGGAGCTTCCGAATGGGATATCCATGGATATCTGATATCCTAAATATCCCTAAACTGCGACTTGACATTTGGATAAAATATGATAAAATACTGAGGTGAAGAATGGTGAATATCTAAACAGTCTCGATTCTCTACGAAGGATTCTTCACACCCGATCCTGAGGAACTCTTTGGCGTTCTTCCACTCGCTATCCAGACCGAAGCAGAAACATTCTCGCCCGTCCAGGTGTTGTCGCATGAGCCAGAAGATGCAGAAGAGTGCCCCAATCGTCCGTTGAAACTCATCGGCACCCGATCGATTGGCTGATGTACTCATCACCAAATTGTGATCATGATGTCCTCGTCTGCACTTTCCCGTTCAGCTCATATTACTATCGGACGCTAGAAGTATTTCTGTATGGAGCTGCTGACTCTAATCGCAGTGTCAGTTGAGAAAGTTCTAAGAACGGACTTATATCATCTTCTACCCAAAAGACAGTGTTTCATATAGTATGAATGTCCCGCGGGGGTTTTATTCAGCAGCAATCAACCTACAAAAAAAAATCTGATTTCTGCGTGTCAAAGCATCTCACTTCGGACACTCGGACCACGGAATAAAGTCGCAGTTCAGGAAAGGCTGCAACCACATCCTCATAGAAATCCTCAGGGGACACAACAACTCAGCACCGCAGAAAAAAATCATGGCCAAAAACTGCCCTGGAGAACAAACCCCCTTTTCAGTCACCCAAAGTATCCCTATTGAATAGCACAATTCAGTAGCTCCACGATATCTGGCTATGGGTCAAAATTAAAGACCTGGGGACCACAGATTTAAGTCTATCTTTAGTCTTAACATGTATTTGACTGCTAAGCATCCAATTTTTGGGGTACCTTTCATGACTTGACCCATAGCCCATAGAGCCCATACCCTCTGGTAATTTAACATAGCTATTGAAAATGGCCATTTATAGTGGATTTTCCCATTGAAAATTGTGATTTTCCATAGTTATGTTAGTTTACCAGAGGGTAACCTGTCCTTCGTGGTGTAGTCCCGCGAGCGAATCATCTCTGCTGCTCTCCGTGCCCTCGCCCAATCGGTGACTTTTCCTTCCATCACCCGACTCACCAGGAGTTCGTTGGAGCCACGAACAGGCAAAATCCCTGGAGGCAAGACCTCCAATGGACAAAACAAAAACAGCCAGATGTCAGCCGGTTTTGAGCATCTGAAAACAGTCTGACAACATCCACATGTTTCACTGTCAGCGGCATTTTGCCATGAATTTGGCAAATGAAAATCGACAGAAAGTCTAAATACAGGAGAAAGAAGGGGCAGCGGAAAGTGTTCAAGAAATTGCAAGAATCAAGAAGACAAGGAAACATAAGCAAATAATGATTTCGACACTTCTTTCCTACATGATCTACATTGAATCTACATGGTAAAGAGTCTTTTCCTTGTCCCAAGATCGATGGCCTGGCCATTCTGGTCCACCTCCACTGTGCCTGTAGACTCCTTCGACAAAACAGGCTAGGAAACCATCGGTGTAGAATGTGTAGAACACCAGCCCCATCACCAAGTCTGTGGACCGCCAAACATCACCAAACTAGCACAAGTGGCAACAAATTTGCGAAGATGCTTCGTCTTTGGGACTTTGGTGAATCAAAGATTTGACCTCTACCCCTGATACGCACGCCAAGGGTGAGTTCAACGGCAATGAGTTGCGCTGCATTGTGTTGGGTCCTTCTTGTCAAACAAGCTGGGTGGCTGCAGAACGTAGTTCTCTCCAGTTGGTACACACCAGCCCCATCGAGTGACTACAGCTTCTGTTTGTCCAGCAACCTGAAGCAAAAACTGGGAGTCAGAACTTTAACTGTGAGAACTTTTTGTTGCCACTGACCACAATGCTGCAGCAAGGCCTCGTTTTTTCGGAGGTAGGTGAAGTCTGATGCTGCAGGAAGTCCAATCACTGACCAGCGCTGATCATGCGGATGGCACACCTTTGTGAGCGGATTGTCATGGTGCGAGTCTGGTAATTCGATGAGCTCATTCAACAAGTGCATGAATTTAGTACTGTATCATCTGTATCTGCCACTTGAGTTCTGAATTGGGAAAGGTCTTTTCATAAACTTTGTTTTTCTTTCCATACCTCTGGCATCAGGCTGTATCATTCAGAGTTCACCTTGGATTGACAAGTTCCATGCCTCGCAGTTGACCTCCAAGATGTCATAGAGAGTCTTTAGCCCAGGAAAGCTCCTGCAGTTTGCCACGATTTTCTTGAGAAAGTGGTGTTTTCAATGTGTTTTCTATGCAATTATCTGAGATCATTTCAAGACCTTCGGCCTATCATGTGCCTATCCTGTGCCTATCCACGAATGTTTAGTTGCAACGTGGCATTGCAACGTGGCGTTGCAACGTGGCGTTGGAGAAGTCTTGTCTCACGCCCGGCCTGGAGTATTCCACCTCCTGGCGCCTGAAACACGAGCGACAAAGAAGGGGATCAAAGAAACCGTTTTTCTTAAGACTCAGATCGTTGTTTGCATGTTTATAAAGTTATGTAAGTTATATAGAGTTACATAAACTAAAGTTTATTCATACTATGATTATTCGCTCTATTTGATGCAGCTATTTTGAGGCTATTTCCTCATATGACAGTTGCACCTCACCAGAATCATGAGTTCGAGAAAAAGGAGCTTCGAAGGCTTCAACCTTTGCAATTCAGAACTAATCTACCTGAATAATCTGAATAAATACCTGTCAGGCATCTCGCTAGCCTCCCGATAAGATCGCAGGCAAGTTCGTCTCTCTGTAGTTGTTCGGGAAGACCAAGGCGTTGGTATAAGGCATCTCGCAATGCATCCTAGAGCACAGGTGTCGCAAGCGAATGAAGACCAAAAAAATCGCGCTGGAACCTCAACCCTTGCACCAGATACCAAGCTGCACAAAGTGCAGAAATATTTCTAAAGAGTAATGAGCACAAAAAGTCGTCAACAGTCGGTATGTGCCTGTTTCATATTAATTGAACATATACAGAATTTGAAGAGTTCATAGTGTTCATACACCCTTAAGATTCTTTAAGATCCTGTAAGTATGTCCATTGGTTTCAGAACCTCAGATGCTTTTAAACAAGCATCCTCTTTATCCATGTCATTATCACATGTCTTCTGTTGTTTTTTACATGTCTTGCTTTTTTTGTGGCGGTTTCATGTCCAGTGTCCAGACTTGTCCAAACTTGTCCAGATGACTCTCCCTCTTTATAGCTCCTGCCAGCTTTGACCCTCACGCATTCGCATTGATAAAGTCCGTGGCTCGCGCATCTCGGCTGAGCCTACAAAGCACATGGCACAGCGTGACAGCTCTTTAATGTCTTGCTGTAAACGTCTTCTGGATACAAAATTATTCATCAAAATGATCAAAATGATCAAGATGGTGTGGATTTGAACTGCAACGGGAGAGCAATTGCAGCATTCAACTCTTTCCGCCCAGCCTTCTTTCTGCTTTGTCTTCACCACCAAGATGTGCTTGCAGTTTAAGATAGATGCACAAACCCAAACCTTAATGACGCACAGGTGCCGGACCAGCTCATTGTTCACCACCTGCAGAGCCATTGCTGTCATTGGTTGACCACTGTACAATACAAGGTTCCTTCTACTCAAAGGTGGATGCGTACTTGAGCATATGTATGTATTATGATAATAACAATAACAATAATAAAATAGTAATAATATATCTATTATGTGTGCATATGTGTGTATATATATACTATATCCCAAAGGCATCGGCAAAGAGTTTACAGTTGTTTTGTGGGGCAATAGCTTTGCACTGAACAAATATCTGCATCCACAGAAAGCAAAAATGAAATGGGATTGGCACAAGGAGATTCGAATACATCAAACAAGAGGGTGGAAGATTATGTAGATTAGCTTTGCATAGATCAAATTAGAGCAGGGTGGATGCAGTTGAAGTAGATTCAATTGCGTACACTCAACGGGCAAAATAGACCAGCAACGAGTACAGTGTACAGATGGACAACAAAGCAACGGACTGACGGATGGACTGTCCAGCGAACAGGCGGGGTCGGGTAGATCTATAGATTTACGGATGGATGAATCGATGGATGGAAAGGAGGATGGTGGGTGAAAAAGCGGATAACAATTTTTTATGGGTGGGTGGATGACTGATCTACTGGTTGACAGGTATGGTACCTGTGCATGTTCCAAACTCTGTGTGTGCGCGCTGATATATAAAGACCCATTGGTTGATTCGTTGTTCCTTGCTGAACGCGTACTTGGAGGATAGGTGGGCAATGCTTGATGGGCAAGGAGCCACGTGGCCACATTCTGACTGCACGAAAATCATAAAATGTCCCGCTATGTTGCAGTCCAAGAGGAGCACCATCCATAACACTGAAAGACAGGGATTCGGGGATTATATAGGAAAATGAAATTGGTGCAGCATTTCGAGCACAAAATGCCTGCAGTCGTGATTGTTTTTTGTCATAGATCTCTTCATAAAGCTCCGCAAAGCTGCGCCAGGAGAATGAAAAGTCAATGCCATGCGACTGCAGCAAGCGCATCAGCTCCTGCCAAAAATAATATAGGGAGATGACCACAAGCTCAAATAACTCCAAGGCATGCGCAGGCTATTGTCTAACTTGTAGGCCAAGTAAAGGGTTTATTTCTCCGCAGAACAAGCTATCTGCGAGGATCCTCCCACCCTAATGCCTGTTGGCAGGATTTTGTTTGGGAGAATTTACTTTGAGCCATGACAGCCAGGTCCTTAAAATTGTGGGAAGAACACTCTGAAATGTGGATGACTAATTCATACTAATTCCAGAGCCTCCAGCCGGACATTTATGGAAATGTGTTGCTTCTGTTCGCCTTCCCACGGCACTTTATGTCAATCCCGTTCCTCCTCTCTGCTTGAGATGATCTCGACCCAGCCCCAGTGGTGGAGGCCATTATGATTGGTGTCAAAGTCATCACCCGCCGGGAGACCGATGGCTTTCAGCTCTGCCTGGCAGGGACTGGCAGGGTTTTTTGCAACGCAGCTTTCCACACACACCAAGTGCATGGGAGGCCTCCCACATATCTTTATACCATTGCGTATCTGTTTTAGGATTTAGGATGCAGGTGTTCTTTGTACAAAATACTGTTGTCTTTGACTACAGCCACAGGGCATCGAACATGAAAAAGAGCTAAGAACTCCAACCCCCAAAAAAACGCAAATCGTTGCTTCATCTGAAGGAAAGCGTGAAGACCAGAAGTGTGGCATCCCTACACAAAGTGGTACGATTTGGTATCTCCATACTGTTCAGTACAGTGACTGTCACAGTTGGCGTTCTACTTTTAGCATCTTTTAGCGTAACTACCGTTATTACCGACGTGATTACCCAACCCAACACACTCTTCCAGCCTTGGTGGTGCTCTTAACGGTGATCGTTGTGCTGTGTGTCTTATAAAGAGTTGGGATGCTCGGTACAGTTGAGGAGTCTGCAGTTGTCTCCTCATAAGAATACGCCTGATGGTCGGTCACAAAACAGAGCTTCTGCAGCTCTGGCGATAAGCCGAACTTTGTTCGAAAGCAGTTCTCCGCACCCGCTTGCCATCCACCAGCATCGCCAGGTCGCAAAACCATGGCCAATGGCAGATCTTTTTCTCGAAGAGATCCATCTGGGTTTGCAACACATTTTGTCCGCAGTTCCTTCAATTTGCCATTGCTACTTCTGAAGCGCAACGAAATCCGCACCAGCTCTACAAGACGACGCAAAGAACCTCCCACAAATTGTAGGTGACTTTTCTCTGTGGTCACCACATCATCATAGAACTGCTCCAGAGTTTTGAAACCACCTGGAAGCTGGTGAATTCGGGATGGATCAGCATGGCAGAAACATAAGATGTAAAAACATTGAGATTGTTTCAGAATGTTACGAAATGGTGATACTATGTGATTGAAATGGTGGATTATTGTCAAAATATGTCAAAATTATTGTGATACTATGTGCAAAAAGGGCTTGTGGTACCAGTTGCTGAAAGCAATGTCACTATTTTGCTCTTAGTCTTACCGCGCCTGTCCCAAACTTTGAGAGCTCGACCTTGTGTTCCACAAGGAGTTCTCGGAAAGCTTCAAAGGACATCTTGTCTTTGCTATCTTTCGTATCGTTGTCTTCTTTCGACCCTTCTTTCGACCCTTTCGACCCATTCGACCCTTCTTTCCCTTCTTTTCCTTCTCTTCCTCAGATCTGGGGGAGTTGTTTTCGCCCGCCACGCTCGGAGGGTTCTTCATCTAGGACCTCAAGAAGCAGGAAGCGACAGAATGGACCTGAAACATCGTGATATCATATGTCTGCTGATCAAAACTTGGGTGGATTGTCCATATTTGGGGGTGGTCATCGGTCATCAATCCATTTACCCATAATAAGGACTCCCATTTTGGAATGGATGACCATGACACATATCATGTTTTGACCACGGCACATGCATTCTAGTTATGTCAATGTCCATTGGGTGAAAACATGTGGTGGGTAGACGTTGTCAGTCGCGCTAGATTCCTTTTCAGTTTCGTCTTCAGGGAGTCTTCTGACGACAAACAATAAAGCAACAAAAGCCGTAAGACACGTGCTCAAGATCCGGAACACAAGATTTCGGCCAGAAAAAACGCCAGACAAAGTACCAAGAACTGGCCATTTACAGTAAAGTGAATTGAGATGAATTGAGTTCATTGGGAAGCTTTTTCTGAGACTTGCCACTGAAACTTTTTGGGTATTGGTGATCTGCGCGTTGTTTCTATGCAGATTTACCCTGTATGAGATGTCTGCAGGTCGGCGAACCCTGAAAAAAAATTCTGCCTCGGTAAAGGCATCCAGGTAGAAGGTGGAGCTCTTCCCAAGGATCATCGTCGAAAAGCGCAAGGCGCTCAACTGCTCCTGTATCGCCATGACATTGCCATGACATTGCCATAGTGCTGTGTTGTAAACTCTGTTGCCAGAAGTGCTTAACTTCAATACTTCAACTAGTTTCGACATTTGATACATTTGAGCCCTTTTCAGATTTTTCAGGGTGAGATTATATAAGTATGATTCGGAATGATACGTATGATTTGGTCATTTTCTGGCTGAACTCCACAAGCCTTGACCCTGCCAGAGAGGTGAACCATACCGCTACGGCGTGCAGAGGAGCACAGGACTCGTGCACCAGCATAGGCGGGCCCATGCCAAGCTTGACCAGATGTCCTCATGGAGTTGCGAAGCGCCAGAACGCATAAAATGGCATAGAAGAATAACCCAACATCAAACATCAAGAACAGAAATCACGGAAATCATGTACAATGGCTTAAAATGGCTTAAAATGGCTTGAAGAACAGAGTCATGAAACCTTTTCAAAACAAGAAAATGGCAGGATCTCCATGCCCTGAATTTTGCATTCTGATGACTCCAGAGACTCATCTGGTGCAGCATGGTGCAACCCAGGTTCGATATGGAAACCAAGGACAAGGCCCCTACATCCACACCCACATAAAGCGCCATAGGCGGGGACTGTGAAAGTGCCCAACGGCACAACAATTGACCCATGCCTTGCAACAAACAGAGCATCAGAGCATGAAAGGTTTGAATCGGTTTGAAATGTTGGATTCAAAACGTATCAAAACCATGGAGCTTTTGGAGTTTTGGAGTGGGTAGCTGAAGGTCTTGGGGAATAAGAATATTCAAGAGTCCAAGAGTGAAGAGAGCGGAAACTGTGCACCTTTCAAGCAGCCTTCAGCAAGAATACATGTTCAAAACTCGCTCGAAGCTCTACTCAAATGAAATGCAGTGCCCCTTTTCAAAAGCCTCACGATGTTGTGCTTAGACAAGTTTTGTCCTGAACTGCTTCCGAGGTACGTGACATCAAATCTGCTGAAGTCATGCCACGGCTAGCCGTTCTTCCGACCAAAACACCACTCGTAGCATCCCACACTAATGCACTGGCTTCAAAGAAGCGCGCCTGTCAAAGGAAGATCTAAAATCAGATAGAGTCAAATGGAATCAAACAGGAATGAGAAGGACATGTTTTGAAAGAAGTTGAAGCAACAATTCTAAAATCACAAATCATATCAGGCAGCCAAGGATAGACATCAAAGAGCTTCCTTTGATGTGGACCTGTTCCACTGCAGTCTTATGAGAATTGCCGGATATTGCAGGTACACAGTCTTGCTCATGTCTTTTTACATCTAGTCGGTCTTGATGCCAGGTAGTTCACTTCGGAATCCTACCTTGATCCGTTTGGCTTCAAACTCAGTGCCTGTTTCTGAATCTCTGCATGCAAACGACTAAGCTGCTGAGGACGAACAGAGTCTGCGCTCTCTTTGGCTAAAGCCCATGCCAGGCAGCAGCAAGGCTCATCTGGTGTCAGCTCCTGTCACTTTTCATCAGCACAAAATGCACAAACAACCTAGTAACCTCCAGGGAATCTAAAGGATTCTGGACGGGTACTCAACATTTCCTCAACCCACTTCGACAAGGGACAAGTTCACGATAAGGCCTGACAAAAGCAGTACCGTCATTTTCCACTCTTTCCGAAAGTGCCCTATCATTCGGTGACGACAAAGCCAAGCAAACTCCAACTATTTGTCGATTCTGTCTATATAATTAGGTCTGAGTTTGTGATGTTTGTGTCTGATGCAAGACATAGTTGCACTTTGCCTTAGGTTGCTTCCTTTCTTGAAAGGTGTCATTTGCATTTGTCATTTGAAACCGTTTCGGAGAGCCAGTCCCGCACAGGGTCCACGCGGTTCGGCCCGTCTGTGTCATCCAGGGAAGGGCCACGCGCCTCGACAATGTTCTCTGGAAAAGGATATGATCCTCTAGTGCAAATTCATATTCGCAAAGGAGAAATCATATGAGCAAAAGTAATATATAACAACATATAACAAACATTTAATCTCAAATGTCATCAATATGATCGAAATAGATCCTCATGAGCATTAACTAATCATTAACTAATCATTCAGTGTTATGCACAGTCTTTGCTCCATCCAGGTATAAAGAAAATCCGTGCCTGCAGGCAGCAAGAGGAGGAGCTGGTGGAGCTGCAAAGGGCGTCATGAGAGCTACCCATCAGCGTCAGAAGACCTCGTTAAAAAGGCTGGGGAAACCCCTGAAATCAGCTTGGGCTGGTCGCTTCAAGAAGCTTCAGAGTAGCTCCAACAAGCTTCAACTAGCTTCAGAGTAGCCTCAGAGTAGCTTTAAGTAGCTTCAAGTCCATACTGCTTTTACGAAGACTGGACCCTGTGTTTCTTGTTCGCTGTCAACAAATGTCCACGGATCCAAAAAGTCGAGCCAGTGCTGAGGTACCCGAAGACTACGAAAGTCTCGCACCCAAATTGCAGTTGCACGTGTAAAAGGTCGCAAATTGAATTCCAAGAGCCATGGCCCAAGTCATGAGACTCGGAGCACCCAGTGTAGACATCTCTCTCTTTGCAATCATGACATGCCCTGAATTACCTTCGTATACTTTTGAATAAATTCGTAATCCTGCCTTGCTGGATGCAAACAACGTAGTGATAGCACAAAGATCTCTTTGCCTCCACTACAGGCTGTGGAGGACCATCACCAACTGGCGAGGAGGACGTTTTGTTGGAACGTTGGAAGATGTTGGAAGATGTGGGAAAATGTTGGAAGATGTTGGAAGATGTTGGAAGATCTTGGAAAATGTTGGAAGGTTGTAAGAGGGCTGCACGGACAGAACACAAGGCGTGTAAAAAACTGTTGCGGACAACGGAAATCTGTTGGGCAAACCTGTAATGACTTGAAAATTCTGGAAATGCGACAGCCGCACCGTATTCAGGCTGGCCAAACGTCCATTTGAAAGGAGGTATGGAAGTCCAAGCCTTGCAGCTTGCAGCCGCAATTCATGAAACTGGCGACCCTAATGTGAGAGGCTGTGGTTTGCAACATCAAAATCTACTGCATATCTCCTTTTTCCCTTGAAGCCTTGAAGTCTTGAAGTAAAGTTCTGGAACTAACCATCTTAGAATTAAGCCGACAGGATAGGAAAGGAAATGAAGTGCCTGACTAGGTATAAATGCAAGCAAGGAATGCAAGCAAGGAATGCAAGGACGTGCAGCATGATGCAAAATGATGCGAGTTGTACTCACACATCTCACACTGTGTTCACGGCAGTGCGGTAATTGCCCACTGCCACTCTGACTTGAAGTTGGTAGGATGCAGGGGACACCTGCAAGGAGCTGGTCATAAAATAAGTCCTGGTTTCTTGACTTGACCAAGATGAGATGATACTCTGAGTCAAAGAACTTGTCGCACTCTTCATGAAGCAAGAAATGATAACAAACGATAACAAATGACAACAACTGTAGTACCACCACATTCTGAAAACCATTTGCACCGAAAGCATCTCTGTTCTCAAAATTTGCTAGCGTCATCATTGTCTTTGTCCTCCCGCCCCTGCTCCTGCTCCTCCTCCTCCTCCTCCTCCTACTCCTCATCATCATCATCATCATCATCATCCTCATCCTCATCCTCCTCATCCTCATCCTCCTCATCCTCCTCATCTTCCTCATCCTCATCATCCTCATCATCCTCACCACCCTCATCATCCTCATCATCCTCATCATCCTCATCATTCTCATCATCCTCATCATCCTCATCATCCTCATCATCCTCGTCATCCTCATCGTCATTCTCAGCAGAACTCATGATGCTCTGCTCACAACATGCAGCCTCCAATGAAGGATCGATATACACAGATGGACCTGTCGATTGCAAGAAACAGAGGTTTGGTGAAGTGATGATCATGAACCACTGCTCATTGCTAGGACTGGACTGCCGGCTGACCTTTCCAAATTAACTTGCAGCATTTTTTGCCGTTTCAACGCAAAACTGCTGGGGGAACACACTCACTCCCTTCAGGTAGTTTTGTGTTTCTTGACATCAGGAGCTGCAGGATGCAAACAGATTCTTGGCTTCCCGACTTTCACGAATCACTGCGCTGCGATTTGAGTACAGCAAAGCCCAAGCTGACCTTGGTTCCAACAGACGTTGCGGAAATTGACTTGATCTCCACCGAAAAGGCATGTCCTTTGGCCAGGAAGAATATCTTGAGAGACATGGCAGTGTGTCAAAACCAATAGTACCCCTGTAGTTCACATCAAAATAGCTGGTAAATGGATGTTCATCCCATTAAAAATGGTATTTTCATAGGTATTGATCCATACCCATGTCAAAATACCGAAAAATACCTCAGGCTTCCACAGCCTTGGGATGCGGAACTCGCATCGCACCAGGCCATCATAGTCCATGACACCAGATATGGAGGACACCACCTGAGCCCAAGGTGAAACCACTCGACTTCAACGTCACTTGCACCATGTTGCACCGTTGCACCATGGCACCAATGTCCTGTGCATCCCCACCGGTACAAGGCCGCGGTCTACGTGAGTCAACTCCAAATCCACCTTGAGGGAACAACTATGGCAGGCTATGGCAGGCTTGTCATCGAGCGCCGGCAATCTTGGCATTGGGCAATGGACTGTCCAAGCAATCCCTCAGAAAAATATCTGGGCAATCCAAGCAGTTTCCTCAGTCCCTTCGTCTGTTGCGTTGAGGTCGCCTCAATTTTGACAGATAATGTAACGACAAGCGCTTCTGCTTTGTGGGACATGTTGCTTGCTGAACCAGGTGTATCATGGTGCAATTGTATATGAACGGATGACACCGCAATGCGGATTGATCTAGAACACGTAGCTCACACCGTGTAAACAGCTGCCTGGTAGGGAGTCTGTCAGTCCAAAATCAACGGAAATCAAGCTTTCTGATCTTTCCATGGTTCCTTGTGGGTCATTCTTGCCTCTACAAAGTTTCTCCTGCCCAAGTCTCAGACTTGTAAGGCGGCAGACAGCGGGCTGGCGCACCAGGGGGGTCAAGGCAGCACCAACCTGCGCGGCACTAATAGTTTCCAAATTCACGTAGTTCCGATGAGGTATTCAAGGAAAAATCCATGCCCGAGAGTGCTTATTGCCTTGGAATTGAGAACTTGAAGAATCACTATCACCATCACTTGAGAACACTTGAGTGAAACACTGGATCTTGCACGTTCAATTTGTCTACATGACTCTTATGTGAATCTGTCTTGGTATGTCCGGGACTGAGGGCACCGAAGGGCAACCCAGATTACTTGAATAAAGTTTAACCACTGGTATGCTGTGTTTCCCCTTTGAGGTGGCCTGATTGCTACTGGTAGATGCGTTTTGCACCCGAACCTATCAGTAGTCAAAATCTTTGCATGCTCGTCTCACAGAAACTCTTCTGAAGGCGCGTGCAAAGGCGCTGTGACGACGAGAGTCTTAGTGTCTTGCGGTCATGTGGAAGGTGAGGCTCCCGTAGTGATTGCCACCCTTCACCACTGTTGGGTCTTCCAACCAAACCTTCAACAAGGTCTGCAAGTGGTGATATGATTTTAAAATGTCTATATACTGTATATACAAGTCTCTTTATAATGATTTTATAATGTTTATATACTGTATATACAAATCCATGAAAAACACATGCCTATGTTACTTTCTCTACCAAATGTTGCGCTGTGGCCAAAATGGATCAAACTTTGTCAGCGGGGACACGCCTCTGGCATCTCCCCGTCCTCACAAAAGAATACAGGCTCCCAGCTTCCACACAGCACAATTCACGAGGTCTAAAGACTGTCTGACCAGGGCCATACCAGAGCCCTTTTTTGCAAGGCCGATGGTGACTGCATCAAGGCTCCAGTGCTACGGAGTCATTCTATGCTCTGGCAAAGTAGCATTCGGATTAGATGCCAATCAAGAGCTGTCAAAACATATCTATGAAGCATGAAGGGGTCCACTTGTGTACTGGGGGTACATTTCCTCGCAATCTACATTCACATCATCACCCGCTACTGCTCCTATTGCCTGCGAGGGTGAACAATTGCCATTCCAAAAGGTTGAATTAAAGACTCAGTAGATAATTTGATTGGTCCACAGAGACCGGCGTTTCACAGAATGTCCTGAACAACTTTCAGCGCTCTGACCTCAGAAAATTCCAAACTAAGACTGGCAAAAGTGCTGAAAAGTTCTTCAAAAATACGTAGGGAATACAAAAAGACTCTCGTTGAAGTCTGAAGCTGCTGTTTGGCACCTCCTCCGTGGACGCCATCCTTATGGATACGGTGTCTGGGGTCTCCTGCCCGAGCCCACAAATACCATCACTCGCAAGCTGATCTCGCTGCCAGAAACCACAAACACTCACAATTCATAGACCAAAGCTGCACTGGCTGCACTTGTGAATAATGGCAATGCTGCACAATTCTAAAAGCCAAAAGCCAAAAGCCTCAAAATAAATGCATTGACTTGCATCTTGCATTGAATGTTTGAAATTGTCCAAGTCATCAAACCCTCAAATTTTGAATAAAACAAAATCTGAGCAAAAACCAAGACATCTTCAAACATCGGTCCTGTGAAGCTTGGGGTTCCCAGGGAGATGTCCACCTCAGCATTCCCTCTCCCTTTAGACAGGCTATCAGGTCATTGAAAAGGCAAAGGCTGTCCTTTCAGACAGATGGTGACAGATGGTGACAGATGGTGACAGACGTCACATATCGTAGAATAGACTCTGGCCTGACATGGACACACAAATGAAATCACTTGAGAAAAAGAATCGATTCTTGGGCGCCAAAATCTGCTTTCGCTCCAGGGATATCAAGGGCCCCACAAGAGCTTGGAAGCCGTTCGCGGAGGAGGCCGTTGGCCTTGACCTCTTGGCTCTCGGAATCGAAAGGCCCCAGGAATAGCGATCGGAAGTGAAAGTTTCCAAAAGTTTCCACTTCACTAGATTCATTCACTACACTAGATATTCACTAGATATATCTAGATATCTTGTCCAATTCAATATTTTTCTGTGAATGAATCTAATATATCTCTATAATATATATAATCTAACTGCTTGACCCATCCATTAAACTCCACTTTGCCGAGATCCGAGCTGTCCCCACAGATAGCGACCACCAAATATGGCCGTGTTGCATTCCTTGCATTCCAAAACGACACAAGATTGAACTCTTTGAACTATTTGAACTCTTTGAACTATTTGAACTCTTTGAACTATTTGAACTCTTTGAACTATTTGAACTTGTGATAACGAAATATTTTACGAATCTTGTTTGACTCAAAGAGGCAAGGCATCAAAAGCTTCAAGCAACCGTACGTAGCCATCTGTGGGCCAGACCCAGACATTGACTGTGGTGCTCGACCTTGTTCAAGAAAATCTACTATATAGACAGAAGACACGCATGGCGGCAAAGCATGTCTTCAATTTCAGGTGACCCATCCAAGAACAGAACGAATGGAATTGTCCACATCGCAAAGAACGTCTCCATGCAAGGTATCGCTCAGAACCTGCCATCACCGTCGAGTCTAAAGGAACGAAGCCACGATTCAAGCACTCAGGTACTTGGCGTTTTTGAATTCCTTTCATGTGTCATTTCCGGTATGTTTTCGCAGAACTTACAAGCATTCTTGTCACGTTAGCTGCGGCCTCTGCAGCTGTCCAGGAAACATCCTGCAAGTCATCTCGCAAGGCTTTGCTGCGTCCTGTTGACAAGAGCAGCACAAACGTCAAAGTTTACATATATTTATAATTATACATACCTAGAATATATCATCGTATATCATATGTACTGGATTCCAAAGGTTGTTGCTGCTGTTCCTTTACTAGAAAGCCCTCTCACTTTGGACATCTGTAGGCAGAAACTGCCTCTGCGTTTTGATCGATTTGAATGTATGCGTAGCATGCCCGTTTGGGTGGCGATCTTTCCAAAGGACACACACACAGACCCTAACAACACAAAACACGACAACCATTGTAAGCCCTTCTGATTCTCATAAAATCTCATAAATTCTCATATATAATATCATACAATTATATAAATTATCATATAAACACTACAAGTCACAACCCAACCAAATCTGGCCTTCAGAGATGCTCTGGTTGTCAGAGCCCATCCTGACAGCTCCAATGTTTGCAGATTGGAACAAGGTGCTGTAATTTTAGGCTGATGTATATCTGCATGTTCATATAAACATATATAAACCACATCCTCCATTGCTGCCGGGCATATTCTTTCGGCGTGTTCTGCAAAAGTACTCAAAGACTCAAAGTCAACGCCTGAACCTGTACTGCCAAAGCAGGTGAACACTTTAAGAATTTGAGTGAAACCAAAGTGACAACCTTCGGGTCGACACTGTGCTGACAGATCCAATCTCGCAAAGGAAAACAACAAAGCATCTTAGGGAGCTGACAAAGGCAGCAGTCGACATTTGCTCATGGCCTCAGATAAAGAAATATGTCATGAGATATGCAAGACCTTTGAAGAACCTTTGAAAAAACAGAAATATTATATATATATATATCAGGAACAAAATAAAGTAAAGTAATGTAAAGTAGATATATACTTTGACAATGCACTGGATGTGTTGCAACTAATTTAGGGAGAGCCTGACTTAGCACAGGTTATCCTATGCAGGCTGCAGGCTTTCCGCTAACAAATCTCAGGTCCCTGACACAGGTGACTGGTAGTTCGAAGCAGGGGCCTCATGTCTAGCTGCACAAGGTGTACATAGCTATAGCTGTGCAGCAAATTTGATGCCTGTCTTTGAGATTTCATGCCGCACTGTCGATCAAAGTTCACACTGCACAAGGTGAAATACCAAAAGGAAGTGAAAAGCACGGCGAACACACGGACATGGGGTTTGTTGCCCCGCGAAGGGCTGAGCTTGCAGCCAAAACGAAATTGATAAGTGTCGATCTGCTCCAAGCAATCACCTTGCATAGGTGCTGAAGGCAAATGAGTCAAACTGGCTTACATCGGGTCAGCGAAACCCTGTAGGCACCCCTGAGGAAGCTCCCAATCTGACACTTGTGGAACTCAACATCCGGCTTTAAGGTTCCCAAAACTGTCATGGCCACACCTGACTCTGCAGGAGGCCAGTCAGAGTGATAAAGCACAGGAAGCTCGGGCACGATTTCAACCACCTTGGAGCATTCGATCAGACAGAAGGAATGACCGGACATTGAAATCCTAGATGAAATTGACCACGGGTCAAGCCAGTGAAGTTACACCGTCACACGCTCTGAGTTTGAAACCATGGGAACTGTCATTGTGAGCGGAGACTCCACAGTTGCCTGCAACTCCCACCTCAGCTTTTATCATCGACAGTGACAAAGTAAGTCTTTCAAGGCAAAAAGATGACCCACTCGGTACACCTGCCCGAAGCGTCAGATTTCATAATGACTTCTGTTAGGAATTGGCTAAAGGATCCATGAGATTCCAGGAGATTCCATGGAACCTGGGTAACCTGGGACACCTCACCTGGTCAGAGACACAATGGTCTCTCCATGGATCTCCAGCGCCACTGGGCAGCTCAAAGCCTGGCATCGAGAAGCATCCAGTTGAGTATCCAATGAGTGCTTCATGAGGCTCGTGATCACAAGGATTTTGGAAAAACCATAAAAAATCGAAACCAATAAAAAACCGTAGGAAAATGCAGATGTGAAGGAAGGCAACCTCAAGCTGAGGCGAGGGCAGTGTCGTTGACGACCCGGCCCATGTAGGCAACAGGCACGACCCCAGAGTTGGCTGGTGACCACCGACACAGCCTGATAGTGGGGGCACATCACAACTCTAGCTACAGCATGCTACAGCTCTAAAATGTTCTAAAATATTCTAGAATAGTGTGTTCCAATTTCATTATTTTCCTCTACTCGAAGCAGCAACGTGGCTGCAAGAATCTTTGAGTCGAGCCTTTTCTGAAAGCACAAAGACACAGAAATACGGGGTCCATGCTGTTCTGCCTATGAGCATTTGGGGTGGACTTGATATGAATCGACTCACAGCCAACCAATGGATGAATCAGCCTCCAATCTCATGAAAAGCATCATTTAATTAAAAAAAAACAGCATGTCCACCGAATATCACGTCGGTCCAAGCTCCTAGCCAAATTTTTCCAAGGAAGCCGTACCCGACCAAGATCACTGCCTGGAACGGCGAGGCCAAGGCGTCTTGCGCCGGACTTTTTGGCACATGCAGAACCATGGTACATTGAGATCGGATCAAGCTTGATTTTCAACAATGTTCCATGATTATCATATTTTTTCCCATTCAGCTTATATCAAAGTCAACGAGAGCTACAAATCTAATCTTTCCAGATGATTCGACATTTTCTCTGCGGCGAAGGGAGTGCTGGTGTCGTACCTCTGGCAATGCTGAAGCTTCTAAGAGGCTTGGCACCTTGGCACCATGGCACCATGACCGAGCCATGGGATCCTCTGTTCCAGCAGTGAATGAACTGAATGGGAAGGATTCTATGAGAACAACACTCAATGTGTTTATTGTGTTCATCATTGCTCTCAAACAAGAGCTTGCAGAGCTCAAGACGACGGCAAATGTTGGCGTCAAAGTGCCTTTGGCTCACTCTCTTTGCTGCACGCCAACTTTAGACAATATTTTGCGGGTTTTACAGGGTTTCCTTTTGAGTCGTGCTTGAGTTGGGTATGGTACAAAATGATAAATAAAAAACTTCCATTGAATAGACCTGCGTCATTCTTCGCCATTCCACTATTGTTCATATCGCCATGCCACAGTGTGCAATGACACTTGCAGAGATCAGCGAACCTTGCTTCACTGTTGCACCAGCCGACGCCTGATCAGTCCAAGTCAAGAAAGGTTGCATAGCACCAAGATGCACCAAGTTCGATGGCTCGAAGAGAGAATTTTCCGGCACAGTGTTCCCAAGCAGCTTTAAGCGCCACGCCATGGTCCCCCAGAGCGATTTCCCTTGAAGACGCAGCATGGACCTTGAGGTTCAGATTCTGTGCAAGGGTCTCTTTTTGGAGCTTTAAAAAGGAAATAAATACATCGCACTTCCGTATCAGCTTTCTCATACCATGCAACACCACCTTGTGGACAATGACCTGGTCGTACTTCTCTGTGGATACCAATTTCCAACCCTTATCTGGTCGAGTGTTTTGGACAAGACCAAAACCAAGTGCAGCACCGGTCTGACTTGTTCGTAGGAACCATCAGGTCGAGACCAGAAATCATATTCTTGGAAGTGTTGTACGCTGGAGTGCCTGACGCTGAATTCGTGGTGCTCCAGAGCGGTTGTCATCCAGCAAAACCGTTGACATGGTTTGGTTGTTCCATAAGAGAATATATGAGAACTATAGCATATATGATATATATATATATATAACTAACTAGTATTGATTCAAGCCACAAGTTCAGAGAAATACATGGCATTCTTTGAAAGCTCAAGAATGTGCAAAACATCTCGGCCTGGTGTAGTCCCCATGCCCGACCAAGGCTGCAAACCTCTCAAAAGACAACATGGCCACAGCAACCCGCACCCTAGTAACTAGTAATTCTGAATATTTTTGCATCTATCTGTGCATCTGGATCTGGCATACTTTGCGTGCCTAACACCAGCAAGAGCCAAAATCTACATTGAAACTTGCCATAGCTTACCTACAAGCCCAATATGAAGAATTGTGTCATGGCATAATTGAATGCACCTCCACCGTCACCGGTGCTGGCATTGCAAAGCATTGTTCCGTCCTTGTGAATAGAAGCTTCAGCACGCAAGTTGCAGAAACGTTGGGCCGTTGGGCCAGGCTCAGACAACTCAGCTAAGCTAAACTGAGCCAGACTGAGCAATATCTAAGTATGGAGCTCCAATGAGAAGAGCAGGGACAAGGGATTCCACTGCTTGGTGAAGAGGACCGGTTGCAATCTGCACATCCTGAATTCGACTTCCGAAATGCTTCAAGATGCTCCAAGATCTTCCACGCAGCAGCGGAATCAAAGCACACTGAATTTCAGGAATGATTTTCAGGATCCGAAGGATCAAGAAAGCAGCGGCTGCAAGTGCCTTGGAAGAATGGTTATACCACCAACCTTGGCAAAGCATGACAAACATCTGATTGAGAAGGCGCCCTCAGTTATCTCTTCATGCGGCATCTGATATTCGAGGCTTGGCTCGAACTAAGGCGCGCGCAGGTTGAGTTTGGCGTCACCTTGTGGCATCTCAACCGGACTCTGAAAGCGGTGCACAAATATGGCATGAGCTGGGAGGCGACTTAACGCTTTGCACCTTGCCTCCGCAGTAACATTCTTCGCCGGAGGCAAAGGATTCACTTCACCTGAGACACCGACCATCACCGAAGTGACTTGAAAAACCACCAGTTCTGCAGAACTGGACCAGACACTGCAACATATTCATGGATATCAATGGATATCACCAAGTCTACTGAGTGTTGATTCCAATTCCTCTCGCATCTTCACTAGATACAAGCTTTATCGGACTTTATCGTCTCAGGATGCTACTTGGAGCTGGATTGACGGGTACGATTCGCGTCACGTTCACCTGAAGTGTGCTGCACTCAAGGCATGTCCGAAACATTCCAACACTCTTCATCCTGCAAATCACGCAGATATTGGATTTTGATGGATTTCGGACATAAGACCGGTAGTATCAGGTAGTCAGTAGTCACTCATTGGTCCAGTTCAAGAATCCAACAGGGGCAAAATCCATCAGCTCCAATGTGGCGTGTCACTGCCTGGGCTGATGGTAGCCAGCTCTCTGACTTGCTGTCCATGGCAAAGTCGACCAGCCACTGCCAGACCTCCCGGACTTCTTGAAAAACTCTACAGGGACTCTGCAGGATTCAAAATATTGGCGGACACATTAGACTCATTAGACTCCCCAACTTCCAAGAATTTCGCCTCGTCCGTTCTGTAGGTAAGATCGTCACCTCAATTGAAGGAAATGATTGCATGCTTGTCTCTCACTGTCTTCATTAAGACGGAACTGAAAATTTCGAAATTCTGGAAGTAGTCCTGGAACACAAGGAATCGCGATCTCTCACGCGGCTACTAAAGACCGGGAGATATGCTTTAAAATTGATTTAAATTGTGAGTTCAAGTCTTAACACCTGCTCTGATCACGGAAGTTGCAGAGAACATTCCCAAGCAAATCCACTCTTCTCAACCATAGACTACTATAGACTACTACAAGTATAGACTCTAAACTCTAAACTATCATATTATATATATATAACTTTAGCTCATTTTAGCTCAGTGGAACGGAAATGGACTCGGTTTATCAGTCACGAGTCACGTTTATTCAGTCACGTTTCTTCTTCCAAGTGACTAAATCCTCCTTCCAGAGATATGTTCCTTGGCTCGCTCCGTCGTTCCGTCGTTCTGTCAACGGCTGAACGATGTGTCTCAGGCTGCGACCAGTCTGGCGCAACACACGTGACTCGGTTGTCCTTCCAGGTCTGAGTAGGACATGCTTTGCCATTGAAACAGGCTTAATCAGGCTTATCTTAAGATTAAATGGCCAGATTTTGCCATTAAAACACGCTTATCTCAATATAAAATGACCAATGTACCGGTTACATACAAGTAGCAAAGGCAAACGTTCATTAAAATTCATGGAAAACATATGTTAGTTCATGATCACATCAGTTGCGATCACTACAACTCTGCCGTACTTGATATTGATCGTACGCAGAGCAGAAAACAACATCAGCGTCATTGCCATCAAATTTTGGATCTGTCCT
>Ga0126342_10002545_pt1 | contig 28641 bp, 28 predicted proteins | sample Cyp1metagenome_FD_92528 | JGI IMG/M metagenome (GOLD analysis project Ga0126342, IMG submission 92528) | Coral microbial communities from Lord Howe Island, Old Settlement Bay, Australia - Cyphastrea 1 metagenome | ecosystem: Host-associated > Invertebrates > Cnidaria > Coral ... | reverse complement strand
TAGTATTAGGGATGGCTTATTATTAAAGTCACTACCATTACAACTATTTTTGGTTGAACCATTCACTACCAATGAACTATCAAAGTAATTAGCTTACTATTATGGATTAAAATATCCACTAATGCCAATTATTTGGATGGTTGGATGATTGTTTGATATCCCCAACATATACCCACTCTAGATTATTAATTTTCCCATTATAAACCAATAATAAACCACTATAGCAATCGATTTCCCCCTGGTTTAGTATTAGGGATGGCTTACTATTATAGTCACTACCATTACAACTATTTTTGGTTGAACCATTCATTACCAATGAACTATCAAAGTAATTAGCTTACTATTATGGATTAAAATATCCACTAGTACCAATTATTTGGATGGTTGGATGATTGTTTGATATCCTCAACATATACCCTCTGGTAAACTAACATAGCTATTGAAAATGGCCATTTATAGTGAGTTTCCATAGTTATGTTAGTTTACCAGAGGGTACCCACCTGTTAGTCCCTATAGTCATTTCCCACTGAGGATGCTGTTGCTGGGCATTGATTCGCAGTTCGCCTATATCGAGGCGGTGGCCACTGTGCTGATGGACGCCGGGATCGGGGACAAGTTGCCGCGGCCGCTGCTGTCAGGCGCCGAGGATGGTTTTAATGGGTTTTAATGGTGATTTAATGGAGATACCCTCTGGTAATTTAACATGTTGCTATTGAAAATGGCACATCTATAGTGGATTGACCCATTGAAGATGGTGATTTTCCATAGTTATGTGAACGTTTACCAGAGGGTAATGTGACCTTCACTGGGTAGTTTGACCATGGGGCCCCCAGAGCTGGAAGCTCATTCGACCAAGGTGTGTGGGACGCCCGAAAGCGGTCGTCATGGGTTTGTCTGACGTGATTTGATGCTTTGGTACTCCCCCTCCTGACATTAAAACATATAGGCCCCAAATCAAATAGATCCGGTACCAAGCCAGGGTTTCAAGGTGGTTTTAGTATTTGGGGGAAGGGATCCTGCCTTAACGGGGATCACGAACTCATCCAGCATAGTAGCCCCACTCTCAACCAGAATGACACAGCTTCGGGTGAATTGAACATCCCATTATTTATTTATATATATATATCATATTATATCATTATATCATTATATCATGCCATCTATATTTACATACAACATTAGTCATGATGAATTCTCATGAAATATCCCCAAGCATCATCCCATATGGCTGGTCTAGGGAGACACAGTGTTGCCCATAGATCTGGGGCTGGGCGAAGCGTTCAGGCATCATTTGCTTCATTTCCTACATCATCGGGTTTCTCTTTGTGACCAACGCGGGTGTCTACTTCCTCGAGCTGTTTCTGGGGACTGGGTGCACTGGATGGGATCCCCAAGTCACCTTGGGTTTACGAAGCCATGGTCCATAACTTGGATGACTGTGGTACCATGAGGAAACCGAGCTTTGCTATATGATATAACCGGGATCACTGATCCAAATGATATTCGATGTCGTGACCACTGCACTGGACCCACAAAATGGATGGTTTGATGTGCTGGGTGCATCGGTGCAGCAGTTTTTGACCCATACCATGAGCAGTAGGCAATAGGAGATTTAATCCTTCCATTGCAGATTCCGTTGTGGCTAGTGGGAATCCAGCCGAGCAATGGCTAGTTTTACATGTGCATCTCAAGGATTTCTTGTGATAAATGGTAAGAGGTCGAAGCTGCAAAACAGTCACTTGCTACGGGTCACACATGGCACCCGAAGAAATTGTGGATCACCACAACCAAACAGGTACAAATGACGGTAGTGACATGTAGTGACTAAAAACAGTGCTGTGTCATCCCCAGTTTGGACAGAGATGGTCCCACTAAGTTTCGACAATTATGTCAGCATCTATGTGATGTTCGCTGTGGGCGCCTTGGAATGCCTCGGATTGCCACTTGGCCAAATCCTGTTTGTTGATGTTAACTCAGGGTTAGCAAACCACCTGTTGATCAAAAGGGGTAGCAATTTACCAATTTTTATTGTTAATCCATCACTACCTTGCAGGAAATAGTGAGGGTATATCTTGGGCTGATAAATTCAAAAGGTCATTTGAATTCAGGCTTACAATGGCCTTGTCAAGCACGTTGATGATGTGCTTAGCTGATGATTTTCATTGCGGTATGGCGTAGGGTGAACCCATCAAAGAATATCATCCCAAGAGCATGTTGGTCCATTGGTGAAATGTTGAGATGCTTCGATGCTGAATTTCCCGATTCTGGGCCATTCCCATAGTTGATTTTTTGGCCATTGCCCCTCCTTTTTATGGCTAAATCCACATGATTCTCCTGATGGTTTATGGTAAAATCCGCATTTGTTGGCCATGGTTTGTATGAAACATCCTATGTTGAGGGTAAAAGCTACATTTGTGTTGGTTAAATCATCATGTTTGCTATTTGGATTGTTGGATCTTCATTTTTGCCTTGTAAACAGCATCTGTCACCACTTTTCATGTTTACATCCTTTATCTTTGTTAAATCATGATGTTTCCTTGTCAAATCCCTATGATTCACTATTTTTGAAGATTAAATCCACATGTTTCAGCACTTCAAATTCCCCACCTTTGGCGTTGCAGGATGTGGACCTGCAACGGTGAGACCTGGAGACAATTCAAGATCCTCTGCGAAGAAAACACTGGGATTCGCTTGGGCTGGATCTCGAAGGTGCGGCTAGTGGAGATGGGAGGAATCTTTGAAAGTTTAGCTGAATGGAGTTTAAGATGATGTTTAAGAAGGGAGCATCCTGCCAGAAGTTAGCTGGATATTGATGTTTTCCTGAGAAAATATGATTTGTCCAGAATACATTGATCGAGATTCAATCAATGATGAAGATTCAGGTATTAACCACCAGCAACAGGGGTTTCTTAAACCATCAGTGTAAGGATCAACTTTGCGGAGGCTGAATCTTCATGATTTTTTTGGGGATATGGGAAAAAGATTGAGCACCAAATATCGCTACAGCGACTTTTGCTCAACTGACTGCTGTTTTCATTCCATTCTTCCTGGGATGATGAGTGGACTTATTTTTCGTCCCTAAGACCTTCGCACTGGCAACGGCAACAGCACAATCACTTCACTTGTTGAAGCAAATTCTTAAAGTTGACATCCTCACGCCCGCTCTGAAGGCCACCTGGGGCTACATTTGCCCTGCACTCTGTGTGTTTCTGGTGGTGGTCAGTGTCACGCCACCTTTCGCCAAAGTGGATGTGATGAATGCTCGAAGCTCCAAAGCTTTTCCGGAAGGATCCAGCGCCGGGCTGGGATTTAGATGATTTGCGGGATGTCAAGAGGTTGGATGGTTGCATATTTCTGATATAGATGTATTTAACATAGCCATGGAAAATGGCCCATTTATAGATGATTTTCCCTATGAGGGATTTTCCATGGCTATATTATAGTCTCATGTGATGTTCATCCCTCAGATAGTGATGCGCCTCACCCAATTGGACATCTTAGTGCCGGAGTTCTCCGATCTGTGGAATCGCTGATAACTGGGGGATTTAACCAAGAAATATAGGAAAACAATGGGGATATATGATATATGCATACATACCGACCTACCTACCTACATACATACATACTTACTTACATTACATTGCATTACATTGCATTGCATTGCATTACATTACATTACATTACATACATACATACATACATATATACATATATATATACATATATATACATATGTATTATATTATATTATATTATAATATTATATTATATTATATTATAGTTATATTACATTATTTAATATTATATTATATTATATTATATTATATATACACAACCAACTTGATACTCCACTCTGATTGTGTTTGGTTCCATGTTTTGGTTTCATCTTTGATGTACATGGTCACTCTCCTAGAATTAATCTGCAGCCCCTTGAGAAAAGATTTGAATGCGTTAGATATTGATTTGTTTTAGGGGTTCCAGCGAGAGGTTTTCAGGATGGTGCCTGGTTTGGTTGATGGTCTGTGCTTTCCATCTAAAGTGGGAAGGATCAACGCAAAATTTGAACATGCCCATTTTTTTCGTGTCAAAATTAATCAAAAAATCCATTCCCCAAGGTTATAGTAACTATAGTTATCCCAAAGGTTATGGGAACCATTTGACCCATATCCCTGTCCTTACCCCAAATTCCGGGTGGCTCAACCACCAGCTGCGATTCCCGGCGTAGGAACTGGCTACTTCCCGGAGTGGAGCATTGCAGTGGGATGGATCCTGGCTACAGTCCCCTTTGCCCTGATGCTTGTGGCTTCTCCAAAATGGCTGAAGCAGTGTACAATGGATGGATATGGCGGATATGGAGAAATCAACCTATGGAAATCCAATCAACCTAGGGTCGTCAATTGAACGATGACAATGAGGAAACCATGGCCGGGTACCCAATTTTCAGCTTCACCAACAAGACGTGGGTTTCCTACATGTTCTGTACCCACCAGAATTTGCTTGTATACCCGCTACATATGGTCATGTTACCATGTTCCATTCCGGTTGGGTGACTTCTGTTCTCAAGAAACAGCCCTGTTCACAGCAAGGTCGTGGCCGTCTGGCCCAATGTTTTGAAGAGCAGTCGGGCCGGTGGCTCAACCATCTTCGACGAGATGCCCAAGTGACTCCGAGTCGCAAAGACTTAGCTGAGCTAGAAAAATTGCGACATGGATGGTGAATAGAATATGGCATAATTTTACTGAAGTTTGAAGATGTTAAATGATGATGTTGGAGGACAGAATAATTAGTATTTTTTTCCCACTGGACGTGGCTCTGATGGTTCAAGTGTTTGAAAGAAGTCTCGAAGCCTCTGACAAGTCTTAGTCCTGTTGAATTTGTTGCAAGCTGCACATCAACAGCAACGCTGTGCGATGCGATGCGCATCCACCCCGGGGGGAGCTTTCCCTTCGGCACAGACATAGCTGTAAAGAATCTGTAAAGAACTGGACGGCTTGGCCATCCATTGACTTCTTGCTCCATTGAGATCAGTTTTTCCTGTTTCTGCAGTAAGAAACCAGTAGATGAATATGGCCCTGAAAGTTTGCCAATGGTTGGCCGTGGGTTGGTTCCAGGTACCTGCCAAAAAGCGGTAAAGTTTGGTGGATGATTCATTTCCTGGCCACAAAGGCCGAATAGGTGCAGTCACCGATGCCAGTGAGGCTAGTGACTGCCAAAATCCTTAAGATGTCAACCCCTGCGAAAGCTCCAGGGGCATGGGTCAATCTGATTTTTGTCCATTTCTATCACTTAGAATCGCATTTTCCGAGTGACTCATAGCCATAGGTTGGCCCCATTGATCAACTTGGATCAACATGAGTTTTATTCGTCGCTTGACAACGCGGGTTGACGTCGGTGTCACAGGCTCGACGACAATCGATCGATCAGCCAAATCAGAAAGTCCGTCAAAGAAGTGCCACCGGGGCAGGATCTGCGGTTGGCCAATTTCACATGTTTCAAGGAATGATACCATGGCTTCGGAAATCCTCGAATCGAAGTTTTTTCATGGGAAATTCCTACAAAGGGATTGTCCATTGCCACGTTTACCGAAAGGTCTCCCAGCCAAATCTACAATGCTTGGATTTTTGGTGCTCAAAGTTTGGGAATAACTTGTGGCTATTGGCAGTTTTCGGGATCGACCCGGCGCTTCCAGGGTGTGCAGTCCCAAGAAGCTGTCAGCCAGTGGGAAGAGGCACGAACTGGTCCATGGGCGAAATGGGTGCTTCCAAGCGCAGATCTGGGCGTGTTAAATCCAAAATCATGCCGGGCCACGTCCAATTTACAGTGCTATCTTGGTCGTACCCTTTTGAAATCTCACTTGTGCCAAAGAAAAGTTGTGTTGTTTACCTCAAAATCCCGTGGCTTTCGTCCTTTTCCCGGTGAAAGGAAGTCAAGGAGAGCAAGTACTACAAGGCGAGGATGGGAAGAAGGGGTGGGGGTTAAACCATCAAAAGTGATGGTTTCACCCAGTGAATAGTGGAAATGTCGGCAAAGAAATGCGAAGATTAGATCTCATACCTGGAACATTTCAGTTCTGCCTGTTTTTTCAATTCTTCAGGCACAAAGCCCCACCCAATTTACCAAGTGAAGAGGGGACGCACGTTGCGAAGGTTTGGAAGAGGACTTCCTTCTTAGAACTGCCCGGGTTAAGGTTATATCATCTGCGATTAGGTAAAACTCTCACAATGTCTGGAGACATTGGCAATACACCAAGACTTGTTATTGGCAATCTAAAAAAACATCGTTTCCACATGTTTCAACGAAGTGTAGATCTTGCTCGTTGTTTTGCGATGTTTTTCGGGCGTTTTGCTCATCTAATTTTGATCCACCAGGAATTGGTGCAGCTGCCGGCCATGAAGAAGATCAGTCCAAGTCCAAAGGACATGCTGGGAGGAGAGTGGTTTTTATTTCTTCCTAAAAGATGTGAAATCTACCCTCTGGTAATTTAACATAGCTATTGAAAATGGCCATTTATAGTGAGTTTTCCCATTAAAAATGGTGATTTTCCATAGTTATGTTAGTTTACCAGAGGGTCGGATCTGAACAAGATGGTCATGTCAGGACATGTTCATCTTTTCTATGTTCAGCTGTATCTTCGTTTCTCATCCCCTGTTTGGGGATGATGATGCCTAAAAAGAAAAGGAGGGCTTGAAACCAGCAAGCAGCACAGGAAAATGTTGGTGAAATTGATCATTTGATGGGGACGTTTGAGAATGTGTGTTTTTTTCACGTATAACAACGCCCAAAAAGATAGAAGTTGGTGTAATCCTATTAAAATACTGATAACCTACTATCTACGTTTCTATCGTTTTGTGCTATACTTATCCGATGTCATGATGTTATCGAAGTTCTTAGATGCATCGAGTCGCGAGAGCAGGACCAGTGGTTTGCAATGGTTCACCAGCAATTCAAAGATCCCTTGGAGCCTTCAAATCCATGTTTTTTCTATCTTCAGAATTATGATGTATCACCCAAGAAATATGTTACCAGGGCACCCCTGTCATGGATAAAGACCATGGTTCAGGCTGTTTTTACCATTCCAATGGGAAGAGCTGTGAACCGTCCTGTGTCTCTCAGGATTGGAAGCCAGGGACTTAGCCGCAGGGGTCAAAGTGATCGAAGCAACCAAACACTGGTATCTTTCCCAGCCAAGAACTGGCTCGTGCTTTGAAACACGTGGAAAACTCCTATTTTTTGCTTGTTCTTGTAGTATTTCGTAGGACTTGTTAAAGCCAAATTGAGAGGAAATTGCTGTGCATATCTTTCCAGATGTGCTTGTTGACTGACTTAGCGTTCAGCCCCTCAAGATGATTGTTCTCTTGTTTTAGTTCTGGTATGTTCTGGTGTCCTCCCCACTTTGAAGCGCGCCCTTTTTAAACGTTTTCGTTGCAGGTGCGAAAAGAGTGGTGACACTCAAAATCTCTGGCTGAACCTCTCCGATGGGTTGGAGCCCAAGGAATCGGGGGCGCCATGTTGAGCAACTGGCCATACTGGGCCCACAACACTGTGGCCACAACGTGGCTTGAAAGCAATGAACTCCAGCCCAGTCCTCCAGTCCTTTGTCTGGTCCCTGAGCGCATTTCGACTGCGCCACTAAGCCTTGGTTCCCAGGCAAAATCTGCCAGGTCGTCCCCAATTTCGAGTCAGACCTATGTTTCCCAGCTATGCCACAGTCAGGTGTTGATGACTTTGAAATCTCCATGTTTCATGGTCCAAATCCAGCTATGGATCAAAATCCTCAGGCCAAAATTGGTTCAAGGTCCCAAACTTTAAAAAAATTCTCCCGCCAATTTTGATTCCCCATATCTTCCACAGTTAAACCCGCATTTTGCTGGTGAAGTCCCTATATCTCCATCAAATCATCCCAATTCGGAAAAATGATAGGATTCCCCATGATCGTCATTGTAATTTTGATAGTATTTTCTAGTATTCATTGATGAAATCCTGTTAGATCCCATAATTTTGCCTAAATCCCCAGGCTGTTTGGTTTCCAGCCCAGGTACATTGGGGGTGGTCGAAGACACTGGGATGGCTCTGGTGGCAGCAACGGAGCGCTGGAGCATTTCGAAGAGGACCCGGGTGGACCTTGCCATTTGGGCCATGGTCAGTAGGGAAAATCATCCCAAAAAATTGCGTGAAAAATTGGGAAATACGACCAGCTTATACCATTTTCCTATATGGTTGCCAACAAAGCTGCGGATTTTACATGATTTTACCAAGCTGAATGGGAGTTCAAAGGTTTCGTTTATCAGTGGCTCAATCCATTTTCCTATGCTCGGTTGCCTTTCAACAAAAACTTGAAGATGAACCAACTGGATCCGTTTATGGTGGGTTGAATAAGCAGTAACACGGGGGGTATCACCAATAAATGCTGTGATATGACCGGTTGGTGGTTTCAAATGTGTTTGTGAAGTCAACCACCATACAAACTGGGCATGTTCCATTTTGGATTGAAATGTTCATCCAACGATGGATGTTCCATATAGTTTTGTCCAAGTATGGCAATTATGGCTGTGTTTTTAGAGTGGTAAATTGGCGGTTTTGAATCTGTGAGAGAGTGATAAATCGCAGTGATTTACGGAAGGAGAAGGCCAAGGGCAACTTCTTCCCATTGGTGCCTCGGCCGAATCTGGGAACTTCCCGGAGGGGAAAGCCAAGTCCATGGGCAGAAATGGAGCAAGATTTTAAGGTTAGGAGAATCCAAGTGAGTTTTCCCGCAAACTTTTGGTTCACTTTAAGATTGGTGTTTCGAGAATCTTAAACCTTCCAATTGCAAATTGTATCAAGGATATGAAACCATGCACGTTGATGTTGTATGTGAGCTGTAACTTTATGAAGCTGAGTCAAGATGATTTCCACCCAAAGACTGGGTAGAAGAACCTCGGAACATGCTTCTGGCAACATTATTGGGCTTTGGTAATGACCTAGCCAGCATCAGCAAGTCAAATGGAAACGCCGAAAGAGATTTAATCCAGGTGGCACTCAAACTTTGAGGTTATCTACGACATATCCGTCTCTATTCACAAAGTACATGTATGAATAGTAGCTGCATAATCTTACACCGATGATTTCTATACAGCAATAGTATGCAATAGTATCTTATTCATTCTTATTCCCCATTTTTCATGTTGCCCGAGAGCACCACGAGGTGGTGAAGCTGGGGACCATCACGCCGGATGGAGCGGGGTCGACGGGGTCAACTTCTCTGTGTGGTTGACCGATTTAATAAGTGTCAAAGGCGGTTAAGCGAAGCCATCAACAATTTGGCACCATCAATTGGATAAAATTGGATAATTGGATATAATTGGGATAATATATCTTTATGTGTTTGAAACATTTTGAAACCACCCATGGAATTGTGTTTACATGGAAGTTGCCGTGAATAAGTAATGGTTACATCAACGATTTCTGGAATAGGATCTATTTACTGACTGGCACATCCAAGTTTCCAAAGGGAAACCACCCCAAAATAGGTCCACAAATCAGGTTTGGGAATCATGATGTTTGACATGCCCAAAGGTGATGTGTAGATGAAGCCCATTGAAAATTGGGGAAATACGCAGTCAGGCGACTTGTGTTTCATGGCAATCTTGAGGCATTCTAAACCACCATTTGCTGGTTTTCCTACCAGTTGATTCCCGATTCGAGCTGGGATGCAACCGAAAATCACGATGTCATTGGGGAGTGGCAAGCCCATCTAAGTGTGGCTTCTGGGTGTTCAATTTTTCTGTCTGGGAGTTGAAATCTCAGATTTCTGGCCCTGTTTCATGGTTGACTGGTTGACATATGTTGACATATGTTGACATGGTTGACATGATCCGGGGGTTGCCCCTCAGTTTGACGGACCTGACAGGAGCGGATGTCTACTCCTATGCCCCGGATGAGGATAACCTTGTAAAGGAGCGGGGATGAGTGCCCAAGTCATGACTGGCTGGCTGACCAAGAGATTGGGGGTGAACATATGTGGTAAACCTGTTGACCCCAAAAAAATGGATTCCTGGTGAGTGGTTCAAATCTTCAAAAAATGTGTAAAATTTTCGGAATCAGGGACACCGTGTGATGATCCCTGTGGCTTCTGCAGAAGTTTCACCAGCAGATGGCTTGGCCAAGTTGGGTAAGGCAGGTGATGGCAGGTGGATGGTCCAAGGAAAGAAGTTGGGGTATGTGAGATGAAAAGCCGCAGCACCAGCAATGAAGGAATTCCAGACCACTCCAGGTGACAAAGAGTGAACCAGTCGTGAGGGTAAAAAACGACCTGGATGACTGAAATATGCATCCTTCACAGTGCTAATGCACCAAATAGCTATGCTTGAACATGAACCCAGGAAATCAGAAACATCATTTCTTGTAGTCTTAGCCATTTTGACATGTTTGGGAGATACAGAACTATGGCCATCCAGGGAACCGACCAGTGCCTCCAGCCAGGATCCCTTGTTGGCGCAGCATTTGGAGCACTGGGGCATCGACGTGATGAAGTGCCGTGGTACAAAGCGGATCTGGAAACCACGGTGGGGTTCAGGACAGTGCTGATTTTTATTTTTTGATGGGATTTCATGTACAAACCAACAATGATAGATAGGCATGTACCAAGAAAGAATAAATATTGGAGGGATATCAACTGGGTAATGAATCGGTACAACAATTGTTCTAGAACCCCCAAAAATTGGGATATGGGGCCCCATAACGATGGTGAAATATCACCATTTTTACTGGAACTCCAACCATAAGCAAGGTCAGGTTGTTGGACAACATTCTTCACTACAAGATCAGCCCTGGGTGAAGGGTCAACGGCACTGGTTTTGCGAAACTCAGGATGGAGAAGACGGACAAAACTTTGGCAGAGATGCAGGTGCCCAGTCCCAGATTTCTGCTGGGCAAATTGCAGCCGTTGACCCCTTTGATTGGCAATTTGAAGTTGGGAATCCAAAGGAAAAATGATGTAATGAAGGTAAAGCAATAATAAACAATCCCCCAATCACCATAAATAGGTGGTACAAACTACTAAAAACTATTCCCAGTCATGGGTGGTTTATGGCATTGTTTTACCCACATTATGGTCTCAACCAGATGGAACGGTGTTTCCCCAACGAAAAATTCCGTGCCTTCCCAGGTGGATCTGAATCTCAACTGGGACTGGTCCAAGATCTGCGAGTCCGGCGACAAACCGCTGGCCCGCTTTGGGAGGGGCCCCCTGGGCTCGGTGCTTTTTGGCCAGGAAATTGGGGAATGCAAAGGGTCAAATTCGGGTACCAAATGGGCAGTAAATATACTAGAAATGACAGTGGTTGATACCCAATTCTCACCCAAATCATGTTGGGCAAAGCTTAGTTGGGCAGTTGCTTCTTTTGCCATTAGTTGCAATACACCCATCAGTCCCCATTTCGCTTTTTTGGCACAGCATCCAAGAATTGACCACTATACATTGGTTAGATCTCTAATATGGATGGTTGATTCCGCATTTTTCTCAATTTTTGATGCTCAACAATTTTTTGACAGACAACACCAGGCAGTGCCTACTTTGGTTTAGACAGGATTCCTGTTTCCACATGGATTCTCCAACCTTTTCTTGTTCCGCCTCACCACCACCCCACATAGGCGACAGGACAGACCCGCCTTCCCATGCCTTCATGCCTTCCCTGGGTTTTGGGGCCACATCAATGGCTATGGTGTATCAACACCCCCAAGGGAACAAAGGGTGTAGTTATGCTTAACCATCATCGAATGTATCATGTTCAGCCGGCTAGCCCTCCAGGTACGCTTGCGCGGACCTGGCTTGGTGGGCCTCAAAAATCTCGGGTGCGCCTCTGTTTTGGAAGTTCCAATGTTGTGGGGTGATCAGTTTACCCTGGGACCTCTGACAAAATAGCTGGGATTTATACGTCAAGCCCCAAAGACGGAAGAAAAAATTGGTAACTCACATCTCGATTGGTGGATTCATATTTGGGGTTTGCAAAAATTATGATTGGGATTCTCCTCATGACCTTTTCATATCTTTGAAATGGCTTGAAATCCACTGCTTTGCACAAAATTGGAAAAGGGATCCTATAGATCCATAGGATCCCATTCAATCTAGACCGAGGAAACACGCCGAACCGTGGAAACTGTTTGCCTATTGAAGACCCATTCCCATCATGCCCTCGTTTAGAATTGCTGGAAATCCCCGATGTTTGAAAGAAAACACACTCATTTCCATATATTTCCATGTTTCATTGGTTAACTCCGCCATTTTTCATGGTTAACTCAGTTAACTCCATCGGTTTTTTTGGTACAAAACGTGCCAGGCAATCATGCTACATGAACTCCTCCGTTCAACTGCTGCTCGTCCAGCCCTCGGTCGGAGTGAGACATGAGATCTGATGTGTCCCCCCAATCTACAGCAATTTGAATGGGAAAAATGCAGCTTTTTTTGTGTTTTTGATCAATCATGGGATGGAATGTTTTTTTAACAAGCCTGTAGTTTTTTCAATGTGAGAATTTGGGGATGCTAGTCCCTCATGATCAATAGTTTCGGGATTGAGACCACCAATCAGCTTTTTTTTCTGTAAGAAGTTGCTGTTGCACACGTCATTGACGTGTTTCAGTGGAGCATGACCCGTCATGTGAAAGCTTAAAGTTGTTTCCTTTGTTCGCTGTTATATATATATACATACATACGTATATATCTATGTATACATGCATGTATAGTTCTGAATGCGTGCGTTAAAAAACTATATTTACACATCAGTCACATCAGCACTATTGACTGTCGAGCAAAACTAATGCAGCCAGCATGAGTGGACGCAGTTTCCATGGCAGGCTCTACCAGAGGTGAAGCAACGCTACATGGACGCTGACTTCCAGGCACAGGAAGAGGGAGCCCCGTACAAAACCGCTAGTTTTCCTTCCATTTGGAGGGTTCCATAAATGTGGGTACCCAAAATGGATGGTTTATGATGGAAAATCCGATTAAAATTGATGATTTAGGGCTACCCCTATTTTAGGAAACCTCCATTTCTATCCGTAAAAAATGGAATGATTGCCTCGATTAGTGAAAACGATAAGGATGGGAACAACCGTTCAGGAAGTGTTCGGTGTTTCAAACGTGGAGATTGGAACATCAGCGGATACTTGGCCAGATCCGAAAATCTGGGCCTTCAGAAGTGCAGAACGACTTGATCAGCCAGGCGGGGCAGCCACTTGCTTTTGGGGATTTTTCAACTCTTTCAACTCCACCATTCAAATGGGTTGGGCCTGCGCCTGCAGCCTGGAATTCTACTCTGCTCTGTTTCGACGTAGCTTGGACCTTGCTTGATAGCATCCTGTAAAATGCACCGAAAGGAAGAGAACATTATAGAAGCTAAAGTGGGAAACACTACCAGATATGCCATGTATCCTTTATGCTCTCCATAATAAAAGTTCTAGTGATTGCTGCTACATGTTGTTGCTGTTGTATGCCTTGTAATCTTCGGCAAAACGAGCCATGAGACGGGTCAGGTCGCCAAGTTGGCGAATGGCTTGAACGGCCCACGCTATGCTCCACCTTTGCACGGTGCTCAGATGGCAACACATCAGATGCAGAGGTAGGATATCCTATAGTAGTAGTTGATACCAGTATAGCTAATAGTTGATTATGTATCTGTATTTGATGATTAGATTGTGTATTATTGAGGTGATGTATTATTGATTATTGATGTATTTACTGATTGGTTGATGTATTATTGATGATTGATGTATTGGTGGTGTGTAGGATGTTGTAAACAATACATCTGATGATTATACTTGGCTACATGGAATCAGATTGCTTCCTCAATGCCACCAACTTTAAGCTTGATTCTGATTACCATCAACCTCGAGATTCCTCTCCCCAGTACTATGTTCTGTCTATATTATATATTATATACTATACATAGATATACTCGTGATTCCGACAAGCTTCAACTGGTTTGATCATCGCCAGTCCCCGCGAGGAAGGACGGAGAGGATGAAGAAGATCCCAAGCACGTCGTGGCGCCACAGGCGCCCGTCACGATGTCGTTTGAAATAAATCGAACTGGTTTGAAATAGCTATAACAACAATATTGTATGATATAGATATACTATAGTATGATAGTATAGAACAATTATAGTATATTATAAATAGTATATAGTAACAATAGTGTATGATACTTATTACATTTAGATGGGGTTGTAAACCAACAAACAAAACTTGGCAGCACCATCCTGTATGTCTGAAAAATGTTTGGTACCAGAATTCAACGGTCTATCATAAGTGTTCTTCTTTGAAATGGCCATAGTTCAATGGTATGCCCCAATTGAGACGAATCAAAATATCAAATGTCCCAAGCAAGTAAAAGAAATGAAGGTAGGACGACAAATCATGTTGAAATGACTGATGGCCCGACAATAAATTTGCTGGGTGCTTGGAATGGCTCATACCAGTACTTTTGAAGGGATCAAAACTTGGGGATCCCAAAATCCACCAAGATGTACCACTGGAGATGCATCGCAAGACCACGTCAGGACTTTGATTTGAGAAGTGTGTCCGGTTAAAATTATCCCAGAAGAAGCCAATGGCCCTTTATGTTTGGAGTGGTTCTTTTCAATCATAGGGATGATGATCCAGTGACGAGTACTGTCATGGATTGAAGCACTAGATTCACAGCAAAATTTGGCGGATCATTTCAATCAAAAAAATTGACCCGTTTAATGGGTCCATTGGTCCTTGATTTTCCACCCGGACACTGGCACCGCAGATGTTCCGCACCTTGATTGGACGTGGGCATCCTGAGTTTTCCACCTCCAGGTGTCGGTGGAAGGAAGATCTGTGGAGACTTCACAAATTGCCATTAGTGGATTCCCCAAATGTTTTGCATTTCTGTGAGTGTCCATATCTTATCCAAATCTTAAATCCAGAATCGACAAAAATGCGACATCAGCAATCGCATTTTGCAGATCGCAGCGTCCAGATCTAGTGTCCTGGCCATGTGGGGACAAAGTTTGAGATGCTCAAATTGACTGTTGGCATTTCCTCATCATCCCTCCATATGGAGAAATGAGTCCGGCACTCAGCATGAAGCCACTGCTGCCATCAGCCTCCAGGCAACAAGATGCCGCCGAATTCATTCAGGCGCTGGCATATCCGATGCGTTTTGCATTGGTATTGCACTTCCACGCGCGGACTTAGACAAGTATATGTATATATTATATATTATGCGTAGTATTTTGCAAGGCATCTAGACTTCTCTTTGCATGTAGTTGGACAAGCCTATCAAATGGAAATGGCTTGAAATGTTGATATCTCCAAGAATTGGTGGTTTCTGATCCATCGATGGCCAGCCGGTAACCCAGGGTCGCAGCAAATTTCTATCCCCTGCTGGCCATGCCAGTACTTCCTGGAGCAGCTGACGCGTGCCGAGCGCAGCGCTCTGGGTTCTCGGGTCATAGGGGATCGTCCCTCGGCAGAAGTGGGTAAAATAGGGAGCTTTGAATGAATGGTTAAGCCGGTTAAGCACCATCCAATGGTTAATGGAGGATTTAACCATCGAAGACGAAATTGAGTCGTTTTGATGGATCCCATACATCCAAGACATGAGTTAGAATTGTGTACAACACATGGAAAATGACTGAGGATTCCTGATTTGAACTTTGACACAGATATCCTACTTGGTTTGTGGTTCCTATGCCTATCTATTTTGGGGACAGCTGAAAATATTGTTAGGACAACGAGTGCGTAGATTGAGCTGTCCGTGGGTCCTCGTCGACGTGGTTCTCATTGGATGGCTGCATGAGGGCTGACAGCGGCGAAGCACAAATTCTGAGCTTTCCATCGAACCCCATAAATTTGAAATATTTTGGACCCAGCTTCCATTGAACCCACTTGAATCCTATTACACTGGTGCCATTTTGCTTCGGGTCTCCAGATGTTTGGTTCCGAAAATTTGAGGCCCCACCTCCGGCATGTTCGATTTCGCCGCGCTCCCGTCGAGTTTGTCTCGGTGCCCACAACATCAGTAGAGATCGCAGTTTATTGAAGGGATTCTTCTGTTTTTATGGCATTGCATTGGTCCTTGGAGAGAAACCCTTTGGTTGTATGGACTGTTGGATGTTGTTTGTCAGGAACCCTGATGTTCACTCACGGGGGCTGCTTTTGCTTGCTCTCTCTTGGGCTGCCTAAAGCATCCCTAAATATGTTGTAGTTCATTACTAATAGATAGTATAGCATACTCTTCCAATCCATGATTGTCGTGGTTCATTCCACTGTCATTACTTGGAGACCCACAATTCTTTCTGTTTAGGGGTTGCTGGTTCCAATTGTTTCCAATCTGATGCCCTAAGGGAAAGGGCGCCATGGAAATATCACCAAGCCATAACATCTCTAACCATGAATGGAGTCTACATTCCAGTATATATATATACGTATTTACATATACGTAGAACAGTGTGTGTGTGTGTGCATGTGTATATATATATATATTCTATTGATATGCATACATTTTATCTGATATATCATACATCGCCATGTATCACTGAATTTATATACATTATCTATGGATTGCTATTTTTTGTGGGCCAAGTGTTTCTAAAAAGGTGGAAGAGAGAATGCAAGAGAGCAGCGGCAGCCGACGAGTGAAGTGACTCGGTCGGAGACGGGTTCCCCCCACGGGAGACGAACGCTTGATGAAAGGTTAGTTTTTGGGAAATTTTATGGAGGGTATCTGAGCTTAGCCATGTAAAATGGCAGAGAAAATGTACATATTCAAATATCCCAGCGTTTTCCAGAAGACTAGTTACACAGTTGGAGATGTTTCGACCATTAGAACCAAGGCTTCTTAGACTCAGCCTGATTTATCATTGCTGAACCTCTTGTCAGGTACAGCAGAACGCAAGAAACCATGCTTGGAATACCAGTGCGACCCTTAGCACAATTCGGATCACCTCATGTCAGGGCCAAGGCCTGAGACAGAATGTTACCTGTGACCACCATTTTAGCTCTACAAATGTGCCAAATGTTGGCAAATCCGTCAGGGAAAAAGTACACAGCCCTGACTCCAGTACTGCCAAGTACTGCCACTGTTTGTGCCATGATGGGATCGTCAGTTGACGCAAAATCACCAGCTTCGGGCAACATTCTCATTTGTATCTTTGGCCACGTTTCTCTCGAAATTATCTCAAGCTAAACACCCCCAAAAACACCTCAATAACATGTCGGCCACATGTTTTGGGGACGTTGGTTCACCTCTTGACCTCGTGGCAACCGCTACGGCTGAGGTAAAGCTGGAGGATGCTGAGAATCTGGCTGAGGTGCAGCCGCAATGCATGAGTCATTCTCACATATATGCACATATATATAGATAGATAGATAGATAGGTAGATAGATAGATAGAGATAGAGAGAGAGAGAGTTATACATGTTGCTTTCCTTGAGATTCTTCGGATTTCAGAACCGTTGGGTTGCCTTTCTGCAATGTGTCTCCAATGCACCAAATGGAAGATTCTTCATTAAATTTGCCAAAGTTTGGAATCTAGTGCATGTCCAAAGACCGAAGACAATATAATTTCAAAATGATAAATGATGTCACCATGACCTATTGTGACTACATATCAACTATATAAATTATTTGATGCATATAGTTGGGGATCCTTTGTATGCATGAAAGTTTCATAGCGCTTTCAAGTCCAATTGGACCTCCACAGGTGACGGCCTACAAAGCAGCGCATGAAAAGGACGAGAAGGACCCAAAGAAGCTGAAGACGGAAGGCATGGGGAAGCTCTGGCCAATCATTTTATGAATGGTAGCGGCCATCATTCACCTTGGCGCTTTACATCATGCATGTTCATTGAGATTGTGCTGCCATTTTGTTGGTTGCATTTCCGATTTTGTTGGATGATACTTAAGCTCGTTCATGTCTCTTGGTTCAATCATATGCCAATCTCCCTTTCTGTTGATCAAGCCCAATATTTTGTGGAGATCCCCAATTTGGACAGTTCCCCATTTCTTCCAACCCCAAACCTTCCCATCTGATCCGATGGCCAGGTGTCGAAGAGCCCAAGCCATTGGTTCAGCTCTCGTGCCGTGGCGTGTTGGGTGACACCAGATGTCATGTTGGGTGGTTTTTTCTATCAAAAATTTGGGTCAAATTTGAAAGCACCATCTTGAAAGCGATGAAACGGTCACTGGATGTGCTGGGGAGAATGGATTGGTCTTGAAAGATTGCAATTGAATGGAGTAAGTCTGCTATATGGCACATGTCTTTGAAAGAATCGGGTTGACCCCTTCGTCCAATCAAAAAAGAAGTTCAGAAATCCTGGCTTAGTACATAAATCCGTTCATCTCCGGGTCCCCTTTTTATCCGATGATGGACGAGATTTTGAGCTGAGGACTTGCCTGGCGCGGTTGGCAGCACAGGAGGAGCCTTTCCCAAAAGATTCTACAATGCTGGATGGGTCCAGAATTGGGCAGCCCCAAATCACCAAATCAGAATTGGGAAGCCTTCCAAAATGCTTGATTTTTTGTGGAAAAACAAAGGGTCGGAAGCGCCGCACCAGGAGGGTATCCAGTTCCGAGGTAGTGCAGCGTCCAAGACGTTGGGGCACCAAGGGACCTCGAAGTGCCTGGTTCCAAGTGGTTCCAAGTGGTTCCAACGTGGGCAGATTGACGCCAACTGACTCCAAGGACTCGGATGGCGACGATGCCCAGGCTGGTTGATGCTTTGTGATGGCTATGGATCCATACCTTTTTCGATACAATGCTTACAAGGATTGACTTACTATGGATCCATTTCCCAGCTGTACAGATGATTGCCAGAGTTACAAGGTTTTCACCCATCCCCAATATTTATGTATATCTGTCTTCATGCAATTGGTGATTCTTTGAGTGGTACAACCAGTAATGTTGATTGAATTGAGGAATTATTTCACTGGTTGGTTCACCATATATGTTGATTAAACTTCGGATGGGCATCCATTGGTTACCAGTTGCCATAGTGATCGTGCATAGGAATCCCACAAGTTTCCATCTCAAGAATCGATTATGTCTATGGGTCCTCGATTTTGAGACATACCCAACTTGGTCAATCTGCAGGTATTTGTTGGTGCAGCTCCGCCGATATTACGTCGATGAGAAGTGGTGTCCTGCCAAGCTGGACTGCAAGGCCACGGCTGGTTGTGGCGACTCATATCGCAGTAGGAATCAGCAAAGGTATTTGTCGGGGTTAGAAACAAATCAATGACGACCGCTTCCAAATCTTCTCATGTCCAAATTTCATGATCTGTGGGAAAGGTTCGTGTGATTTGTTGGGCTGCTTGTGCGATTGAAAAAATCATGGTGTGTTGTGCCGGGCGGTTTATCAGCGACATGGTCGTGCAGCGACATGATGTTTTTTGGACTTTTTTGGGCTGGTTGCGTTTTAGCCAAACTGTATCTCAGTTTGCGCATGGAATCAGGGTGACGGATCGGCGCATGTGTCTCTTTAACGTTTGTTGAGTTCTTGTATTCCATTGTTTCTGATTCTGCATCTAATCAGGGATGCAGATTAATGATTGATGATCAATGAGTGTGCTTTTTGTGTGCGGGGGTAAGGAATGTTAATGTATTTTGCCTTTGGCCCGGTCTATTGAATCTGTTGGGTCGTGTTTTGTGACTTCAAAGTTTGCCTGAGCTCCCTGGGGTGAGGATTGGTCAGGCGAGATTGAGTTTTCACTGGTGGATAGTTTTGTCACAAGTTGGTTGTGCACCCAGTTGCACTTCCAAGCCAGCCTTTCGCCCGCCTGGTCTGATGTCGGGTATGCACTCCCAAAACAATGGAGATTCACAGGTGAGATGGAAATCTTTAAGCAACAAAAAATAAAAATAATGCGAATCCAAATGTTTGAAACCAAGGGATCTGATTTATCTGATTGGACGTAATCAGCGACGGACGTGGGTCAAATTGCTCAGGGCCCTACGAACCTGCAGATTGGCCATTTGGAAACACCCCCATCCGAATTGTGGCATACTTGGAAAGGTTTTTCCTGGCTGGGGTTTCTACTTCAGAAGATGATTGGTTTTCTCAGTGGATCTCAAAAGGTCAACCACTCACCCTGATGCGACAGGTTCCAATGTTCCGGCCTCAGAGCGACCTGTGACTAGGGTCCTGACCAAACCAGGCCACCAAACCCATGAGATTTGCATTTGGAACATTTGATTGCTAAGATCTCATAATCTTCGCCCACCAAATCACAGTTGATAAATCATTTTCTCGAGGACCTCCAAATGTATGAACTATTACCCTTTGGTATCGATGGAAACGGAAACAAGTGGCCCAAAATGTAAGTGCTTTCCTCATCACAACAAAATCTTCATGGGTTTTTCCATGGCAAATCATTGCCGTGTTGGTCTATGGGAAGTGATTTTCCAAGCTCCAAACTTCCCGGGGTCGGACACCATCGAGGCCTGAAACATTGAATTTGGAGCATCTTCGAGGGAAGGGGCTTCAGCCAGGATGATGCAGAAATTGCCTGTTTGGGATTCTAATTTTTCAGCAATTGCAGTGAATGTATCCAGACCACGTGGCTCCCAGCGAGGAAACACGATTTGCTTTTCACGGTTTACTCAATCCTCATTTCTTTGCTTCTACGCCCATTTGTTTGTTGATGATTCGGCTGGTCTCCATGAATTTTGTTTGATTCCTTGTGTTTTCCCACAAAACTTGGTGGCTATGGCCACCTGACGCTGGTCTCCAGGAGAAGAGGAGATGCCAGAAGAGCCGGATGATCGTGGCGCCGCTGCGCCGCTGCAGCCTTTGAGATTTTCTTTCACATGGGATGGGATCAAGATGAGATCAAGATGGGTAAACGGTAAATGAATGAAAATTATGTAAACGGTCAAAAGTTTGGACCGCAGACAGCTGTGCCTTATCGCCCTATCCTTAGGCCAGCTGCGGCTCCAGAAGCAGATGAAATGATCGTCGCCCTTGCGCTCAGATGGGCCGCGCTCCATGCGGTCACAGGTGGTGAGTTTGCTTTAAATTGGAGGATGGGCCCAACAACTTGTCATTTGTATTGGGAAAATAGACTGGGATTCTAGGGTCCCCTATCTGAGACAAATCGTACGGAGATGGTACCCAAAGAATTTGGTTGTTTTGGGGCAAAATGACCGAATTTGTGTGGTTCCCAGATCTGAAACTATTCTTAACCCATAACCATACCAGCTCCCAGGTTGCCCCATGGCTGGCGCTTCTTTGATTTTGTAGAAGGTGCTTACCAACCATGCATGTCATAGGCTATAGAAAATGACCATGGGGACATTGGCACAATCACTTAATGTGAGCTTACCAGCATATAGTATCCCCCTCCTTACAATTAAAATACAAGATCCTTCTAAATTTCCTGAGGCTTTTGAGATTTAACATATCAACAATATATCAACATCCACGATAATATCATAGTGATATCCCCCTTATATCCCCAAACTGTTTGATCCCATCATGATGCTCCAGGCCCAGTTGATCTCCATGGGCATCGGTGAGAATGCGGTGAGAAAGGGCTCAGCCATGGGACTTGGACCCTGTAAAAACTATTTGGGGATGCACAATAGTCCTTGATATCCACTGGAGTTCACATATCATCCACGAAATCATGATTATTAAAAAGTGCAAAAGATCTAAGAAACCAACAGTTTTTAAAGGAATCCCCGTTCCACAATTGGTCAAATGGTTCGACCCCCCAAAATTGTCCCCTCAATTTCAATGTCTTGCCAGGCCAAACGTGCCAGCCTCGCCGTCAACAACTCGGGGGCCGAAGCAGCCTGCGCCTGGTGCCGGGGTGGGTGGTAGTGGACCCCATGCCTAAAGTGTCCCAAGTGTCCCAAGAATGGTGGGGTTCATAGCAGGGTGACGTTTTGTGAGTCCCGTGCAGGTTCTTCGAACACAGTGAAGATCCAGACATCAATTTGCCGCCTGCTGCTGGACTGGCGGGTGATCGTCGGTTTTCAAACGATATTGATGCTGGAGTTTCCAGCGATTTTCGTCGCAGGAGCCCAACCTGCTGGTGACGCTGGGTCTGGATCTCAGCCGCAGCCAACAGTGACACCGGGGGATATCCAGAAACGCCCACAGGTTTGATCCTGAAGCAGTGTCCACGTTGTGCTCCATGGGCTTTGCAGAAGCCCATGTGCGAGCGGCCCTGAAGTCGTGCCTTGGCTGCTCTTGGACTTAGATTTGAGGCCCTCCAACAGATACATGCTATTTTGATCTATTCTGGATGGTGTATTTTGAGACTTAGAAAAAGTCTCCATGTTTCTCATACGGAACAAATCCATAGGAGGCATGCAACCTCATAAATAACATTTAAACAATTGTAATCATATATATATATTATGTATATATAGATCTATTTGCAAACAGAACATTCAATTCAGCGCACAAAGATGTACAAAAACAATGTGGTTTACCATGAAATGATAGGAATTGGCAAGAAATGAGTCCCAAACCTTGCCACCTGGCATACCCAGGTGCATGAACAGTGTGGAGCGAGCCGCCGATTGGCCGGGGCCCCTGTGGCCAGGTGTCGCCCTGTGGGGTTCAACGGTGTGGGGAAGTGAGTCATTCTGGTAGGGGCAACTCGTCCAAAGAAATGGCCCTTGTGTGGATTGGTGAATGATGAAGATGTGCACAGAATTTCAATTGCCGAATTTCGGCTAGATCGTAAAATTTAGTTGTCAAGTTGTGGACTGAGCATGTTTTGGCGCTTCAGGTTTTGGCTGGATGCCCAGCAAAAGCCAAATCATATCTTCAACGCACTTCATGGCTCACATCTTCATGGCGCTCACATGGGAGGTTGCAGCAAAGAATCAACAGGTCCACATTTGGTTGATTCTTTTAGGTCATTATGATTATCATGTCACCAGTTTTTGTTGGCAGCGTTCCAGCCCCAGATGGGTAGTTGAACATCATACTTGTATTTGCGACTGGGGCTTTATGTTGCCCTTTCAATGGTGCTTTGTACTGATGGGCTTGCAGTTCCATCCTACCCATGCAAAGAGCTTCGGGCATGTCCAAACCTATTGACAAGTCACCTTTAGGCTGGGTTTCCAGCGAACACCTACGGCGATGGAGATCCGGAATTCGTTCCTGATATTAGGCTGTAATTTTCAAGTCTCACATTGTTAGGCACTGCCACATACCCAAGCAATCCCCAAGGCAGGATGAACAAAACTGATATCGCCAACTGCCCGCTGTGCTCTGTGCCAACTGCCACCACGACGTCAACAACCGAAGGAACGAAGGTAGCATTGACCCATGGCCATTATCGATGGGTGTCCTACAATGACAAGCTGCGACAAGCTGCGACAATGCCAAAATATCTTTGCCATGGGACTTTTAAGGACTTAATGCCTTCAATTGGAGTGGCACTTGCGTCGTCAAGAAGCACGCAGTCTACCTCCAGCGTGGCCAGATTGGCGGGTACCAAGAAAGACTGGTGCGATGGGTAGCCCATTGACATGGCCAACCGGCACTTTGCATCGCTCCTGCTTGTGCATTACTTATCATTACTTCATCTTCGATAAATTATGTGTTTTGGAAGATTGTGGGTTCGATTGGTGCTAGGTATGAACAGCCATTGCTTCGTACTAGGGAAAGTTTCATTGATAATCACATTGATATTTGTAGCGGCAATCATCATCACCACCACCACTATCAGCATCAGAATCAGCATCATCATCATCATCATCATCATCATCATCACCATCACCATCACCATCACCATCACCACTACCACCACCACTACCACCACCATCACCACCATCATCCATCATCATCATCATCATCATCATGATCATGATCATGATCGTGGAAATCCTACAGGGACATGTCCATGAGCAACTGTTATTTGCGTGGTTGTCAGTACACCATTTTGATGTGGGTCCTTTCCCACGGCTTACCTCCCAAGGCTTTTCTCACATGCAGACGATCTGGATGCAGCCGTGGCTGCGGTGAATGGCAGTGGCACAGCGGTGGCTGGGCAAAACTCAGGGGATGACCGACTGATGACTGATTGCTGAAGGCTGGCAAGTTAAATCTTCAGAATCTACAGGGCTATATGTGGAAACCCGATCTCACCCTTGCTCCCTCGAGGGTCGGGATCTTTCCTGGCTAAACTTTAAACATACTTCCATTTTTTCACGAAGTGTGACATGAAGTTGGACATGGTTTTGCTCAAGAACTGAAGCGGACAAAACTCTCCATGGACAACGTGTCTTCCAGGGGTTGTTTCAACGCTATTTTGATCCATGGTGCAAGACAAAAAGTGGAAGTGTAGGCAACTCTTTGCCCATTCCATGAACCCCTAGAAATGTTCCCAAAAAACAACGATAAGACCAGCAAAAAATGGATTGTTTCCTGCCACCGTTGGGTTCAGTGCTCCCTGGCGCTCCAGGCCGGGCCGAGTCGAGTGGACAATGAAGATGGCGTGGGCGAGTGCCCAGCGATGATGCCTGTTGGAAGCTTCAAACATCTTCAAACAAAGATTGCATGAAAATGGATGAACTACTTGGCGTTTCATGGTTAGGCTGAATCTAGCATTGATTTTTTTAATGGGTTTACAGCAGCTGCCTACTGTTGATCTCAGCATTGCGAATTGGTGCAGTTTTCGAACAGAAGTGCGAGGTACGAACTCCTGGGGTTTGTGTCCCACATTGGAAAGCACACCTCTCATGGGCATTATGTTTGCCACATGCACTTCCCTCAGTCACTTGTTGTGGGACGCGGTATGTTAAATGCCTTTATGAAAGGCATCATGGCAACCCAACAGTGAAAGGTTCCAGCAAGGTTCCAGGACTGTTCCGGTTTTTCGGGGCGCCCGGCCCCAGAGACTGAAATGCAATAGATTCGCTGTTGGGAATAAGGATGGTTCAAAAAGACCGCAAGAAATAGTGATATTCATATGCCAATAATTACCCACGTTGTAGATCCCTTTGCGGCAACTGAGGCGACGGGGTGAGGGTGGCTCCTGGGTGATCTTTGATGATAGCAAGGCATGGGGTTGAGCCGCCGTCCCAAAAAATATGAATCAAAAAGTCTGCCAAGGTTGGATCTCCCGTAGCCCACAAAAGCCTAGCCTTCGATTAGCTCCCGCCAGGTGGCGAAATCCGAAGCTCCACCATTGGATTTGGGCCATCCCCTTAGAATGGAGAAAAAAAACATCCCTGATGTGGACCTATTGAGCGGGCAAATTGTTGGCAGTTTCAACATCTTTCAAAGCTTGTTCATTTTGACTGGAAGCGATGCCAGTTTCAAGCAGTTGGCAAGCATTTTGTTGGGAAACTATGTTCATTGGTTGGTGCTTACTACTTTGATTTGCCAGGTTATCTTTACCTCTATAGACGGAAGGACTTTTGGAGTTGCATTGCACTTACTTGGCTTTGCTTTGAAAGTTTGGGAATTCAAAGCACAGCACCTTGAATGTTGAAAGGACGCCTGAGCCTGAGCCAGAGACTAAACCTGAAAAATATTTCCAAAAGCAAAAATTATAATTAATATAATGATTTTTTGATAAATATTAGAAGAAAAAACTAAACGACGGATGACCTGAGAGCGTACAGGAGCAAGGTACTTAAATCTAAATATAAACAAAAACATTATAGATAGAAGAAAAGGCAATGATAACGATGGAAAATGAAATAGTTATTATTATTTTTGTGAAAGAGGCAAGATGTTATTAAAATGAAAGCTGAAGTACGAAGATAAATATTCGAAGGAATTTTAGAAGACAAACTTCTACAATATGGGCAGATTAAAAAGTAAAGATGGGAAGAATTAGAGAAGAGATAGAAATAAGATTAAAAAGAGAAAGTCTCAGAAAAAAAAAGATCTAGGTGCGCGAAAAGATACTGGGTAGTAGACCTTACTCGTCTTATTTGAAGTCGTTTTGTAATGATTGTGTCTATGGGAAGTGCTGTTAGATACCTCATTCTAAATTCGTTATATGTTTTGGGGTATGTTGAATTTTTGATGCAAATCGCAATGGTACGATGCTTTGGACTGGGACTAGGATTTATTTAGGGAATTTTTATTCCTTTAGATTATTTATATAAATAGTTTACTATTATTAGACAAAAAGATTACTAAACACAAAAATAATTTGAATTCTTTTTATGACGTAAAAAGGAATGCCTTATATAGATATATAATAGGATATTTTTCGTAGGTTTTTATTTTATTTTATATTTGCGGGAAATTTTATTATATAATATTTTTTATTGAAGGCTTGTGGTTAATGACTTAAATCCTACTTATATATATGATGATTTTGAATAGGAAGTATAATTTTTTTTTATAACGTTTATTGGGAGAGAAATTTTTGTTTTGCGGGGATTTAATAGAATAAAGTATAGAAAAGGGTAGATTAGAGTAGGGAGGAGTAAAGTAAAGAAGAATAGAATAAAATGGAGGTGAGTAGAAAAAAATAAAATAAAGAAAATTAGGGTAAAGTAGAGAATTTATAGGAAAGGAAAGTCCATGAGTAGAAATTTATAGGTTTTGTTTTGTTTTTTGGAAATATTATTTTAAATTTTATTATTGAATAGAAATATAAATTTGGATTAATTATAGTTTTTATAATAATAATTTAATCGGAATTTATAGTATAATATTATTTAAAATTATTAGTTAATTATTACATTTTTTATAAAATATAGAAAAATTTTAAATTCGAGGTATTTGAGTTTATATTCGTGGTATTTGAGACTGAAAATTTATGAATTTTTAATATTTACTCGGTTATTGTTATTATAAATAATTAAACTAAAATATACTAAAATAATAATATATTAAAGAGGTTGAAAAGGTTTAAATACAAAATGGTAATAGGAATTTTATGAAAAAAAAAACTTTGAAAAAATTATTTTGTTAGGATTAAATTTGGATTTATGCGGATTAATTCTTTTTAAATATTTTTTAATAAGATAAATAAGGATCGTGGGTTATTAAATATACGTATAAATTATTTATATATACTTTCCGAAGACCAACCTCACTACCGTCAGCAACTCCAAATATTTGATGGCCTGTTGGGGGACATGGTATTTGCCGATTACACCCGCCAGGTTTTGGATATTTTTAAGAGGACTTGTGGAAAAAGCAAAATAATAATTGGGTTCCGTATAGATTACACCATGACGGGTTTATCTACGAATTCCGTACAAGTAGCATGTACCGTGGTGGTGGGTGATTGGCTTGGCATTTTTGTTCAGTATTTGACTTCCGAAATTATAGAATTATATTTTTATTAAATCAAAGGTAAATACAACCAATACTAGCTACCTGTGGGACCCTTAAAATCGGAGCACATGTAAGATACCTTGCCTAAAGATCCATGGATATATTCCCAAAAAATCGATGTACTTGCTGGGTTTTTCTTCCTCAAAAAGGCGTTGGCCATGTGAGAAGTAACGCAAGATATCAATAAACATTTGTAATTTTCCCAAAATACCGGTGGACATTTGGGATTCGAACTTCCCAAAAAAAAACATGCACATGTTGGGAACTTCCTCAGAAAATCGATGTATGTGTTGGGAACTTCCCCAAAACAAAATAGCGGCGCGCATGTTGAGAACTCCATCAGAAAATCCATGCAAATATTCAGAACTTCCCAGCAAAATGGATGTGCATGTTATGAACTCCTGCCAGAAATTGATAGACACGTTGGCAACCCCCTCTATTTATCGATGGACATCTAGTTGGCAATTTTCGTTCAAAAATGACGAACACGTAAGGATTTCCCCCGGAAAATCGGTTTCCACATGTTGGGAACTTCCCCAAAAATAGCGGCGTACATGTTGGGAACTTCCGCGGAAAATCGATGCACATGTGGAACTTTCCGCGGAAAATCGATGTACATGTTACGAATTTCCACCAAAATCGATGTACATTGTGGAACTTCACCAAAAAATCAATGCACATTTCGGAACGGCGCCAAAAAATCAATGCACACTGTGGAACTTCCCAGAGAAGTCGATGCACCGGACGGGCTTGGGTGCATTGATTTTTGGGATTGACGCTGACCTGGTCCGAGGCGGAGTCTTTTCGCTATTTTTCGGTTTAAACCCATCTTGTACATTGATTTTGATTTACCACCCCTTAAACAAAATCAATGCACCGGACGGCGGGGGATGCATTGAAAACCATTGATTTTGAGAGGGGGGGGGTTTTTTTATAATGGTGATCCGGTATTTTGGGGAAGTTCCAATATTTATTGATATTTCTTGCTACTTCTCACATGGCCAATGCCTTTTTGAGGAAGAAAAACCCAGCAAGTACATCGATTTTTTGGGAATATGTCCATGGATCTTCAGGCAAGGTATCTTACATGTGGTCCGATTTTGAGGGTCCCTCAGGTAGCCAGCATTGATTGCATTTACCTTTGATTTATCAGAAATATAATTCTATACCTTCGGAAGCCAAATATTGAACAAAAATGCCAAGCCAGTCACCCACCACCACGGTACATGCTGCTTGTGCGGAATTCGTAGATGAACCCGTTTTTACGGAACCCAATCATGCAAGTAGATTTTTTGTTGAAAATTGGCAGGTACATCCTTATTTTTCTTTGAATTGATGTTATCTTACTATTTCCACAAGTTCTCTTAAT
>Ga0126342_10002544_pt1 | contig 28642 bp, 25 predicted proteins | sample Cyp1metagenome_FD_92528 | JGI IMG/M metagenome (GOLD analysis project Ga0126342, IMG submission 92528) | Coral microbial communities from Lord Howe Island, Old Settlement Bay, Australia - Cyphastrea 1 metagenome | ecosystem: Host-associated > Invertebrates > Cnidaria > Coral ... | reverse complement strand
TTGCGCGTACCTTGGGCCGCCCTTGCGCGAAACTTGCGCGATGCAGGTTTTAGACCATGGGAAAAATGCGAGAATAGGTCCTTTACTAAAAACCTTTCTGGGGTTTGTGGACGGCTCCCATATATATCCATAATATCCACTGAAATCAAACCCAGCTGGTTCCAACAAGAATTCGCAAGACTGTGCGATTCTCCCTTCTAGTCATTCGTGCGCCTCACAACTTTTCCTTCCCTATTTTGTCCCTATGTTCTTCCCGATTTCTTTTTTACAGTATGTTCTTCTCTTTTCTCTTTCCTATTTTATTTCCTATTTTCTTCCCCATGTTCTTCCCTATTTTCTTTCTTACTCTCTTCCCTATTTTCTTCCCCAGTGTTGTCCCTACTTTTTCCCAATCTTCCTGTCATATGTTCGTCCCCACTATCAGGCCATGGGATTTACCACCGAAGCCAACTTGGGATGTTTTACCCACTGGAATTTGTTGTCAGCAACCTGTTCAGCAATACTTGTTCTCAAATCAGGTTTTTTCAATTTAGTAGTTGCTTTCAACTAGGCAATTCCTTTGGCAATACTTAAAATCTCTATGTCCAAATAGCCGTTTATTTCCTAGGATAGTTTTAAAGAGGGTGGCTTTATTAATCCCTGGGAAACTCTTGACATCTTTTGGGCTATGGTAGGTGTATACAGTATATAATATAATTGTATGTTTCTTAAAATGGGGGTACCCCAAATCATCCAAAATTAAGTAAAATTAGTGCAAGCCATGGTTTTGGGGATCCCTCACTTTTGGAAACCTCCCAGCACCCAACGATCTGCTATGATCCACACCTGTGAACTCAGAGGCCGCACTCGAACCACCACCTGCTTGGACGACTATCAAAATAGCTGGGTTAAAAAAATGGATGTTCATTCCCCAGAGATATGGTAATTCAATGTAACTCATAGGTTTTGATTGGTTTTGATAGGATTTGATCCATCCTAATATTGAGAGGTCCCATTTCCAATAGTCACCATGGGTTTGCTGCAATGATTCGGTCATGTTAATTGATCGCTTTTAGGGGGTTACTCCCAACGAGGCAATCAGGGTTTCTTCATCCAGGGTCGTCACCCTCAGCACTTGGAGCCTTGACACATTCACCCTTGCTGGACCTCAACTACCGGGTCCACTTCCACCAAGCCATGAGAAATGGGCTCATGTCTCAAGTGGCCAACCCCTGAGGCAAGGACTTCCCTAGGGTTCCAGATGAGCTCAAAGAGCCCTGCAGTGCTATCAGTCCACGTGTCCCCACGTGATTTTCACCCCTTGATTTGTCAAATAAGCCTATGTTTCCTGGCGAATGGAACGAAGTTTAAATGAAGCATGAAGCGTCTGACAAAGCATTAAACCTGTTGCTTCACTTATTTTGGCTGAATATGGACCATTGTTATATCATGATATACTCCATTGTTGTTAATTTCCTTGTTCAATGTTTTTCGAACATGGGTGATTTCACTTATTATTATAACTCTGAACATATTCCATCGTTAATCCATCGTTAACCTTGTTAAATGGAATGGTTTCAAGGGTCCAACCGCTTTTACCATCCCAGCTGCTGATGCCGCAGCTTCTGGTGGCGCCAAGGCCATGGTGTCGATGGAGATTTGAATATCCACTTGGGTAACATCTACCCATAGACTTAGGACTTTTGATTCGATGTTCCCCGATCTCAAAGGTTTTGATGTGTTTTTTTCATGTTTTTTTGGACGAAGGCATGGTATGTTCTAAGGGTTCAAAAAACATTGAAAGCATGGGGCTAGTGTCAGCTTTTTGGCAGGCTGAATCATGGCGGGAATGATTCAAACAGGTTCGAAAGTGGCAGATTCAGCACTTCTCTCGTCTGTGAGCATGAAACAGCTAAGGACAAACCTAGCACTGCAGTTGCAGTCCAAACACGCTTCTTTACTTAATTACCTTGTTTGCCTTTTTTTGGTGCTGCGTTGTTCAGTTTTACTAATACTACTTTGATCTACAGTGCCTTTCAAACTTCACATGAATAATAAATGATTACATTGGATACCCTTTTTTTGCCAGGATTTCACCATACTTCCATCATATTTCATCATATATACCCTTGAGAACACATGTAGTCACATGTTCATCTCGTTTGTTTTTGCGGCTGGGACTTAGCCTCCTTTACCTCGGCAATGGATGCCAAAAAAAATACCATCGCATTTCCAGATCCCATTATGCCATCCAGGTGTTTGAGGCATAGCATCAAAAGATATCAAAAGGCCAAATTTGATTGATGCCATTGATGCATATTGATGCATGATTGAAAACCTGAGTTGCTTGTTTTCAGTATCGGAGTTTTGGAGCCACCTATGTGTGTCTTTTTTCGGCCCAACTGAATCTGAAATAGTGACACAAAATGGCATTGACCTTGCTTTTTGCATGAACACTGCAAACTAGAATTCTTGCGCAAGGTGATGGAAAGTATCAAAAAAAAACGCAGAGTTGGCAACAGCGGCCACAATTGGGTGGCCCGAAGGATGGCTGTGAACGAAACGGAACCCCCAACACTTGTTATGCGCTGCGCCATGCCTCAGAACCTGTCCTCACAGATTATGCCTCTGCCATGATACCTCTGCCTTCCTCTGCCACATGGAGACAAAGCTATTTGTGCTCCTGGTGGAGTGATATATATATATATAATATGTAATTATATATGAAAGTTTCTCCGTGATGATAAAGCGGACGGGCACACAGCTAAAGGACCACTTTTTTTAAGGACGGACGATTTACTCCAAATACCAAGCAGGTATTGGCTTGGTAGCCGCATCAGCAGCCACCAGAAGTCTATGCGGCTGTCTCTTGCTGTGTCAGGGAGCGCAACCTTGGGCACAGTGACCGAAGCTGACCATAATCTGTTGGTTGCCAGCAGAATGGACACAATATATGGATCAACATTGGTGTTCCCAAAGTTGATTGTTGATACTTTGTGGCCTGCTGGAATTCTGACTTGGACCTGATATGACTCAATGCTCAGATAAGGATTGATCAACAGTATCCTTGGAACTCATCTCAACTTCTAACTCCAATTGGCAATCAGCATGGTCCCTGTCAACACCTTGGCTGAAACTCCACCAGAACTGATCATCTGAGGTCTGGCTTGTTAAGGGCAATGTTGGTTGTGGGGACCTGCCAAATATTCAGATTTAAAATTAAATATTCAACATCCATCTTGGGCCAGGATGGGATAAACTCATGTAAACATATGTAAACTTTCACTGCAGTGACCAGGCATTGCTCCCTTTTTGCAGGGCTCCCCCGCTCTCGAACTGCACGGCTTAGTCTTGCTAGATCTGTCTCCTGGAGATGGCGAAGCGAGCAGGATTTTGGTTGCAGGAAATCGACAAAAGTTGAAAGTCTACAGTTTTTTGAACATATCCAAATAGGACAAGTCGATCGTGACCGCGAGACAAAAGCTTCAAAGGCAGTCAGGGTTGAACATTTTGAACGCTGGCCAGTGGAATGCGGTCCCCAGAACAGCCAAGGAAGGCGCCAAACCTCATCATTTTTCCCTGGTGTTGCATCCCCACCAGAGACACTCTTTGCATGGAGATCAGCAGCGTCCTGCTCTGCCATCTTTCTCTCAAGACCCATCAACCGTTCAGCATCTTCCCTGGGACGAAGGGACGAAACTTGCACATTGATCACATTGGCTCAGGGATCTCCCCATCCAAAGGTGTACCAAGCAAGAAGCATTGAAAACGGAAGTCAGTCTGCAGTTGTGCCCAAATCAGAAGAGATGAACCGATAAGTCTGCAAAGTATCATCAACGGCTAGCCGCCGGCCATGTGTTTCCGCACACCTGTTCCGTACTCTCATCTTCAAGCACTCTGCATCTTGCAAGTCCTGACATGCCAAAACATCAACAGTTGCAGAATGCATCAGCTTGATCGCAGCGTGCTTCAAGGATGCCTTATAATGCCTACTGGGTCTGTATCACAGGGCATTGCAATGGCAAGGCGCTTGTTGGGACTTGATATCAACATGCTATGGAATCTTAGGGATATACAGTATACGGATGTATACGGTACATGCAGTAAATCTATGTAAATCTGATCTTGCCGAAATCAAAATCGATGTGCATCTCCGGTCCCAGGCTGTCAACTTCTTGCTCGCTGTCAGTCTCAGCATGGGTTGAATGAACATCTGCGTCCGGTCCTTGTCATCCTCATCATCCTCAGCCAACCTGACATGGAAGAACAGCACATGGCTACAGGAGTGGTTATTCTTAGCTAGACCCCTCACTGGGGGTATCCAATTCATAACTCACTGGTGTAGTTGCACTCACGAGTATCAAGCAGCTATTCCCCATTATTTTCAGTTGCATCACCATTTTTGTTGGTTGATTGGTTGATGTTTGTTCCCTATCCATCAATATACGGTACACGCATAGTTTGCATCACGTTGTCACCACTAAACTCAGGTTCCCACAAGTCATCTGCTGAGGGATCTCGCAAGCCTTCCACATTCTGGGGCCTGGGAGACCAACTGTTGGACACTACAATCCTATACTGCAAATGGTACCCCCTCCTATTTGGCAGTGTGTCAAAACCTTGTACCCCTGTAGTTCACATCAAAATAGCTGGGATTTATGGATGTTCATTCCCCTAAAAATTGTATTTTCATAGGTATTGATCCATACCCATTTATACTAACAATGATTGCCAAGGGTCTACAAAAAAACATTGGACATTCACATTCTCCAAAGACCTGCAGTGCCCTGTTTGTGCCTTTGGGCAAAGAAAGAAAGGTCGACAGTCCACTGCCAAACTCCTATTGGCAAAGTCTCATTGGCAAAGGAGTATCTACGTTCTCCAACAGTGGAAGGATTTCCAATCCCTACAGTATTCGGTACATGTCGATCATGTCGAGAGATTTGGCCAAAGGTTGACACGAGACTGGGCAAGCCGGCTGCCATTGCGCTTTCGTCAGGCTGTGACCCTGGCAGGGCATGCTGAAACTGATGCAGCAATGGCTTTGACCACCACCAACACAAGGATGCCGATGCACCACCCATTTCGACACCCCGTGCACCTTAGAAGCATCTACTCTGAGAACTGTTAGTTGTAGCAGCGCACAAAGCAACCAACGCATCCTGCACATCAAAAACGGTCAACCAGCCATCATCTGAACTGTCACAGATTGACTCATGACAAAGACAAAGACATCATTGCCTTTGGAAATCAGCTCCAAATCCTGCAAAACAGCTATTGTTTTGCGGAAACCGAAAATGCAACGAACTCTTGAGATAGAAGAGTTCACGACCACAAAGACCGCAAAAAATAACTCCAATGACTCTATTTTCAATGCAGTTTTTTGTTGACTAAGTTGGAGAGTGCCATTGCCAGTACAAATGGTTACTCCACCTATCTCTACCTTCTTTCTCAAGGTGCCATCATTCCATCATTCCCCGAGGCATCGCCTGTGCGCCCAGGTGTGAAAAAACACCAGAAAGAGGTTCGTTATCACCTGGCCAACAGCAGTTTTTTAAAGAACAACTGCTTGGAAGATATGTCGGTATAGTGAAAAAGTGTAGGTTCCTGGATTATGCCATGCTCATTATCTAGCTGCGTTCGTATCCCAAGGCCAACTTTAGACATGAATGACGTCTCAACCAAAACGATTGCTGCCCCGCCACTTGAGGCCTGCTCTTCGCACGCAACAGCGAAGAACTTGAGCCGAGGAACAGCCATTACGTGCCAGACTTAGTGGTGACTTCAATGTTTGAGGACTCTTCTTCAAATCACGGTATGTTGCCATTTATCTACACACACATTGGTGTTTGCGCAGTGGTTGGAGTCTTACTGAAAATACCACAAATTCCCATTATTGTTTGAATATGTCAAGTAGCAGGCACTTGAAAATGAGCAACAATGCGGTGGATGTCAATCTCTTACTTCTCCGCCAGAGAGTATGACATCACAAGAGTCGGCTCGGTGCTCGGCTCTGTCGTTCATCAAGTGGTGTCTAAATATGCTAAACATTGCTAAACCACCCAGTCGAACATTCGTCACTTGGCGTCGCTGTTTTTCATGTCATTAAAAAGATACAATATTCCACAATACACCCGTAATACTTCTACAGCACCGACGCCTCAAAATTAAGATGGGCATAATAAAGAAACGTTTGAGGTGACTCATGTTTTCAACTATTCACAGCAGGGCGGTCGCCGCCATTGGCTCGTTTTGGGTCCCTTTTTTGGTCCGGCGGGGCATAGCTAAAAAACAACAGGCGAGACGGGGACACCGAGCAACCAACGAAAAAGGAAACATTGCTGCCAAACGCGGGCAGCACAGAAACCAGCATAAAGCTTATCCGAACCAGGAATGGACGCGCACCACCAGGCAAGAGATGTTACCAAAAATTCCAACAGCACATGAATCACATGAAACACGAGTTTCAAATGATGCAAAGCCTGGGTTGGAATTTGGTTTCAAGCCTCTCCGATGCCCGGCTATTTGTATCGTATCAAGGAAACAGTTTGCCGCTGCTAGGCTTGCCGGATTGCAACCGTTGCTGAAAGCCATATGGCACAAAATCCTGGCCCAGGACGCATGAAGCACCATCTCCCAGGCAAGAATTTGCTGCGAGTTTGTGCGCCCTGCTAAAATTCAGTTTCAAGCTGATGGAGTGTTTGGCAATGAGCAATCAACATCAATCAACTGGATCTCTCTATGTCATGGATTGGAGAAAGTAGCCCGAAGTTGGTCTCCATTCCTGGTGCCTCTGGTGCCTCTCACCGCACGGCATCAGGGGCGTCCGTTGGACGAGAAAGAAGCAGCTCTGTAAAAGTTGAGAATTCTACGGGAACGGATGTCGGAAAGTTGGAAAGTGTATCAGAACTCCATGAGGACAGAAAGATTTTGATCCTATGGAATTTCTATGGAAGTGACTGATGAGCTAGATTCAGCTATGTTCATTTCAAGACACCCAAGGTTCAACACGCTGATTCTCGTTGCTGCACCCAGCCATGGTGTATCTCCGTCAGCAAGTCTCACCGACGAATCGCTTGCCTTCTGTGGCAGGAGCAGCCAGAAAAGTTGCGATCTGTGGCCAGCAGTTAAGGCTTCAGTTCGCATAGCTCTTAGCAGAGATGTCTGATGCTCTTTGAGCAATTGAAGACATAGACATGCATGGGATGAATTCCAAAGTCAATGCCTTTTGATTTGCCGTGAAGTTCTCCAGAACATTCCAGAAGTGTTTCCCGACTGGACTTCAACGTGTTTCACATGATCTTCAACACATCCATCCCTCGATCCCTCCGTGCAGTTAAAGATTTGTGCCAAGTCAGCGCCATGCAGCGACTTTGCTGCAGGATCTGCAGGAACCATGGCAGTTTAGCAACGGCGGATGCCACAAGTGGCAAACTGTGCCAGGAAAGCAAAATGATGCCTGGCGCAAGAAATTCGGTCAGCTCTGGGCCACTCTGGGTCAGAAATTGTTAGTTTTTCGATGAAGCTGAGCTTCATAGCAGTGAGTTTGGAAAGTCTCCCATGCCGCCCATGCCTCCTATTTTATTCAGTGGTGATCTCCTCAAAATATGTTGGTTGGATGTTGACCTTGCCCAAAGCCAAAAACGGCCGCCAGGCCGCCAGGCCTAAGGCATCGCATCTGACTCGTCGCCAGAGTCGTCCTCCGAGTCTGCCTCGGTGGCGCGACGAAACGGGTGCGTTCGGCCACGAATCTTTGGCTTGAAATAATATAATAATCTCCAGTCACATCTGATCTCCAGTTTGGAATCATTAAATATATTACCATCTGGTAAATTAAGATAGCCATGGAAAATCACCATTTTTAATAGGTGAACCATCTATAAATGGGCCATTTCCCATGGCTATGTTAAATAACCAGAGGGTAAATACTCGGAAAGACATGGAAAGACCAATGTTGTGGGTCCATGGGTATCCCACAAAATTGTGCATACCATAATGTCATTTGGCACCTTCCGGATATCAATGTGAAGCGTACCAGGGCTGATATGTATCCATACATTAAACATACATAAAACATGTGTCCTATGATATAAATTCATATAAATCATTATAAATCTGACATTTGGGATCCACATGTGGCAGGGAATTTTCGGGGGGATGAAAGTCGTCCTCAAACATCTGAGCCGTCCACAGAGAGTCGCAAAAGGTCAAACCATTGAATCTGGGCAGGCCGCAGGCCGGCCAACGTTAACAACCAACCAGCCATCATTGCACCTTCACTTTGCTATGGATGGTATGGCTCAAAATGTCTGCCAAATTATCCAGCTGGGGTGTTACAGATGTCAAAAAGGTTGGCAATATCCAGCTGTGTCAGAGAAGGAGCTATACCAATACATCTCCATGTATCGCCATTTTCACAGGGAAAAGTAGATTTCCATTGGATTTTTATGGGTTTTTATTGGTGTTTATGGATTTTTCCGGGTTTCCCCTACATTTTCAGGTGCCCCAAAAAAAAAGGTGTTAGCCCTGCTGGGCCTCCATCTCTGCGTCCCAAGACCTTCGCACTTCTCGGATCTCCGCTTCGCGCGCGCTGTTGCCACCGATCTGCTGCTTCCTGGCTGCTGGCTACTGGCGCGCCTTCAGGAACCTTCAACCATCAGTTCAACGAATAGCATGCAATAATATCACATACATGTCACATACATGTCACATACATGTCACATACATGTCACATACTGCATTAGAATGCATTAGATATGTAATGTAGTATCAAATGACTGATGAATGGATGCTGTTCTGTATTGATTATATTTGATTATATAGTAATACTTTACCATTCAATAAATAACCGTTAAACATATAATTATGGGACGATGTGCTGGATGGCCACCTAAATTGCTGCTGATTTGCGGCCTCTTGGGCCGCATGGGAGATGCTGGCTCTGCCTGCCGAGAGCTTGCGGAATTGAAGGGGAGAATCGACCACTGTAGGTCACTGTAGATCATTGTAGCTTGATGTTGTTTCATGATACTTGGAAAAATAGAGCTGACTTTAGGCGAGTTGACCTGGGCGGCTGGGCGGTTTTTAGTCCAGCCGGCACCAAACCAGCGGGAGTTCTTGCTGAAAAAGCCATCGATCCATACGGGATCCGCCAAGAAATCGGCCGCCCTCTGGCCTCAGTGGAGCCCACCTGCAGAGAAACAGCATCATCATCATCGTCATCATCGTCATCCTCACCATAGTAGTAGATAATATATAATAACATCGATAATAATAATCATGATCATCAACATGATAATCATAATCACAATATAGTAATAACCAAGTAATGATGATGATAATATGTAATAATAATAATAATATGAATATGAGCAATAGTAAAAACATGTAATTAATAGATATTAATACTGTAGCATCATCACCATGCTATTCCGAATGAGCTGTATAAGCCAACCTCTAGGAGAGCGCCCTTCAGCTGGCTGATGAGCCGCTTCGCATTGTCTTGGCACGAGGGAAAGTCACGCACCAACCTGCTCCGACATGATGGCAAATAGTTGTAGTTTTTGGACAACTATACAACTACTGTATCAGTTCCTCACATTTCCTCACTCTCTTTACTTTCAAAGTTCAAAACAACATCTCCCCCAAAAGCCAGAGACTTGCTTGACTTTCGTGGTATTTTCTTCCAGTTCGATTTACAAAGTGCCAAGTCTGCTAGGCATTTTCGGCAGCAAGGATTCTGGCAGAGGTCTGCTCCACGCAATCCAATAAAGCACCATAAAGCACCTGTCTGCAAAGAATGGAGCACCGTAGAACACCAAGCTCTTCAGCAGGTCTTGGGAAACCTTGCCAAAGGATCCGAACGTGATTTTCTGTTGCCCAAGACAGGAGGGGTCAAAGGGTGAAACATGGGTTAAAGGAACAGGAAGTGCCTATATAATGTGAATATAATTCTATAATTCAATATATATATACATATAACATACCCGTTATCCGTTTGGGGTTGAGGATTGTGAATCAAACATGGCAACTGATATAAACTTTAACAACCACCCGTCACTCAAACAGTCACAAGCTGCACCAGTACAAGTGCCATGGCCCACATGCGACTTCAGCAAAAATCGTGCGTGCCAAAATTGACCGTTCGAAAACTACCTTAGCCATTCCAAATGATTCCAAATGAACCCAGCTGAATGTGTCAATTCGTTTCCTCCCAGCTGAACCCAGCTGCACAAATCCAACCCTTCTCGACTCAACCACCAAACTTTGGACACCTCCTCCATCTCTTCAAGGGAAGTGCAAACCTGCAGGGCTGAGACAGCCTGGTGTCCCACTCTTGCCACGACTCACCCATGCAAACTGTTGGTTCAGGATGGTTTTGAACATCTCAAGTTCCGAAATAATCCACCTTGTGATAAATGGCTTACACATGTCACTCATATGAAAATTAGGGCCAAGAAAGGCACAATCCTTCGCTCACACCCTCACCGGCTCTCATAGCAAGGGTTGTCAAGTGGATGCAACGGCTCCTGTTTTTGTATTTAAAGGAAGCTGCAAAGCATCATTGGGGATTGGCTAAAATGATTGACCTGTTGGATCATCTTATTCCAAAATGGCCAGCCATTTGCGGGTTTACTGGTGCCCCAGGTGTCCCGAACATCTACTTGCACAAGGCGCCCCTCAGTTCGCCTGTTCCAAAGCATCCTCGGCCCTCCCTGAGTCGTCGCTGCGCAGCTTGTCGCGGCTTCTGGAGCGGCTTCTGGACCCCAGTTCCAGCATGTGCCACAAATCGATTTGTTGATCTTTTCCCTGTTTCTTTGAGGGGATTACAATGGATTGCGAGAGATTTTTGGTTGCAACTGAAATCTGCGGGTTTGAATCAGAAATGCCGTTCTGCCGTCGCCTTCGCCCAAGAAGAATAGTCATCCACTAGACCTCACCCCCTTTTTTCCTAGACCACAAGTATGATTTTGTTATATTTTGTTCAACGAAGAGAGCTGGAGCTGGAGCAGTCTCAACAAAGCCACAAAAATGAAACCTCAAAGAAAAGGCTGGTGCAAAAAATAATCAAAGAATCATCGAACACATCAATCAAAGCTCATCAACAATCGGCCAAAAACTCGTCCAAAATCATCCAACAATCATCCAAAAATCATCCAAAAAAGTCAAAAAAACATGCACAATCAGCAAAAATCATGAGCAAACATCCAAAAATCATCAAAATTTGTCCGCAAAAATAAAAAACACTCAATAAAAAACATCAAGAATCGCTCAAACAACATCAAAATCATTGAAAAATCATCAGAAAATTTGGTCAACTTCCATCGCTCCTCGATCGCCAGGAGCTGGACGTCTTCACCTCCGAGTCTTTCCGCGACGCCAGGAGGGGCCCCAGGCCTGGATTTTTCAAGCGATGTCATGGTCTGATTGTGGAGTACTTGAGTATAGCTAGTGGTGGTGGTAGTAAGAATAACATTACCAGTGGTAGTTAATGAATGTTTATGATAGTAAGGAATAATGTTCAATATTATATAATTATATAATGCAATGATAAAGAATTGGGTCAGCTGCTGAAAAGATCTACCACTGCAAGTATTGATTTCCGAACTTGAATCCACTGATTCTTCGCCTACTGTCTGCCCTCCAACGATTGTTTCTTGAGTCAGGGCAGAAACCCATGTTCGTCGCTGGCGATATGAGATTATACTGCCATGAAAATTGTAACATACCTATATAATCCTATATAACCCCATTGAACACGAATTGGTTTGAGATTCTACTATATTATCATATATTATCATATATTATCTATATTCTACTACCCCTTACCCCTCACCAATCCCTTTCAAAACATTTCACTTCATCCCAACTCATCCAACCACCCCGACCAAAAAAAATCCACGCCTTCCACTGGAACCCGCGCAGGACGCCGCAGTCGTTGAGCCAGCTGAGCCTGGCGCAGGAAATGTTTGCAAAATTGCTTGGGGTCAGTGATTTAGAGAATTGTTCATATATGCTGTACCTTATACATATATACATATATCACATTATTTATATATCACATTATAATCATTATATCAGCCATCATCCTGCAATCATCTACAATCAATGCTTGAAAGTCAAAAGACTTGCGATATCTTACGATCACCAAATGTGCAAGCAACGGTCCATCAGCGCGACCATGTGACCACGTGGCATCGGGGGTCAACATGTTCGCAGGACGAAAAGCATGGAATACCAAGAATGTCGCTTTTTGATGCGAATCGAAGCTTTGGAAACGATGTCTCTACAATCTCTACGGAGATTCAACATTTGCGACTCACGCGTCCACTTCAGAGCATCGCCTGTGTGGCGCCACACCGGTGCCTGGCAACTGTGCGCTGTACGTTTCGCAGGGCAGCGGCTATGAGGATTGAGAGCAAAGCTCTGTGCTCTGAAACTGAGCCAAGAAATCTGTACACTGGCTATTAGATTGGTGGTTTCACCAGATCCCAGCACGAGCTGGGATTCTTCTCCCAACTGCGGATGGACAAGCACAAAACATATCTATATAAACAGAATAATTCATAATGAACATTAATGAACCATATTGATATGTTGAACCACCAACCAGCTGCGCAAAGATTGAATCTAAGCATCTAGCGTCGTCGAAAAGACCAAATGCCAAATGCTGTGATGAAACAGGCTTGGCCAACAGCCAGAAAGGCCCAATACTTTGCCGGGACTCCAAGTGGTGACACACTCCGCTCCAGCTGCTTCTCTGCCGCATGCATGACATGACAAGCAAAATCCTCACCTTTGGGGCGTTGCATCAGATTGAGCACTGCCTCCCTTGGCCCCGAAGAACCATCAATCACCGAAGCCACTGCTTCGATGATATGCACCGGCACCTTGTGCTTCTGAGCCAATCTCAAAGCTGCAGGGGCTGTGGCCACCCCTGCCAGGGACTTCGATGGTTTTTCCATTGAAAACTGGATATTATATATATATATATTACAGATATGCATGTATAAATTTCTTGGAGAGTACAGACATTGCAGGGCTTCATGGTTGATAGGCAGCTTTCAATCGATTCAGTACAGTGATGGCGCAGATGGACAATCATCAATCGGTCATCTGTCTGACCTATAATAATTCAACAACAGTTTGAGTCGGCCAGTGACCAGTGAAATGTTCACAATTTACCAAGAATTATTCCTATCCTCCCACATCGTCCCACATCATCCCATATCATCCCCCATATATACTTATATATATATATGCCCACCTTCTGCCACCCCTGCCAGGGATTGTTGCCGCGAGTGCAGAACTGAGGAGAGGGACTCACCTTGGCCAATCCGAGCACCTACAGCCTTGTTTCTGGAGGCTCCACCAAGGCAAGTGAGCATCAGATCTCCAATGCCAGCCAGGCCAACCATAGTGTGGGGTCGAGCTCCCATGGCAAGTGCCAGCATGTTCATCTCCACACAGGCGCGAGTCACCAGGAAAGCTGCTGTGTTGAAGCCTAAGCCCATTCCTTCCAGAGTTCCTGCTGCGAGGGCATAGACATTCTTCAAAGCTCCACCTATCTCCACTCCGATGACATCCGTAGTTGTGTAGGTCTTGAACACAGTGCAGTGGAAGAGGTTGGAACAACTCTCAGCTATGGCGGGATCTTCTGCTGCAACCACTGCAGCACTTGGAATTTCGTCCATCAACTCCTTGGCGAAGGTAGGTCCGCTGAGGAACGCCATGACTTGTGGACGTTGCAAGACGCGGGGAACCAACTCCGCCATGGTCTCCAAGGTTTCTGAGTGGATGCCTTTGGAACTTGAAATGAAAGGCACATCTGCACGGATCAGATCTTTCAGTGGCCTCAAGAAATCTTCGGAGGCCTGAACTGGCACACTGTGAACAATGAAGCTCACTCCCTTCAAGGCCTCCTCTGGAGATGTGGTTGCAGACAGCAGCGGGGGAAGCTTGCACTCGGACAGGTGGGTAGGATTTCTGTGTTCAGTATTGATGGTGCTTGCAACTTCTGGACGTCTGCACAGGATTGTGACTGTGAAGCCATTTCGGGCAATGACGCTGCCCAATGCAGTGCCAAAGGTGCCAGAACCAAAGACACAGACCTTGATGTTGCCCCGGGTCGGCTCCGTTCTGGGCATGGTTCCACACCGTCACACGGCTGCGATGGAAGCAGCTCTTGCTGGCCGGAAATCACACAACAGGCTTGAATGTCAAATTGTCACAAGAGGCTCAGATATGGCACACTAAACAACTCCAAGAAGCCGATCCCTGCGACTCGTTAATATCATTACTTAGTCATGATGACAGAATTCTGGGCATGTTTGATGTTGCACCAAATGCGGCAAAACTTCAGTCGTTAGTTCGATCTCCCCTCTTCGAATGTGTAGTTTACCATCCAGCCCACCCGGCGAGGTTGACAGGGCACTTGGTACCTTGTGACTGCCACTCGCCACAGCAGCGGCTCGCAAGGACAAGGGCGACTTGGCCTGCAGGCATGACAGGGCAGGTTCAAGAACGGGTACCCCATATGGATCTCTAGTTTTATTTCAAAGCCAAGGCAAAAAATATCAAAAAATAAACATTAGTGACTTGGACTAGATCTAGGTGCAAAGAGAAACAGGACCCCAGCTCAGATTTAGCGGTGTTTGTAATTGTTTAGTCGCATCTCTTTCAGCGCCCGCCTGATCACACTCTCTACTTGGCGGCGAAAGGCCTTGCAGGAACTGCATGGGAGACTATACATATAATTATTACGATTAATATTATTATTACCGTTATTATTAATAATTATCATTGTTATTATGATTAGTATTTTGATTACAATTAATCATAATCAAATATTATATATATATATATATACATATTATTCCCTTTTCCGAAGGCTGCGGAATGCTGGGGACCGACTTTGGGGGTGCCTCAAGGTCTTCCACAAGATCAGTTTTATGCCCCGCACCTGTGGCTCGTGCCAGCTGCGCAAGCTGTAGCCGCAGGGGTGCGTCACCATAGGCCTGCTGGCACTGATTCTGATGATTGGATGATGATTGGAGGCCTTATTTCTGTGATTTTTTTCTATCCCAATGGTCCCAATATGTCCCAACTTCAAGCCAAGTTCGATCCCCCTGTCAACAGCCCCGTGTTGTCGCCAGGAGCTCCTGGTCCACCATGGCCCACACAGCCCTCAACATCTGCGAGGCCAAGTCTTGCCAGAAGGCCGCAGCGCAGATCTGATCATCGCCTCGGTGATGACCATGGAAGGGACAGAGCTGGTCTATGTCAATCCATTTTAAGAATGAAGTCAACCTAAACAAAATCTATAGGCATCAAGGGATAGATGTGGAAAACTCTTTCATTATGATGTCACGTTGTGTGAGCCAAAACATTTTCAGCTTGCCATCAACTTCACGTGCGAGGCACGGGGCACCACTTCCCGGTCCAGTAGGTGGACGATCACCGCCAGCGTCAGCAGGAAGGACTTGGGTTGAAGCGCTTTCATCAGCACTGGATCTGGAGCCTCAGTGAGAATGGATGGGTTGAGACGGTTGAACATGTTGAGCATGTTGGCAACAAGTGATGCGGAAGCAGTTCTTGCAGTTGGCGAAGCATCTCGAACTGCGGCATGTCAGGCCGAACAGCAAGAGAACAGCTCGAGCTCTCAAGGCGAAGTTTTGTACAATTTCTGAAGCCTCTGAAAAATGCTTCTAAGATCATTTGGCTATGAATCAATACCTATTAATACCATTTTTAGAGGGATGAACATCCATTTACCAGCTATTTTTATGTTCACCAGGGGTACAAGGTTTTGACCCACTGCCATTTCTTGTAAAGATGTTTCAAAGAAAATGGCGCAGCCATGGCACCTCCTCTATGCCAGGAGCAGGCGTGCCCTGAAGGTAGTGGCTGGATTTGAGTGTTCCAATGGTTGGTCAGTTGATAACAGCCCATACACAAACTATTATAGATACGTGCAAGAGTAATCAAGAGTATGTATACTTGTGCCATAGTGTAGATGTTGGCCATACTGATCATGGTCACACTATATCATCAAATACGCTATATTATATAATATATTATTGATTATATATATAACGGATGTGAGGTATATTGTGGTATACATAGTGCATATGTCATATATTGCTATATATCGTATACTGTATTTATAACACCTTCCAAGCTGCTGCACTCATCCCCAGATTACAGCGCCGCGAGCACCTGAATGCCATGACGTTGCCGTCCCAACTCTTGCGCCAGCAGTAGAGCCAGCAGCAGCATCTCTTCTTGATCAGCCGAAGACGGTGAAGTGCCTCTGGAACCGTCGCTAAACATGACCAAATATACTCTGGCTATTCAACATTGCTATGGAAAAATCTACCCTGTTTTGAGGTAAATCATCATAATTCATCTATCGATGGGCCGTTTTCAACATGGACGGTTTCTTAAAATGGTGCTACCCCAATAGCTGGATGGTTTATAATGAAAAATCCTACTGAAATGGATGAGAACTGGGGGTAACCCCATATTAGAGAACCTCCATATGACCGAAACAATGTTTCAATGTTTCACCGACTCAAATCGGGTGAGTTAGGACACCCCACTCCTCCATCAACCAGGAGTCAACGTGGTAACCCGTTGGCTCCCTCCTTACTTTGAATGGAACAATTTATTTTGCTTCAAACCTAAACTGTTCATCTTCATAGCTATTGAAGCCAATTTTCATGATGTGATTGGCCAAAAAAGCCAGCCTTATAATCCTTATATATATATTTTGATTGGATCATCAGAAGCGGCACTGAGCTGCAGCGATTCAGAATGAAAACCGTTGCTGCCTTCATCCGCCAGGATCTTTCGGGAAGCACAACGGATCACAAAGCCTCAGGATGAGCTGCTGCACCCTGTCTTTCCGTTGGCAAATCCCAACCATTTCCCCACTGATCTCCGGCTGCCAAAACAACATGGCGGTTTTCGAAGCTTTGCAAATCCATCTGCTAAACCATCCACCACCGACCACCAACCCATCAACCATCTGCTAATTAAATGATGGAACCCATCAACCATCATCAACCAGCCAAGACACCCAGGTGCCGCCCAGCCGACTGTTTGGCACCCAAAAGAGCCAGCTGCACTGCCTGTGGCTCCAAGGCACTTAAGCCCCAGAGGCACCGTAGCTCCGCAGAAGCATCTAACCATAGTCCTAGGACTTGGGCAGTTGAGGTTTTTCATGGTTAAAGATTAAAACCATGAAATTTTTACCCCCGCAATGATATGGGGCCTTTGTAACATGTATAACAATACATCCACTTATAAGTGCAACAGCACCCCCAAGTCGCACTGTTGTGTAGATTAATGAAAGCCAACAGGAACTGATTGATGTCCAGTGAAAGTAAGAAAAACTCATGTATGATGTCGGCGCATGTGTATAGATGCAAGATATTGCAAGATACAATAATATCGTCAACCTATAGCTACACAACAAACCGAAAAGGCATACGTAGATAACGACACAAACAACTCTACAAACAACTACAGTTTCATATGTCCAATCAACTACCCCCTACAGTGTTACAGTAATGTTAAACACCCTTTTTTATGGTCCCAAACATATGTAAATCCCCTACATCCACCATGTTTTTTCTCCTCTCTGCGCAGCACGTGCAGCTGCCCGCGCCAAGCGCAGCGCTGGACTCAGACCGTCCAAGGCTTTGGCCACGGTGTCGGGGAGCGCATGCCTTGCAGCTCCAAGCTGTTGGGGAACAAGCAGTCGCAACAGGACTTGGGACATTAAGCCTCAAAACTTGGGTGGATGGGGGCTTGAAGAGCTTCAAAGTATCTTTGGTCCATGGAAATTACTAGGATATTCCGAACAAGAATATGCAGAAACAAGTAATTCACAATGTGATAATTACAAGCATTAAAGTTGAAATGACTGAACATGGGTCTTTCCTACTAGTACCATTAGAGAACCACCAAATCCAATGCTTGCAGGTTCATGTTTAGGAGCAAAGCCAATGATGGGTTTGAGCATCACCGACAACTGGATATACCGAAAATTGGAATGTCATCAACCACCATGGACAACAGATCCTGTGCGAAAATCGCAAAACATCTGAGAGTTGCAGGACTTTAGGACTTGATGATTTGATCAACTTGATCTCTGTTGGGGTTGAATCAACTGGCCCATTTGACCAGCAACCCTCGCAACATCTCGCGACGCCTCACACTCTCACGGGTCAGGTCGGCTGCCTCAGTCTGCAGGTGTCGCAGACTCGTGAAAATGTGGAGGACTAAGAACAACAAGTCACAATACCCTGATGTATTTCCATTGAAACATATCATAATATGTCATATCATACGGTATTATATCAGTTCATTACATTTAATAATTATCTCATATCATGTGTATATCATATATTATATCATCATATATCATATCATATCATAAATATATCATATTAGTATCATATATATCGCATTACATCATAAATTAAAAATAGCACTTAAAATATCATAAATTGTGACTTAAAATCATACATAATCATACCTTTGTTGGTAAAACAAGAATAAACCGTCCCCGAAAATCACAATTTTTATAGGTGGTTTTTCCACCATTCCCCGCCTCCGTGCCACGCACCAGGCGCTCGCCCAACGTCTTGGCCCAGGCAACTTGATGAGCCGCTTCCTGGGGAAGGGGGGAGCCAGAAACCCTGGCGAAAGTACCACGAAAATACCGTGAAACCCATGAAAAATGGATGAAAAACAGGATGAACAATGAATGAAATATGATAAGATACAAATGAAATATCTGATAAAATATAGAGTGTCCATAAACATCGAGGACCAAGCAACATCTCACTATCTCATTGCGGAAGCATCCGCATTGTGGTGTAAAATGTCATCACTCCTCAAAGTCTGTAAAGATCACCACATTCTCAGGCTGAACATGGCCTCCAAAAGCGCAATTTTGAAAACTGCTGGATGTTGGGGGCCAAGTTTTGCTGCAAACTTGAGGCCATGATGATCCTGAATCTGAAGATTCAAAGTCTGCAGTGTAGTGAAAACATGCTGAAACATGTTGAAACATGCTGAAACATGTTGAAACATGTTGAACCCATCGTCTGAACATGTCTGAAATCTCCGACCCTTCACATCCTTCGCAGGTGAATCTGCCCATGGGGCCTTTGGCTTTCGGTTTCACTGGCTTCACCTCCTTGCTATCGTCAATTTGCCGCCTGCAGATGCCCCTGTCCCATCCATGGCCATCCCATGTTGAAACCGCCGACTGAGTCGAGTGAGTTTCCGCACCTGGGCTCCGCAGTCAGCTTCTGCAGAAGTACAAAGGCGCGCTTCAGGACATCCTGCAGACTGGTACGAGACTGGCACGACATGTCGGTTATGTGTTGAATGGAGCAGTTGCATGGAGTTTTTGGCGCGGAACATGCAGAACTGCACAGGTCCCGGTTCTAAGTCTGCTTCAGCACGCTTTGACACAAACACAACTAATTATGACCATGCATTGACCACGGATTTCAGTAATAAACACAACAGTGCTGACAGTGTGACAGCCACAAGCTGAGCCTCAGCTTGAAAATAAAAGCACCGGTGCACCAAATCTAAAGCCAACTTTGCTCAGAAGAAGGACGGATATGTTTGCTGACATCCATAGTTTCTTGAATCATATAAGTCAGCAGAAAGCAAAGATCCCAAGCTGCAGAATCTCCAACCCACATGCAAAGCAATCATTTTCTGATTCAGCTGCAACAGACTCTGTCCACGACAATCTCTTTGTCTATGCCAGCTCTGCTCAATAGCCCATGCGTCGATTTGCATGCTTGCCGACGTTCTTCTTTGCAGCACGTCTGGCAAACCCTCGAAATGCTTCAAACCTCGCAATGACCTCAGCCGAGTGAGCATGGCAAAATTGGCATGGCTCCCCGGTCTTCTCGAAGATACCGCTGCATCCCTTCCGAGCGCAGGGTTTCCCATTCCCTTCTCCACAGCTTGGTTGTTCAAATCGGGGATCTGCGCAGGGGCTCCAATCCATGTTGATATGAGCCAGTTGGTCATGCGTGAGTTTCATAGGATCCAGCAATTTCCTGGGAGGTCCACCCTTTGCCTTTGCTGCCAGCGTCATATCTGCGCCTGATATGGAGCAGATCTTTGAATTAAAAAAGCGCTCATGGAAGTACCGATTCTCTCTCTCTCTCTCTCTCGCATTGGGTGGCACACAAACTTCCAAAACTGTTCATGTTGGTGAAGGAAGTGTATAATGAGTTTGGGATCATGTATGGTCATGATATTCTTGGGACATTCCCAGTCAACAGATTGGGCTTGCCAAGGTCCCTATGCTCAACAGTCCCTCGAAGGCCTGGGAGTTGGGAAACCACCATCAACTCTTCCACTCGTGATTCCTCCTCTTGGCAGGCAGCATGCCTCGGTCAAAAGATGCAGGCGTATGTTAATTGGATGTCTCTTCCACTAAGAACAAGATGACCAAGCAGTTTTGGATGATTTTGGGGGTCCATGTCCATGTTCAAAAAAGAATGATGAAAAATACTGTGAACCCAAAAAGCCTTAGCTTCACACAGTCAAAGCGTAAGCGCAAATCAGAATACTAGCCGTTGTTGGCCTCTGCTTATTTGCCCACCTAACAAAACAAGTCGTATTGCTATTATATGCTATGCCATGCTATGTCTATCTATATCTTGCTATCCGATGAACATGGCTATAGGGCTTCATTGAAAGCTTCCCAAGTTGAAGCCAAGACACAGTTGTTGCCAATATGCAATGGCACCAGGCTGCGCAGAACGGGAAGAAGTCCATCCTTGCTGATCATGCTGATTGGTTGGCAATGTTGCCAGCTTTTCCACATCCTCGTTGCTGGGCATCGCAAACGTACTCTGTTGGCTGTTCTTCCCAATGATTTCGCCTGTGTGTCGCAAGAGAACCGCTGCGCCTTTCCATCTTCCAGAGGTGAATTTATTCTTCCAATCCCAGGCATCAGCCTCTGCGTCAGATACCACTCTGGCGCGGATCTGTGTATTTGGCCGACAGTGTTCCAGCAAGCGATACACGCAAAGACGGCGGTTGCCCAGTGTGTAATACATACCTTGGTGCCAGTAAATGTGAAGTTCTTCAATATTGGAAGGTGACACCTTGCCAGCCAGGATTTCCGTCAGGGTGGACAACACTGTCCGACCATCTTGGAAATGTGCAGAGCAACTACTGTGCGAAAAACCTACTTGGGAGGGTTTGATTTCCACGATTTTGCCAATCTCATCTGGACAGGAAGCCCAGGAAACCTGCACCTCTGCTTCACTGTCAGCTGGCAATGACTCCCACTTTCCCAGAAGCAAGGATGGCAGGAAAGGGAGGCCACGTTGGAGGCGGGAAAGCTCATCTGAAAGGCGCTGTGCAAAGTCAATCTGCTCCAGTTTCATTGCTGCCTGAATCATTTCTTTCAATAACTTGGCAAGCTTTCGGATGCCCTTGGCCAAGGTGCCAGCATCCACACGTGCCACTCTTAAGACGTCAGCAAAGGTACTGCCCAAGAGCCATTTGCGAACTCCCAGCAACATGCGCTTGCCGTCTTTCATGAGCCTTGTAAACTGTTTGAGAGATAGGAAGCCCTTACGCCAGTTCTCGAAATAGTTCTTGTTGTCAACTTTCTCTGTCTTCAGCAGGCCACTATTGGAATAGGCATCTGACACCAAACGCGCACAATCCAAAAAGTTGGCGCCCAAGGACTCGATGTTCTCCTGAAACTGTCCAGCCTCTTCACCTTGCAAATCCTTTTCGGACAGAAGAATGCTGCTAGTGGAGCCAGTGGAGCCACTGGAGTCTTCGTCTTTATCTTTGACCTTTTTTTGAAAAAAGTTGGGCTCCACAACAAAGATGCTGAGAAACGACACAACTTCCAGCGAAGGAAACCCTTCAAGAACTTTATCGCGCAATAACACTGCTAGCAGCAATGGATCACCAATCCACAAGCCAGCAGCTGCTCGACCCAGACTTGTCAGCCTTTGCTCTGGCGACACAAATCCAAGCTCTTCAAGGACTGCAAACATGGCCACTTGTGTCTTTTGTTGCTCAATGGTTGCAGCTGCTCTCCGACTCTGAAACTGCTGGAAGGTCTGCAAGCGCAACCACTTGACATACCCCGCATGACCAAACTTGAGCAGGTTGAGCATGGAAGGGAAGCGCAGAACAAAGCAACTGGTGACAGGCTCCACAGGACTCAGTGCAACTCGCTCGAATGCCTTGCAAAGTCTCTTTGCAGTCTCTGCAGGTTTCTTTTTGGGTTTTGCTTTTGATTTTGCCACTTTCGCTGTGTCCACTTGATCCTCGGCAGTGTCCTTTTCTGCAATGCAGAAAAGTACATTTCCCTTCTTGTCACATCCCCTTCGACCTGCTCGACCTGCCATTTGACAATACTCGCCAGCTCTCACTGGGAGGCGTTCACAACCAGCACATTTCACCAAGCCTTTCTCAGTGAAGGAGAAAGCCACAGATTTTGCTGGCAGGTTCAAGCCAACAGCACAGGTCTCGGTGCAAAAGAGCATGGGCAGGAGACCTTCAGCACAAAGCCGTTCGATAAGCTCTCGCAACGGGGAAAGCAAACCACTATGGTGACAGGCTATACCACAGGGGAGCAGCTCGTGCGCAAGCATTGTGACTTGCTCCAAAGCACGATCTTCTTGTGGTAAATGTTCCAGAGTCCTTTTAATGAGTTCTTCCACGCGCTGCTGCGATTCGAGGTCCAAAAGCCTAGCAACGGGACAGAGCCGTTGAATCTTACGCCGGGACCAGAACAGAATCGTCCGTTCACTTGTTGCATCTGTGGAGGCGAACTCTGATATAAGACGCGAAACAACATCTGCCTGATTGAGACGCTTGCTAAGAGCCAGAGCATGAGTCTGACAATGAACCTTGCTAAACATGAAGGCCAACGTTGGAGTCAGCTTCGTATTCGTAGCAACGTCTTGAAAGTTGTCGCACTGGCCTCTGTCAGACAGGGGCACAAGAGCTTCCATGTTTTCATTCAAAAAGACATTGTTGTCATCTAGAAGAAGGCGAGTTTCCTTGGAGAACCCATAGGTGCGCAAAGGTGTCGGTCTTGCTTGCTTCAGTAGCAAGTGGCACACTGAATGTCTTGTCTGACAGATCCATCCTGCAAGATCCAAGCAGTTAGGCACTGTGGCGGACAAACAGACGAGGTTGATGTGGGCTGGGAGCAAAATCATGGCTTCCTCCCAAGCAGAACCGCGCTCTTCATCCCCCAGGTAGTGGACCTCATCGAAGATCACAGTCCGTACGCAATCAAAGTCACGTTGACGGAAGAGCATTGCTCGCCTCAGTACAATGGAAACAGGGCAAGTCTCAAGATGGAAACACACCAGAGGAATTACGTATTATTTCCATGTATATATTTCCAATATACACTATACAGTTAACATCAACTCACCTACTGTAACAAAATTCGTCACATCCTCTGGTATCCGTCTTCTTCTCTGCCCTGTTGTCTAATTATTGTTTAAACATGTCTTTCCTATTTGGTCCTATTTGTCATATGCGTGTCACTAGGAGTTACTGCAATATTTAAATGCATATACGCTGGAGTCAATTACTTCGTAACTACTACAGTAGTTGTTGGACCACCGCCCGCAAATGGCCGTAACGTTTTTGTGGTTTTTGTGTCGTTTTGTACTGGTTTTTACAGCATTTTGTCTCTTTCTCGCTGTGCCTATGGTCCGTTTTTCAAGCTTGTTTTCTCCTTTTTGATGCTACGTTGTGAACTTTCTCCTTAGAACTTGAGACGCTTTTGATGCTACGTTGTGCACGTTTTTCCTAGAACTTCAGACGCTCTGGATGCTACGTTGTGAACTTTCTTCCTAGAATTTGAGACGCTTTTGATGCTACGTTGTGAACTTTCTTCCTAGAACTTGAGACGCTTTTGATGCTACGTTGTGATTGTGAACTTTCTTCCTGGAACTTCAGACGCTCTGGATGCTACGTTGTAAACTTTCTTCCTAGAACTTAAGACGCTCTGGATGCTACGTTGTGAACTTTCTTCCTAGAACTTCAGACGCATTAGGAAAAACAAACACCGAATCAAAGACCCAACGCTCGACAAATTAATTTTCCAATTTGTCTTTAGACAAAGCGTCTTACCATTGAAACCTCAAGGATTTATGTCTCAACTCCGCAGACTGCTGAAGTCGAATTGAGCGCCAATCGGAAAAGTGAAGGTGCGCACAGATTGTCCCCATTGGCCCTGCATACCGAACATGGTGTAAGAAAAAGAAGATGATGATGATGATGATGATGGTGATGATGCTGATGATGATGATGATGGTGATGATGATGCTGCTGATGATGATGATGCTGATGATGCTGATGATGATGATGTTGATGATGCTGATGATGCTGCTGCTGATGATGATGATGATGATGATGATGATGCTGATGATGCTGATGATGATGATGATGGTGATGATGGTGATGATGCACAAAAGATGAATGGAGTCCTTAGTTGCGGGCAAAACAAAATATAATATTTTGCTCGCAGTTACACTGGTTTCTATCATGACAATATTTTCCCCAATGGAACTACGCATGAAACATGTTAAATCAACGGCTGTCCCAAAAACGTATTGGAATTGCGTGATTCCAACAACATTGAATCATTGAAAATGCTATTTTACACCACGGCCGCCTATGAGCGGTGGACCTAGTTACTATTTAAATCTATTTAATGTCTCAACATGTCTCAACAATCGCTTTGAAAACAGAGCCCAAGGTCAACCAAATTGTAGCACTTCTGTGGTTGCCACCAAAATAGATGAAGCTGCGGCAATCGAGACATCTCCGGTGAGAAGGCCAAGTTGGTTCGGAAATTTCTGCTGGAAATCCAGTAACTTCTGATTGCTAAGGGCCTTGGTGGGCGAACAAAAGATGGCCGATCGATGCTCCAGCAGCGTCTGCATCATAGCTGCCTCCGCCACCGCAGTCTTTCCAGCGGATGTTGGCGCAGCGACAATGACCGACTCACCCTGCGCTGTGCAGTAGATGGCCCTCTGTTGAAATTCATCCAAGTCGTGCCGCAACACTGCGAGAACAGCATCAGAAATTGGGCAATCTGAATAAGCCTCTTTTGCTTCTGTTGTGCTTCCCTCTGGTCGAACTCTATGATGCACAAGCTCCTCCGTGTGCATCAGGGTATCCCAAACCACCGGGGAACGTAGATCTGCATGGCCTTCAAGCAACTCGGCAAAGGCAGTACCATCTTCCAACATCGTTTTGCCCCATCTCAAGGCCTCACGAAATGCTTCACGTCGCGTATCCGAAAGCACCGAGCCCAACTGATGCTCAGGATCAAACGGGTCTTCGATGTGAGGTCCGAGGCCAGCATCTTTGATTGGTAAGGCCCTGCCGCATCGGACCGACAACACTGTGTGATCAAGGTCCACATCTTCAGAGTAAAACTTGAAGAATCCAAGCACAAGTTCGCGCCAGGGAAAGGCATCTTCGACTCCGTTGCAGGAGAACTCTGTTGATTCCGCACTGGTCATTTCAGCCAATCTCTTGAATCCAATGTCAAAGGCTCGTCCCTCTAGTTTCACCTCTCGACGGTTCGACAAAGACTGCAAGGACACCAGCTTCTTGCTCTCTGCTGCTGCTGGCAAGTAGAGGGTCAAATCAGCTGCTTGCAAGTAGAAGACAGCGAGTAGTGACCAAGCATAGCTTGAAAGATTCTTGCTTGCAGCTCCAACAACATTTGCAGCCTTGGCAAATCGTTTGACTGCAGAAGCAAGTGGTCGCAATCGCTGATCCAGTTCACAATACTCCTTCAATAAGGCTGAGTTGTAAACAGGAAGACAATTATTTGCAGTGAGATCCAACGTGATACCATCTGCTCTGGCCAGTGTCAGCACAGGCGCACGCGCTGTTGGGACAAAGCGAATGACCTGGAAAGCGGATAAGGTGTCGCTAGCATCATAGAGTCTTGCCAACACATCTCCAGCATCAGGCAGCTCCAAGTCAGGCGAAGACAGAACGACATCAATGTCGGATGACGTGTCTGTAATACCTGTTACCGCAGATCCCACTGGTTCAAGTTGCACACTTCTTTTCAAAACGTTCGAGGCCCAGATGGAAAGCAATCTCAAAATGTCAGGGACAGCATCTGCAAACAAATGAGATGAGGCAGCGCCCCAAATCGCTTTGTTCACGGGATCTGGCGTCTGTGCCATGGCTCAAGGTTCAATGGTTCCATTCCGCCTATGTTGGATGATTGGAGACAAGATGAGACAAGGAATCACTTGGTATCAGCAAAAGATCTGACTGGATGTGATTCGAGGTTCTTCTCTGCACTGTCCATGAATGATTCCCGGCCATGAAGCTCAAAGATATTCTCTCAACTGGTATACAAAAGCTGCGACCATCCTGGTAAAAATGTTCAGCCAGCAAAATTGCTGCACAAAAAAGGGGCTGTTGTGGTGACGGATTGATCTCTGGTGCCCAAAAGAATACAGAACTTTGGTGAAGCACCAAAAATTGCTACCCAAAAAATGGACGGTATATGGATTCTTAATATTGTTCCATATTAAAAGACTATAAAAAACTGCCCACATCTGTGGTCCCCGGGTCCTAAATTTTCACCTAGACCCATATGGCCTTAGTATTCTGCAATATTCTGCATATTCCCAGCCCAGGCGCACCTCTTCATAGCTAGTTCCAGAGAGCTCCTGTGAGGCCAGTGCGTTTTACATCCTATCACTAGGAGGCAACTGACCCAAGAACTGCCCAATCTGCAGACAAGAACACGGAACACCTCTAGCGACTAGACTCGACTTTAGTGCACTAGTGCACTCTATGGACCCATATCCCTTCTTCGTTATGTTTGCAAAGTCCCAATTAATTGATCGCGCTTTTGCATTCTGGTATGTGGCCCGTTTGGACACGTGGCTGCAACGGCTCAGGTCCTTCAGCTTCTTCTTCATGCTCGCAGCATGAAACATGCGCAGCCACTCATCAAGGCTGATCTCTCCATGCTCCTGGCACTCAGCACCTTGAAACTGCAGTCAGATTGCGGGTCCCAAAGCCCATCTTTGAGCCTTTGAGCTCGAAAGTTTACAGAAATGTTAAAGATATTTATCAGATTTCAAGACGAAATTGAAGACCACCAGCTTTGAACGACTGCAAGTTGAATTCGATGGTCTCCTGCGCAATGGCGATGAAGGAGCGTTGACCATGCTTGCCAGCACTTGCCTGGGAAACCATGCAAAATCCAGCATCTTCGAGGCATCTTCCACCATTTTGTGCTAGTGCAAAATGCTGAGTGGTCCACCTGCAGGCAAAAATCCAGGACCTCCAGATCTCCGGTGAGGTATGCGGCCAAGAAATGGTTCCTGCTGTCCTGGCAGGTGGGAATTTCAAGCAGCCTCACGTTCAAATGATCGAAACTGTGATGGAAATATATGGAAATAGTGAAAAACACTTGGGAAGAATCTGCCAACCATTTTTCTGGATCCAAGAAGGTTGCTTCCGACATTTGTTCCTGCCTCCTTTGGTATCTCATTAGGAGAGCAAGCTGCATCTTCCTCATCTGAGACACCTGACAGGTCTGCAGATCAAAAGGATCAATGGGAAAATCCAACGGAGGAAGCTGCGCAACTCTGTGCCTTTGAAATGAACAAGAAAATGTGCTATCTGCTGCGATCAAATGGAGATTCATGCTATATCAGACTCCAGATCAACCCATCAGAGCCCCTTGTCAAATGTATGCAACAACTAGAGTTCCTTGTCCAACAACTCCTCAGACATTCAGCTTTCGAACAACCGCCTTCAAATTCTAAAACTCCAGGCCCATAGCTTTTGGCCGACACCAATCTCCCCATCCATTGCCGAAATTTCATGGTTTTCCGCCTCCACAATGCGAAGAAACGTCACACATCTCACTGAAAACACTGACTGAAACAGAATTTCTGGCCATTGGGACAAATCTGCAGTGCATGGTAGCTTTCTGAAGCAAAACTGTTTGACCATCAGAACACAGACAAACAGTGAAAGCCGCAAAAAAGATCCAGCAAAGGTATCTGTACATCCCGTTCCAAAATGGTTACATGTGTGCAAGCTCCTTCAGTCTGAAACTCCAATTTGTTCCATGTCAAACCCAGCATGACAACGAACGAAATCCTGCGTGTGGCAAGGTGGTCCGGGGTTTGAAGTTGAAAGTATTCTTGGCTGCCCAAAACCCTTCCTGTGTCATTCCTTCGATCCTACTAATGTGAGAGTTCCAATAAGTCTGGCAATCTCAATCCCATGTAAACATATGTTTGAAAAATATAATAGTAGGTATATGTATGTATGTATGTTATATTATATTGTATTATATTATATCATATTGTATTGAAATATGTTAGATTGTCAATTATAGTGAATTATATTATATTATATTACATTGTATTATATCATAGTATGTTGTACTCTAAAATATTATATTATATATTAAATTATATTATATTGTATTAAGTTATATTATATTGTATTAAATTATATTATATTGTATTATAAAACTATATTGTATTAAACTATATTATATGATATTATATTGTATTAAACTATATTGTATTATATTGTATTAAACTATATGTATATTATA
>Ga0126342_10002543_pt1 | contig 28642 bp, 24 predicted proteins | sample Cyp1metagenome_FD_92528 | JGI IMG/M metagenome (GOLD analysis project Ga0126342, IMG submission 92528) | Coral microbial communities from Lord Howe Island, Old Settlement Bay, Australia - Cyphastrea 1 metagenome | ecosystem: Host-associated > Invertebrates > Cnidaria > Coral ... | reverse complement strand
TCTCTCTTCTCTCCTCTCTCTTCTCTCCTCTCTCCTCTCTCTTCTCTCCTCTCTCTTCTCTCCTCTCTCTTCTCTCCTCTCTCTTCTCTCCTCTCTCTTCTCTCCTCTCTCTTCTCTCTTCTCTCCTCTCTCTTCTCTCCTCTCTCTTCTCTCCTCTCTCTTCTCTCCTCTCTCTTCTCTCCTCTCTCTTCTCTTCTCCTCTCCTCTCCTCTCCTCTCTTCTCTTCTCTTCTCTGACTCTTCCCGCCTCTGCTTTTCAATCTGTCCATATTGTCGGAAGTTTGGCTTCTAAACTTCCTTCGGTTATATCACCATAGTTTTTGAGGGGCTATATCCCAGACCATGGGCGTTTTTGCCATACCATAGTTGTACAAAGATAACATTTAGCTGCGCCCCAAAGCGTCAATCATTCGAATCACCCACCTGCAAACTTGGATTCTGAGAGTTTTCTGTAGCCGTTTCTTTTCATCAAACCGGTGATTGGAGTCGTATTGGCAGTATTCCCATCTTGGTTGATCAGATAGCATGAACTACATGAACTACATGAACTACATGAACTACATGAACTACATGAACTACAATTAAACATTGAGTTTATTGGTTCCTTGGTCGTTTACAGGTCTATTTGGTGGATGCCCATTTTTGTGGTTGTATCCCTATTTTGAAACAACTTTATACCCATGTTTATGCCAACGGGTGCAAAACCGTATATGTAGTTCTGGGTATATTAGACAAGAAGGACATATTCACGATATTTGCTCACATTAACATAATATTCCGAAAGTTGGTGTGGGGGGGCCTTGTTGGGGGGTGTATTAACGTTCTGTTGTCTTGCATTTTCCCAATGAGCTCTTGATGCTACGCTGTCAGTTTTTTCAAGAAAAATAAGAAAGTGGCAGCACGCTCTTGATGCTACGCTTTTAACTTTCTCAAGTAGTTCCCTACACGTTCTTGATGCTATGTTCTAACTTTCTCACGCTTTTAACCTTAGCCGACAAACAACAAAGATGTACTCCCTGCCAGATTCAAATTTCAACCTAAAAGGCGTGGCGGTGTGGTTTCGTAGACATTACTGAAAAACATGTCTGCTTTTGTTGACCCCTCGAACTGACTTGTGCAAAGCACAAAACCCTGTACGGGTCATGCTTTTCGAAGTGCTTTGTTTACGACTACACGTGCGATTCCGCGCCCGGCGGGATGTTTATCCTGATTGATTGGTTATATTAAAGTACCATCCCACCAACTAACATTGACCTTGAGAATAGGCCATTTCTAGATGAAAGTAGTCATCCAACCGGGCCAGGGTCGTGATGTTTGGGATCCCCTATGAGGCGGTAACAAACGCATGGCAGACTTCTTTCAGGCCAACGGCGCAGCTTGGCAGCAGTTTCACCTGGAAACAACCAATAAAAAAGGATAGAACTGTGGGGACCCTGGAAATATGAAGTAAATATCATCAAACCAACATCCTGGAAAAACTATGAAACACTTTTCTATCCGATGAGAAGTTAGTAAATCTAGTCAGTGGTGAACGGAGGGAGCGGTGAGCTGAGAATATCCTTGTTCCTGAACAAATGCGGTGCCAGTTGGAGCTACGAATTCAGTTTCCACATGATAGAAATGGTCGGCGAATCGATGGTCACAGGGACTGGTCACTGAATTTTTTTGGTCGCTGTCGCTGGAAGGGACGAACAACAAACAATCCACAAAACACATCAAAACATGTTTCGATGCGAACTAAGAAGCAGGGAATTGCCCTCTGGTTATTTCACATAGCCATGAAAAACGGCCCATTTATAGATGGTTTACCTATTAGAAATGGGTGGATCTTTCCATGGCCATGTGAGTCATAACCAGAGGGTATATGAAATTATGATAGATCATACAGATCCGAGTGGGCAAGTTGTAATATGTTTGGTGATCCAAAAGCGCAATAGTGGGTGGACATCCACTGGTTGGGCACCATGTCAGCAGTCGATGGCTAGTGGTTCTGGTGGCGATCCAACAGGGATTCTACCAACGAAACGTGCGATGTCACCTGGAAAAATGGAGAGATGTTGACAGATATGAGAGATATTGATATGAGAGATAGTGGTTGTATGTACAACCACACATATACATATATTACATTATATTACAACATATATATATATATATATTATATTATATTATATATATATATATTGTATTCTATCTTTAATTATATATTTAATTAATTATACAATTATATACAATTATATATATATAGTTATATATAGTTATATACATCATATAATTAAATATATGATTGAATATATAATTAAATATATGATTAAATATATAATGCAATTATATATATATATATATATATATATATATATGTATACAGACACATAGACAAGCAACGAGATGGTTGTTGATTAAGGTCGTACAACAAGTGGGTTTCCTCCGAGTGGATTATTACTCAGAATTACCCAGACACTCTGGTGCCAGCAATTCGTTTTTTTTTTTTTTGCTTTTTCGATTTTCATAAAGAAAGGGTTTGGAAACAACCAGCCGCTAATTTACCTTGAAGCGACTGCTGGAGTCCTGACTGCCAGGTCCTAAACTATCCACCAGTGTATATACATATTAGAACTATTTCATGTAGGTATATATATATATATACATGTGTTTATATACTATATTATTTGATACAGTAATTAAATATCATCTTTCACATACAATAATGCTGTATATAAGGAAACAGGTCCGAAACCATTAAGACTTGGTGCGCGACTGAGGTCCCAACCAGCCAGGGCTTTCAGAGGTATAGCACAGCAGCAGCAGACTGGTGCTTCCGGGTGGAAGCAATGGGTGGTCGGTGATACTTGGCCATGGCTCAAAATATAACGCCGAAAGTAGAGATTTTGGATGATTTTGGTTATCTCTAATCATATCTGGCATTCAACTTCGTGACTTTTTGATACTTTTTGCAGGTATCAACTGTATGATTCATCTTGATACAGAACAGAGTAGAAACCCATTGGCTTTTCCGGGACGGCGCTCCGGGACACCTGGAGAGCTCGAGAGCTGGGCCCAGCTGTGGTTAAAACAGTAGTAAACCCACCATTTGTTGGTTTATACCACCCATGGGTTTATGATGGTTTTAACCACATTAGAGATTTTGATGCGAAACGCCAAGACATTTCAAGGCTTTTAATCCATCTCGAAGATGCGCAGCCTTCTGGGCTCAGCGGGTCTCCCCGTTCACTCATGCCCGTCGGGGACCTTGGCAGCCTGCGGACCAACATCCTACGGGAGCAAAATTTTCCCAATCCCATATGGAGCCCATTGGACCCCCCCCAATGAGTAGATCCAATACTAAATCAAGGTCTCCTTGGGAGGCATTTCATATGAGGGGGATGCGATCTGAGTCTCTTGTATGAGGTGGTGTGAAGCGCACATCATGTGGCGATGAAGAAGAAGCTGGGGAAGCGAAAAGGAGCCCCTGATTGACCATCCCAGTGTCAACCCGGGTGAATAGCGTAGCTCAGAGGATGTGGAAGGGTTACCCTCTGGTGAACTAACATAACTATGGGAAATCACAGTTTTAAATAGGTAAATCTACTATAAACGGAAATTTTCAATAGCTATGTTAGTCATTACCGGAGGGTAATTGCCAGAATTGTGAGAATTGACCAACCAGCTAAGTATCAAGGTATCTAAGATTGTCCATGATCCCAAACCAAACACGAAGTTGGGTTCGGTCGTCAAGGTTCCCATCACTAGATTCAAAGGTGTTTCATTCGGTGTATTATATATATATATATTTATTATCTAACAGTATACTGATACATAACAGTATTTTACTATATGATTACTAACATATATTTGGAATACTGTTTATTATTATTAATTCTTTTTTAGTATTATTAATTATTATTAGTTATTAATTGTTATTAATTGTTGATTATTATTTTTACTATTCTTATTATTGTTATTACTATTATTAATATTACATTTACAATATATCACGGCAAGGATCATGCTGTTCTGCATCACATTTTTCCCATACCCCAAATCTCTAAAAATCACCGAGTGATGACCAGCAGTGAAAGCCAGGAGGAGATGACTCCGATGGCAGGGAGCCCAGGGCATTGATAAACCATGACTGGGATCCAAAGTCATAGGGGTACCCCCAGTTATCATCCATTTTAAATTGGGATGTTCCAGGAAATAAACCATCCAGCCAATGGAGGGTACCTCCAGTTGTGGAACCCCCATTTGGGTTCTAGAATTATGACACACCCTCCCCTTGGATCCCATACATTGGTATTGCACACAACGGCACTTATACGGCTCAAAACTGATTCGCGGATTTCTGTGAAACATATATAGATCTGATGTAGCATAGAGCATAGACGTATTACCTCAACCACTAAACAGAAAGAGAAAATAATGGGTCTAACTTCAAACTCAAGACATGATGAGGGTTTCAAAGATTTGATAGATACAATATGATACAATATTATAGATAATATTATATATATATATATTCGTAATATATGATATAATACATAGAATATACTGTATATGTTAAGCTGTTTTGGCTCAGTGGTTTCAAAGATGTCTTTTGGTTTCCATCCCCGTCAGATGATCCCAAGTGAGATTGTCAGGAATCTGGATCCAAAGTTCCGATAAAACATCTGTGAAACCGTGAAACCGTTGCGAGGTGTGGTGAAAAAGGCGCAGAAACGAAAGAAGAGTTTGATCGCCTGAACCTTAGATGGCCTTAGATCACACCTGGGGAGTGGCGCTGTCAGTAGAGACCATGAAAGTTTGAGATGTACTGATAGGATGATCAGATTGTCTTGGCCGCCTCGGCCGGGGTGCCTAAAAACTTGTTTGGTTACAGTTTTTTCTTGGTTTTCCTTGACCAGTTCTGGCTACAATGGCAAGATCATGGCAAGATTCACGGCTTGAAATCATGCTTCGTATGCTTCTACAATGTTACAATGACGATTTTTGACATTCACTTCAGATGTTTTGAGCACTTGTAAATTAATGCAATTTTCTATACAGCAACTTTCCGAACTTTTCCATTGTAAATTGTTGCAACCTTCGAGATCCGATGTCTCTTATTGTGCAGCTCCAGGAAAAGATTGAAGGCCCTTCAGCCGCTGACAAACTCCTACCACGAACGTTGGAGGTCTGTCTCTTAGCAGCTGCTTCGCAGAGGTGGCTTCAGCCATAAATGCCACTCTATCGGTTTCAGCGCCGTTTGTGTTTGTAAAGACTCCATTCACATATTACAAGCATGTATTATACGTATAATTATTTTTAATATTCTATAATATACAATATACATGAAGGTATATATCATACATTATCTATCAGCAATGTTGTAATGGGTGGCCACCCCCTGTTACCTTCTGGAAAATCTTTCTTTTGGTGGTGAGAAACTGATTCGGTTCTGACGTTTCTGACCTGATGGTTCTGGTGCTGGCTTGAAAGGGATGCAAGATACAAATGGTTCAGGAAAGGAGATGTATTGCGCAGAGTCAATGGAGTAGATGCTTTATAGTTATGTCAATACATATATATATATATATACATGATTATATTTAGATATATTGGAGAGATTCAAGGCACAGAATCCTTAAAAAATCCTGAACATCCCAACATTTCTGATTGAAAAAAACATTTTCCTTATTACTTTCTTACTAAACAAATGCATTTTGAGAAGCTCACAAAGGGTAACCTTTAGGTGGGTTGGCCCCCCCAATTGCACAATGTGCACCCCCATTAAACACCCTCAGCCTCCCTGACTATAAATTGATTTGGGGGTGGCAGCCTTCTCATGGATCTAGACCTTCTGGGGGGATTATTAATACGACCTTGACATTAGTATATATCTACAATATACATACACATCTATACGTATATGTATATGTAAAGTATGTATATATATATATATATATGTATATATGTATAAAATATATATACACATTGATGCACATATACTAAACATGCAGACAGATGGTTCGTGTATAACTCTTTCACCACTGAAGCTGGAAGGAGCGCATGAATGCTCGCCGCATCGTTGGGGGGCCCAGAGTTTCGAGACGCCCAGAGGCTACGTTGAAGCCACTTTGGGGGACTTCTAGTGAAAAACTTTTGATAATATACAGGTATATGGATACCATATAGTACAGTGATATGGAACTATATAGTGCCAATAAATCTGCGAAGTCAGGTATTGACTCCTTTGGATCTCTTTTGTGAAAGGCCTCCAACTGTGCCAATGCTGATGCCCAGAAGGACATGTTTTCAGTTTCGATCCAGGTTTTGGGGGTTTAACCAGCACTTCATGGCTATTATTCCCAGAGGAATTTCTTGTGGGTTTGGCTTAAAATGCAACCAACACACCACCAACAAACGTGTTCTTGGACATCTCCGACAAACACACCCACACACACACAGACACACTCATGTTCTACATCCGATTGTTTTTTTTGGTATACCTACATGGGTGTGTGGATGTGTGTTTCGCACAAATCTTTTATTGTGTATAATAGTGTATCTACCTGAGATTTTAAGAGGGAATTTTGACAGAATCCTGCCCCTAGATCCACAGCAACCCCTGATTTTGGCAGCTCAAAGCGCTGTTTCCTGTAACTTGTTCAACACAAACATTGTTTTCCAGTTGTTCGGTTGAGAATGGTCGCCACAGATGTTAGCTAATAGGTTGAAATCAGTGAACATCAATTCCCCATTGAATTGTCCTTTTGGCTTCGCAGCTTTTTCACATGTCAAAACATCCCCATTTCCAAAAATCTCCCCATAGAACTGATATCAACTGATCAAGTTCTACAGTACCCTCTGGTAAACTAACATAGCTATTGAAAATGGCCATAGAAATAGTGGATTTACCCATTAAAAATGGGTGGATCTTTCCATAGCTATGTTAGTTTACCAGAGGGTATCAAGTTCTTCGGTTTCTTATGGTTTCTTGGTTTGGAAATCCTGCCATGGCGAAATCGAGCCGGGGCATCGAGGTGGTGATTCTGGAGAAATGTCCCTTAGAGCTGGTGGCGCCTCGCAAGGCGACCAGACACTGCCATTCGGCATGTCACCTGGGACAGTTGTGTACTAAGATTTACTTCAGAATATCATAGAAGATAGAACATATCATAGAAAAGTCATAGAATATATCTATAAGAATTGGTTGTTCAAGTTCCAAGTTCTGGATAGTTCTGGATCAATATCAGGTATCACTGGCAACCTCAAGCTCGGAGTTTTTAGTGGGTCATTGACACATGGTACTGGTATTGGAAAGTGATATCTGACCAGACGACTGCGATTCGCAGACGGGATGAAACTCGGGTCGAAACGGGTCTACCCGTAAAAGTTTTTGTGGAGTACTGCATTTTTGTGGGCGGAGTTTTGTTGAGCTATGTGAACTTGGTAGCTTTCCACCTTAGGGTCAAGCATTTTTTAAGGTTGGGTTTGGGATAGTACCATGCAAATGACCCAGATGAAAAACATGCCAAGCATCTCAGATCTTTTGTAGACTTTGTTGATGCTTCATTTGGATCTAGCTCTTCATTTGACGTTGGTTGATTCGTACCTACATTATCCCGGTCCCTAAGATCACCGTCCCAGTCAGTGGTTAGTAACCATGGTGAGTAAGTTCGAACTTCCTAGCTTACAGTATTCCCATCTACAAGTGAGTTTTTGTTCCCAGTTTTTTGACGCGGTATGGTGAGCCAAGGGATGCCAGTCCAGGATTTATCAGCACCCAGTTTGCTACTTCGGGAGGTCTCCAAAGTAATGCCAATTCCAAGTATCCCCCAAGTAAAAAGAACAAAAAACAGGCCGGCGGGTGGTTTCAAGCATCTAATCCCATCCCCCAATTCTGCAACACCCCCCAGAAACCATGGTTAAGCGGTTAAGCACCATAGTTAAGCATATATCATATATCTTCTATTTTCAGCCATGGGATCATGATCTCCCAATGGTGTTAAGATTTTGTTGGGTAGCTGGGTGGCAAACAAACGCAGGGGGCTTATGAGCTCCTGAACAGTGATGACCATAAGGCGGCAAGCAGAGACGGGGGAAGGAGGGTTTGGCACTCCAATGGCTGGATCATATTCGTGTTGTCTCATGTTGTATGAATGTAAAAAAAACATTATTCAACATGTATAAAACTGTCTAAAGCTGTGAGAAATCCAAGTCACTCAACCCTATCCTGCACAATTTTAATCATCCATATTTTGAAACAACCTCCAAAGATTGCGGTGATGACAGTATGCCTAGAAGGTGGCTGCCCATGGCCCCCCAGTTCTATGTTGGTTTGTACATCCTCAACTCTAGTGATATCCCCCAACTCAAGCCTAGTTTTTTGCAAGCTCCAACTTTGCTATAAACTTTTCAAGTTCCCGTTGTAAAAGCCATTTCGGATCTCTTCCAAATGGCTGGATCACCGGTTGCGACGTCACCGGGCGGAAACCTTCAGGGCATTTGTGCCAAAACTCAACGAGATTTGGCCGACGTCCGGCCTGGAGCCTCAGGAGATCGCCAGGAGAAAAAGGGGACCAGGCTTCAAGCAGTGTCTGGCCATGAAAAATGGGGGTATAGACATGTGTAATTTATGTGTAATTCATGGACAATTTATGTATAATCTATGTATAATTTATGTATAGACTATAGAGGTCATCACTGATATCACCTCAAGTAGGAATGGTATGGAGATGTTTAAAACAGAATGGATGTAATTGGGGGGTTAGAGACTGCAATGTCTCCTTTACAGGGTATCCACGATTAGCATGGCAAACTAGAGGTTTCAAGCTGCCTTGCTAACCTTAGAGGGAACTTCCCTGTTTCCAATACGAATCATAAAGACATCATGATGAGGACACAATGGAACATACATAGAAGTATTCACACATTCACAGTTTTTTTTTCAGAGGCCAGTTTCACCACCCTGGGCTGGGGAATCAACAACAACACGCAGCTGACGACTTCGGGAACCCGAAACGAGCTGTTTTCAGTGCGCTTTCCTTAGCGAAACTCCGATCTCTCCATGGCTGGGATGGACAAGGAAGTGGCGATGGTGCCAAAGACAAGCCGTATCTCTGAAGAGTACAAGGAGCGAGTTGGACTGGTCATGTTACCATACGTACCGTATGGTAATTTCATGGTTTGCGAACCGGAAAATCACCATGTTTAAATATGTTTAATAGGTACAGTATATCTATAAATAAAAAGGGCCATGTCATAGCTGTGTCAAAACGTCCCGTTTTATATATCTCATATGACTCATATGTTTATTTTCTCTCGCTTCAAATCAAAGTGAATCAAGTGAATCAAGTGAATCATCGTAAGTCATAGTGACAGATAGTTTCACAACAGTAACTATGTCAGTTTTTTTTTTTGGGAATCCCATGGGTTTGTTTTTTGGCTCAGGAGCTGCAGAAGAAGGAAGCTTTGCTCAAGGAGAATCCCCGGAGATGGGCCACTTGGTGAAATCTATCTTCGTGTCACGTAGTGTTGGCTTAGCCACTTACCCTCTGGTAATGACTAACATAGCTATGGAAAATCACCATTTTTAATGGGAAAATCCACTATAAATGGTCATTTTCAATAGCTATGTTAAATTACCAGAGGGTAGTTAGTTATCTAACATCAATTAGTTAACACCCAAGTACCCAGTTATCTAATTTCTACTTAGTGATTTGTGATTAGTTAATACAATTTCTAGTTATACAATTTTATAGTTAACACCCAAGTCAGTGTTATATGATTATCTGATTATCCTGATGGTGAAATTTCATGATCCACGGTGAAATATCCATGGTATATATATATATATATATATGTATATTATGATATATCCTGGGAAATCCTGATGTAATCTGATGGTGAAATTCCATGATATATCATAGGTTCATACTTGGCCGACTTGACAATGAGATATGTACTGATATGTTTGACATGGCTGAATTTTTCTAGTTCTCTTATTATCTGAGATCCCACTTGAAATGTTGAGTGGTTTTAATGTTATTTCAAACCTGACGTTGCCATCAATTGAATGTCACTTCGGCACTTTTCAGGCAAAACTCAATTGCCTTAAATAGATTGACTTGGTCAGCGCCTAGTTGATGAATGTATCAATTGGGGATGAATCCTCCATGGCATATATATATATATGTATAATTATGTAATGTATATATGTATATTACATTACTGTAAACAAAGCATTTGATAGGAGGTATAATGGAAGTTCAACCGGAAACCACGGGTTCCTGCAGATTGTCCTGGTTCGTTTGCAACATTTTGCAAGCATGTCGTGTTGACGTTTCCATCCACTCTAGCTTCCAAATTGATCTCAAGGGAGAGATGTTTTGCCATATTTGGAAGCTTCACGATTTCCAAGCAGGTCATGGCCGTCAGGTGATGTTCCCCCTGCAGTTCCCGGCCATCTGGGAGTTCTACAAGAAACACGAGGCCTCCTTCTGGACTGCCGAGGAGATCGACTTGGCTCAGGATAACAAGGAGACTTGGCCATCTTTAAAGCGGTGCTGGCCTGGGATGTTTCATGGGATTTTTCGTGGGATTTTAATACCCATAGGATCCATGTATGCTATATATGGTAACATTTACCATCAATATACCCCCAATGTTAGCATATATACCAGCACCATGGATCCTATGGGATAGTTCAGTGGATTTTTTTAAAGGGAACATGAGTCCCAATCAATTTTCCCAATCAATTGCGGCCTGAGATGTGACAGTGCTGGAACATAGTTGATGTCCTAAATGAACTATTGAAATACCCCACATCAGACATAGAGGCTCGAGTGGGTTCCTAATTTCAAACACGGGCTTCCACAGCTCAGACAGCCTCATTCAGCCTAGGTTCATTCTTGAATCCTAAGGATGGAAGCTATGGATTTGCCATTGGTCAGGTCGAAACTGCATAGGCAGGATTAGTATCTAATCAATCTAATCTGTAAAATGATAGATTTGAGTGACTTACCACTGTTTGGTGGCAGAAATTTCTATACACGTCTGTCTCTTCGGGGCACCAGCACCAACCAGCCGCTGTCAAGTCCCCGGAGCTTCGCTGGCGCTCAGGACTGGGAGAAGCTTACGGAGGGTGAGAAACACTTCGTGAAGCAACTTGGAGACGGACAGCCCCATGGAGCTGGAGAAATCTAAGGATCACTTTTTGAAAAATCTGAAGTCAGAAGTCAAGACTGGATTTTCGGGAAAATCCCTAGGCCGTTTAATGATGTTTAATTGGCGGGGTCCATTTCAGTCGCAAGTTAAAATTGTCGGGGGAACCCCTCTTTGATTCATCCGTGCTGTAAATTATGGCTGCCATTCTGGGTGAAATTAATTCTAAGTCTTCTTAGGCATACATATCTACCCAGCTCCACCAAACGGCAAAAATGGTATGCAGAAAAAACATCCAGGAAACACGTTTGTTGGCAGAACCAGTATAAGTCACATGCTTGTAAAGCAAATATGACGTGGTGCGCGGGGAAACCAGATCTATCAACGAAACTCTCAACCACCGTTTTGACAAGCGCTAGGATAGGGTACAGCCACTGGTGCCTCAAAGCCATGTGAGCATGTTAAAAAAAAACTAGGGGACCCCCAATTTTGGTGGTGAATGATCATTGTCACTTGCCACAAGTTGGGGTTTGATTACCCAATTTTCATACACACTCATGTCATGTGGGCTCATTCGCCGACATGGAGAATAGTTGGATTACCCATGGGATAGGGGTCGATATACCCGGTAATCCCTTGCCATCAAAAACACGACCTTCGAAAAACTGGTTTGGTATTGAATCTATTCATTTTGGGTGCCAATGGGTGCCCATATGGGTGTATATATATATATTTATGTAATATAATAGTTTAACACAGTCTCATAGTTTAACCCTTATTGATGTTGATATTTCCTTGATTAATGTTGATGTTGTGAATATTGGCACCCCCCCAATGGTATTATACTTCATATTGCTGATTCCTTATATATACTTCATATTCAACCTCCCCACCCCATCCACCCACACCACGGGAGGGAGGGGGTACCATGATACCCTCACACCCCCCAAACCACATGGGGGAAAGGGTACTCACTATTGATGTTATAACAGTTATAACTATGATACAATATAACCATATGTTATAGTTTTACCAGTACCGCACAAGGCGGTGGCGGAAGTTTCAAAGATAGGACACTATAGGAGAGGTGAGTTGTTGTGAATCACGAATGGCAGGGCGAATCCACTGATGGACCGAAAGGTGGTTGGAGTTGTGTTTTTTGGAGTGGTTGCAATGGTTGCAGTGGTCACCTCACCCACAACTGCTGGATGTAGTTTGGTGTAGTGCAGTTGTAGTTGTAGTTGTAGTTGTACTCATAGTGTAGTGTAGTGGAGCTGTAGTTATAGTGTGATGTAATTAGTGTACTGTAGTTGTAGTTGCTGTTGTAGTTGTGGTGTGGTGTAGTTAGTGTAGTGTAATGTAGTGTAGTGTAGTGTGCTGTAGTTTTGTGTACTGTGGTGTAGTGTAGTGTAGTATAGTGTAGTTGTAGTCTAGTGTAGTGTAGTGCAATTAGTATTGTAGTATAGTGTAGTTGTAGTCTAGTGTAGTGTAGTGCAATTAGTATAGTGTAGTGCTGTGTAATGTAGTGTGTTTTGTACATTTTGACTTCGAAACGTGCTTCGCGCCACAACGGCGTGCAATTTTTCATCTCTCATCTGGCCAGATGGCACCGCACCCGCCGCTTTAGTGAGCTTACTTTTCGACCCTCCGGAGCCACAAATCATTGAAAAATCGCAGTGAATCGCGACTTTTCTACTTGTTCGCGCACCTGCATCTTCTTTCCTCTGACTCTTTCTCTTCTCTGATCTTCTTTTTTCTTCTCTTCTCTTCTCTGACTCTTCCCACCTCTGCCTTTTTCCATCTGTCCATTTTGTCGGAAGTATGAAACTTCCTTCGGACATGGTCTATTGATGCTGATAACTGATAACGTAGTCTATATTGTTTGTTATGACATGTTATAACTATTACTGTGGTTTGGTGCACCGACACACTGAAATTTAGAATGCCCCCTGGCCATCCCTGGCCGGCATTTTAAACGAAAAACATGTTTTTTTGAGGCATCCTAAATTCAAATTTCAAAAATTGGAAAATTGGTCAGCATTCTAAGTTTTAGTGTGTCGCTACATGGGTGTGTCTGAAAATAGTGTACCCCTAAACCCAATGGTTAATGATCATTATCCCTATTAAATGGCTATAATTGGGAATATACCCTATTTTCAGACAAACCCAGACAAACCAATATTAACCCCATTATTGATGTTGATAGGCATGTTCTGGCGTTCTTTGCCGCCTCCGACGGCATCGTGCTGGAGAACCTCGCTGCTCAGTTCAGCACGGAGGTCGCGGCAGTGAAGATGGCCCGTGTTTTGTAAACGAACGTTGTTTGCCATGGAAATTCTTTAAAATGGCCTATGTATTGAAAAATGCCATGGTTCATGGATGTTCATGGTCTACCTATAGAATGGAGATTTTCAATCGTTATGTTAGTTTGAGGGGGATTGACTTTGTGAGGAAAATTTACAACGATGATGGAAAAACTGTGATTCGGGTGGGACATTTATCCACATTCTGTTTGGCCACCACAGAAAGTCAGAATGGGTTTCGGTTGGAAGTTCCCTTTGGGAATCGTTCCGAAAATGCGCTTGGACAGAAACCACAGCAGATGAAATACAAGAGATGATTGGGACTTATATACCCTATTGTTTTTTCTACAAGCGGTGACAATAGGAAAGATAAATAAAAACTAATGGCCACAAATCCAGCATACTCTAGGAGTCGTATTTCAATTAGGCAATAGATAGGGTTGAATCCAGCAATCCAGCCCCTGAAGTTCTTAATGGAAATGGTTCTTAAACAATGATGATATATATATAATATTGATATATATATATAGGTATATATATATATATTGATTATTATTATTCAACCGTATTATCAACCAATTATTGTGTTTTAACATTATTAAAAAATGTTTTTTTTAGTAGTACCCGCACGTCCGCACGTTGCCTTAGAACTTGCGTGCGCCGTGCGCCACACTGTTGTCCAAGAACATGAACTGCGCACGACCACATTGCAATCCAACGCCAAGCGACACTTTGTGCCCCAAAGATCACACTTCACACTTCATTCACACTCCACTCTTCACTCTTCACGCTCCGCACTTCACACTTCACATTTCGCACTTGGCACTTCACACTCCACACTTCATCTCATCTCATCTCATTTCATCTCATTTCATCTCATTGAGCTCTTCTCACCTCATCTCACCTCATCTCAGCTCGTCTCATTTCATCTCTTCTCGGATGTCATCTAAGTTCTTCTCGAATATTTTCATCTCATCCGAGCATTGCGCAAAATTTCATCTCATCGAAGCTCTTCAGCTCTTCTGTACGTCAGCAAGCTTTTACTGTCAGAGAGAAACTCTTCTACACACAAAGCCGTTGCGCGCAGAACGCTGTGGATGGTTCCGGTACAGCAAAATTGCACTCCCGGTAATCCACCTGCAGGATGAAAACTCCCGACCATTTTCGTTTCCCATTGCCCATACCGGCCTCCATCACAAGTCGGGAATGTTTCAACTTTTTCCATGCGATGCGAGCCAAACAAAGGTTCAGATAGCCTCTTACAATCAAAGTCAATCAACAGTTCATGTCGGCTGTGTCCAACGATGTCCAACGTCCAAAACTGATGGGATACCTCTGCAACTGCCAGGATGCCGTTGATGCCGTTGATGCCGTTGCCAGGTGCAGGTCCCAGAGGCTCGGGCCTTCTACGGCTTTCAGATTGCTATGGAAAACATCCACTCGGAGAGGGCAGGGGGGGTGCCAGTAAATTGGCGTTGGACATTCAATCTGCATGGAGGGGAGAATCACCTGTAGATCTATAAATCTATATGGGTATGGATCAATACCTATAAAATACAATTTTTAGTGGGATGAACATCCATTTACCAGCTATTTTGGGGTTCACCAGGGGTACAAGGTTTTGACACACTGCCATATAACAAAGAAGGTGGAGTTTTTTTTTGGTGTGTGTTTGTTAGTTTCCAAACATTTACAGCAGGTTGGATCATCAATGCTTCAATACAAGTGGCCAACTTTGCGCCCCTTTGTTGTCACATTGCTGAGCCATGCCCATGCCAACAGAAACACTATGAACAGATGATAAAGCCAAGAATCGTCCTGAAAGGGAAATCTCAATGCTTGGGTTCGAAAGTTGAGAAATTACCCCACAAAAATTGGATGTTTGAACCGTTGGGGACGCGAGACTGGATGTTTTGCCAGGAGACCTACTCCCTGCTAATCGAGCCTGGTCTACAGAGGGGAGTGGTCTTGGAAAGGTAACAGATCTGGAAGGTTTACAGTGGAATCTCATTTCATGTGATAACCCCCCAAACTAACCATATTGACATTGTTTTGGTTTTAAATGTTTTAAATATTACCCAAGTGGTGAAACACTGGAATCTTTTTGTGGTTTATCATTGGGTTTACCACTTCGCCCGGAAGGTTTGACACTTGGGTTCCAGTGGTCCCAGGCTCGGGAGTAGCGAAGGTTCTTTAGCCATGGCATTGGACATGGGTCATTAAATGTCCCCATTGAACATCACCCAACCATTAGATTCCATTAGGTATATGGTCTATAATCGCTACTATAAGGTGATGTCCAATATTCCCAAAATGGGACATTTACCAACCCCTGTTGGAGGAACAGTACATCAAAGACCCTGTGGAGAAGGACCAGCTCTTTGATGCCATCCACACCATGCCAGCCGTGCGCGACAAAGCCAGGTGCCTGGGAAGAATATGGAAGTCCCATGAAGTCTGTGTGGCTAAAGGTGGCTCTAAATAACTCATGGGGTGACCACCAAATTTCAATCCATTTCAATAGGATTTTCCATTATAAACCATTGGGGTACCACCATGACTTAGGAAACCTCCATATCTGTGAAGAAGAGATATAGGCTTAGGATAGGATAAATGATGTAGCCTCTGGTAGTGAATCATGGCAATGGAACATTCTTCGATGTTTTTTTTCCCTTTTGACACATCTATTTTTAGAAGATTTCCCATTGCCATGTTTGACTTCCGACGGGTATGGTAATTGAATTCAAAAGGTATGGAACACATGGGGGTCTCTTATGATTTACGATGGTTTACCAAGGTTACTGTAATCGTGATCCTGGCATCTGTTCTACTGGAATATTGTATCACACATGTGATATTACATTGTCATCGTACTGTCCGGTATGACATATGACTATGCTACATAGGAAGTGCAGAGTTCACCTCCCAAAGTACAAACGATATACTTAGTATATATATATGTATATATATATATATATCGTATACTCAGATACAGTATAGTCAAATTTCATGTCATCACACATGTTATACAATATTATACACATAAATTATCATATCATCATATATCATATATGTCATCATATATCACATATGTATATATATACATATCACATATCAATCGTTGGGAAGCCGATGAATTTTCCGAGGTGGGCCGTGCAGTGGATGAACAAAGAGGCTTGCTTCGCCGAGCGTCTGGTGGCCTTCGCAGCGGTGGAGGGCATCCTCTTCAGCGGCTCCTTCTGTGTGTCGTGGCAGAAACGGCCATGGGAGGTTGACCTCAATGGTACCACTGGAGGGGTAGCACCAAATGGACAAATCCCCATTTGTATGTGATTTTCAATGATTTGCCATGTTTTTTGAGGAAAAACAATAAACAACCATAAACAACCATCCATTTTTGGTGCCCCCTATGACTTAGGAAACCTCTGAGATCATGTAGAGACATGATGGTTGGGTGATTGCTATGATTTACTATGACATTTTTATGGGGAGATTCATGGCTAGATAATGGGGATGTCATTGGCATGGGATGAATCGCCAACATGATATCTGGAAGTGTCTGAAAGTTTGGGATGGAACTCCCAAATAATGGTCACATTTTCCGGGTGGCCCTATTCTCAGACAAACCTGGTAACTTACGATGGTGGAAACAGGAGGCATTAGCTGGATCCTTTTAGAGGGTAGATCTTCACCTGATTTTCTGGTGCAGCGTGTCATGGGATGCCGCTCGGGATGCCCCCAGGCACTCTTCTGGCTGAAGAAACGGGGCTTGATGCCTGGGCTTACTTTCTCCAACGAACTCATCTCCCGCGACGAAGGTGAGTCTGTGGAAGTCTGTGGAAGACGTGAACCGAAGTTGTGAAAACAACAGCTTAAACATTCGAAAAGCATGTGGATTTATAATGATGCAATGTGGGTAACACAATTTCATAAACCATTCCCCCAATTTCACCATAAATAGGTGGTATAAACCATTCCCAATTGGGTGGTTTATGGCATCGTTTTACCCACATTACTTGAAATGATCTTGATCTGAAACTTATCTGTCCACGCTGTTCACCCCAAGATGACCAAGAGTTTCCAGGTCTGCATGCGGATTTTGCGTGCCTGCTCTATTCCATGCTGGAGAACAAACTGCCCGAAGACATTGTTCAGGACGTTGATTTGGGGTTTGCGTTGGAGCAAAGATACAAAAAACTATTGATTCCAGTGACGAATCTATAGATGACCTGGGAAACCGTGGATTTTCCGATTTCCCATAGCTAACAATCTGCTGAAATGGAGCCTCAAATGAGAAGATTATGGGTCGAATCTGGATTATCATTCTTATATCAGTGATTATGAGTGTTAGTATATCTTAGTATCTTGGGTTTCATTTTGAGGAGTACTCCAAATGTTTCACAACAGTTGCATGGTACAATCACATGGGGTGGGCCCGCAGAACTCGTCATTTGAAACAGCCATTTACTCTCTGGGAATCAAACCACAGTGGAAAATGATTTCAACGGAGGACATCATCCGTGGAGCCGTTGAAGTGGAGAGGGACTTCATCTGTGGCGCGTTGCCATGTGACCTCATCGGCATGAACAAGGACGACTTGGACCACGAATGACCACGACTTAGGGCTTTCACCGAGCCGACATGGCAATGAAATGTGTTTGCAAAAGAGGGGAAAGATGCTGGGAGATGGAGAAGGGTGTTTAAACATGTTTAAACGTGTTTCAGCCAGTTCATGGATTCAGATGAAGCCCCCAGGTGTGTCATTCTATTTTTTAGATTGGTGTCATTTTCCCAACAAGACGCTTGTGACGCCGTGCAGGATCTGATGACACAGTATATTGAGTTTGTGGCGGATCGCTTGCTGTGTGCACTGGGGCACAGCAAGATCTAGAACTCCTCGAATCCGTTTGATTGGCACCTCAGCCATGAAAAATCATGTGTCTACGAATGGCAAATTATGGAAACATGATGGCTTTTCCAGTGATTAATAGGATGGCTTTTCCATTAATACCACAGCAACATGAAACATGTAATTCATGATTAAGTAATTATGAACCACTTCTTGCGATCAACACATTCTGTCCAATGGCTTTTCAACCGTTGCTTTACGGAGGTTTTCCCGAAGAAGTACCTGCTTGGGAATATGACCGTATACTACAAATGGAGCGAGTGGTGGTTCCTGAGAACTCAGAGATCCATTCGTAATTCCCTTCTCAACTCGTGATTATCTAAGTCATAAGTCATAAATAGTCACATAAGATGTCATATATATATACAGTATATATATATATATACATACTGATATTCGGTTCTTGTTTTCCCAAGACGTTTTTCCCCTAGTTCCATTCCACATCTTTCTTTCGCCTGATCCAGAGAGAAATCAGTCACTAGTTGTGACCAAGAGTTGTTCCATGCCTTTAACTGGTCAACATTCAAGGCCTTTGTGGGACCACAGATTGACTTATCTAGTTTTTAGTCTTAACCATTCCAATGTTTTTTTTGTACCCGATTTTGACCCATACACATCATATTCCCATGAAACGGCTATAAAGATGAGGTATGCCCCCATTTTCGGACTTGAAGCATACTGATTACCTTAAATTTTGTGATTATCGCAAACTGGTCTACTCCCCCTGTTGGTGTCCTGCCCGTGTCATGATTCGTTAACAAAAACCCACTTATATTCTTGGTTCAGAAGTTGATAATTATTCGCCATAGAAATACAACCCTATATTATATATAATTATTAAAACATATGATGTGATATATAAATATAATATAATATATATATAAATATATATTATTATATACATATAATATAATATAATATAATATAATATAATATATAATATAATATAATATAATATAATAATATATATATATATATATATATATTCAGCGCAACTATATATATATACAGTACACAGGCATATATATATATATAGGCATACATGTTGATTGATGAACCCAGGTATTGCTTGATCTTGTTGCTTTTGTTGCTTCATCTTTTGCCCACCAAACATGGTCTCCAAGCCACGTGTCATGGCCCAGGATGGAGATGATTTCCCTGCAGGGCAAGACCAACTTTTTCGAGAAGCGCGTGGGTGAGTACCAGAAGGCAGGCGTGATGACCGGCGGCGCCCCGGCCATGTTCGAACGGCTGCTGCGTTGGGCTGCTTTTTTTTTGGGTATGAAACCCGCCATTTTTTTTTGCAGAGTGGAAGAATCATGTTTAACGATCATGTAGAATAATATCATGATGACAATGATAATACTTATTACATCTTATTACGTGATACAAGAATCATACAGTAATGTCAATATAAACAGTAATGTCATTTAATGATTATAATGTATTACATGACATTAATCGGAAGAATCATACAGTAATGTAATGTAATGTCAATAAACAAATGCACCACTCATGGTGTTTTCAACCCGTGGCAGAGAGCTCCCATCCCTTCAAACTTGGCCAGCTGGCTATTGCTGCTGGGAAAACGAGGCTATGGGGCCGAGGAGTCGTCGCAGTTTGCCTTGGACCGGGACTTCTGAGGCTCAGGAAACTGGGCGAAGTGTTGTGGTTTCTTTCCATAGTTTGGAGGCACATTTCAGCGATTGAAAATTGCCACAGTTGATTTACCCATTAAAAATGGGGATTTTCCACAATTATTTCCATTCAACCTCTATCCCCATCAACATATCTCTCAGTCAGCACAGCCCCCCAGTTGACCCCACCTGACCCCATGATGTGGTGAAGAAGTGAACCTATTTCTGACTACTCGCCGAAGATTCAGATGGAACTCGCAGAAGTAGTGGCAACAGAATGGTTGAAAAAACTGATACATACTGATACCTGACCCACGCAAAAAGATCAAGGATAGACCTGCATAGACGAAGTGGGTCCTCTGCTGCAATAGATTCAGCCAAGCATAAGTGTGGGAACCTAGAAATGTGTTTCTTGTTGGGGCTGAATAGTCAACAGATGTAGGAGTATGAGCAATGACTGGTCCAAACGGTGCTGTACCATTTCTGATGGATTGTTCCATGAACAAACGAAAGTATCGAAAATTGATGAAACTTGATTGAAACTTGAAACCAGATACCCATAGATACCCATTAATTGGGGAATGGTCATGGTCATCAATATTCATCAATCCCATTAATTATATACCCATTATGTTTGGATTCCCAATGGGATGACCCCTGTCACCGTTCATACCTGCACGAATGGAATCTGCGTCATTCAGAGGCCCAGGAAAAACATCGCCAAGCCCGATCATACTAATTCTATCTAATTGTTTCAAAGGAACTGTCCCCAAAAAAGTTCTATCTATATCTATCTATTCCTTGATCCCTGTAAAAGTCAATCAGGGTGTTTCGACAGGTGGAAGTCGAATTTTGAACACTGCGAACCTGGTCATGGTATGGGAGTCCAATCTGTGAGTAGCGCATGGATTGGCGCGTTGGCGAATTCTCACGACCGGTCGCAGCATCTTAGGATCTAGTTTCTAGGGAGCGAGACGTCCATATCGTCTTGCCATAAGCCACAAGTTAGATTGCTCCCTGCTCGTTCCACAGGGGCCTCTATTTTCCAAAAAGGAACTTGGGCCCTCCAAAGTGTGAAGGATCTTGTGAACAGAGATGAGCAAGCTGAGATCTTTGAGACAGACAAGAATATATAACATTATATAACATTATATAACATTATATACTGTAACATTATATAACATTACACAACATCCCCCGAACAACCTAAGTAAACCCCTGAGAATTGCCAATTTTAAAGTCGCAAAAGTAGTCTGTCAAGCCCCAACTCATGGCAGGGTCGTCATATTAATTGGGAGATCCACCGATTTTCTATCAACCATTGATTGCCTATTAATGACTGATCAGTCGAATAGACATTTTGCAAAATTAATGAATATATAATTCAACCATTAATTTTGCATTATTTAATCTCATTAGTCGAATAGACATTTTGCAGGGAGCCCTTGCGAGTGCATGTGCCAGACCTAGTTCTGTTGTGCCCGGCCTTTTCACTGCGACGCATCCTGTGATGCGTAGCTTGTGTGAGGAGGAAAAATAAGGGTTTCTGCGTTGAAAGTATGACATATGAATATGACACCCTCTGGTTATTCAACATAGTTATTGAATGCTATTGAACATTTGCCATTTACGATGATTATGATGATACAACTATTAAACGTGGTGATTTTTCCGTAAATAGCTGTACGTCAAAGAAACAGAGGATAAACATCCCATGGAATCCCCTTTTTTTTCGGAAGCCCTAAATGTGCCAGAGGGGCAACATGCGCCCTGGTGGGTATCTGGGTACTGCCGAAAGGTGGAGCTTGATGGATGATTTGTGTTTTTTTTTTGTGTCATACAGGGAGGATAAACAGGATAAATTAACTGCCTATCCGGCCTATCCCAGTTGCTTAAAGGTGGATTTAAGATTAGCCGCGGTATGTGATATGGCTAACGGGAGCAGGAGTAACATGCTTTTAATGGCAATAAAACTCAAGCCACACGGAATTTATCGAATTTGAGAGCGTTGAATGCAAGTTTTATTTCTTGGGGGGCAAATCCTTCGATTTTCCTGGAAAATCATCGATTTCCATCGGAGTCTCTAGTTCCGATCAAAGGGCACGCCTGGTGCGACGAAAAACCAGCAGTAAAAAATGGCATTGGAAGATGATTTTCATGTTCATCATGCGCAGAATTGTTGACATGTCCATATCAATAACTGTCATAATTGATGGAAACTTTGACAGGAAACTATGGTTTGGAACACTTGTTACCATGGTTTTTACCATGGTTTTTACTGACAAATTTAAGGGGCTTTCCATGGCTTTCCTGCAACATATCCCTTGGAGTCGAAATTCGAGGCCGGACATCACGCATCAGTGTCTGATGGCCCTGCTGGATAGCCCTTTGAACAAGGCGTTTGTGGCTGGATGTTATCCTCTGTAAATGGATGTTTTAATATGTTTTAATGGGAAATTCAATGACATTCATCTATACTAATATACTGGTTGAAACGGTTTGGAACATTGGAATTTTATATGACTTTCCATATATTAGGAATAATCATCCCAACTGACTTTAATATTTTTCAGAGGGGTTGAAACCACCAACCATACATATATATGTATATATATATATTATAAATGAATATAAATGGGGGATTTCCAATTGCTATCTTTGATTACCGGAGGGTATAGCCAGAAATTTTAGGAACATGTTAGTATGGCTGGTCAACAAATCGTGGCGAAGTCTGGTTCTACTTGAGATGATTAAACCCCATTGGACAAACCTCGAAGTGGTTGTATGTCCTAACAAAATATGGCTCTGTTTCACCTGCAGGAAGGGCTCAATCTGATTTCCCCCAGGTTGAGGTGGTGCAATACTAACAAACCATCCAAAATTGATGGTGACAACATAATGATCCTCCCATAATAGGTAGGTTAGATTCCAAAATTTTAGTCATACCATGTTTGTTTTTCTTGCTTGCCCGAATCTTGTTGCTTGATGTAGAACAACTGCTTGCTTCGTAGATTAGATCCCCTCTGTTTGAGCCAGACCTGAATGTCCCTACACTTGGTTCCTCGGTATCCAGATGCCCATGAGTTCTGTTTCAAACCCTCACTTTAGAACGATACCCAAAATGTTGGTTGGTTGATACATCCCATTTTTTGTCTGGCTGTATGTATATTACTGCATATTACTGATATTCCCAACCTTTTCGTTTCGAAATCTGTATCCATCCTGACTTTTTAATTGTTCCATGGGCGAAGATATGTGATGCTGTGTTTTCCTGCCGAAAAATCAATTAGGGTGATACAACTTGATATAACTAATGAGTTAGATGATGTTAGACGCAATACACCATACGTAAGTTCACTGGTAAATTTGTTGTTTCCTTGCTTAACATAGGCTTTCCGCAATGGTATTTATGGTTTGAGGTTTACCACATTTTCCCAGTAGCTTTGCCGATAAGAGCTCCCGGGAGAAATTACAGCATCCCCAGTTGAAACGTTTTCTGAACCTTTTCCCTTTTCATGGCTTAAATCAACCCAATGATTGGATGTCAGATGGATTAAAATGGAAATATCATCTGATAACACCTTCAGAGTCAAGGCATTGAATTGTCCTGGAAGAATCCTACGCGCTGATAGTGAAGGCCGGGAAGCTCTTGATTTACATCCACACGGCCAAGCACGTCTTGGTGGAGGTTCACGGTGCAGAGTCACGGGCCGTAACGGGCTGGTGAGGTGGGGTGAAACACCTCAGATTTTGGTGATGAAATATGGGAAGACTTGGTCAAAATGCTAAAGATTAATCAGTTGAGAAATGGTAAGAATGGTGAAACCATGTTTGATTCCAATGAGAGAAATACAAAGTCTCAACTTACAGTCGAAAACCTATCTTGCGTCTGAGTTGAACGCCATGAACTTCCCAGTGTCTTGGGAGGTCCCCCTTGAAATGAATTGGCCTTGAGATCCTTGGGACGCCACGACCCAAAAAGACAACTCCCCTAAATCCACAAAAAGATATACGTATACGTACATTCCCTCATATTTCCTATCCCAAAGATTTTCGACCCACATATTCCCCCAACAAAACGGTCGGTTTCCCAACAAAACTGGTCTGGCTCTGGCGCCGAAAAGAACGCGCCGCCAGGTGCATCCATCCTTGCGTGTGCCGCGGACCTTCAAGCGCTTCGCAGGTGAACCATCTGAGGGGTTTGGGGTTTCCATCAATGGATGGTATCCCGCTGGATGGATCTGGATGGTATTTCATGGAACATCCCACTCTAAAATGGATGAGAACTGGGGGTACCCCCATTTCAGGACATCCCCAATTATCTTATGTAATAACTATATGCAATAAGTAATAAGATGTAATAAGATGTAATAAGTAACATGATGTAACATGATATGATATGAATATTATGATTGTATAGGACTGCTTGTAGCATCTCCAGTGACTGGAAGGGAAGATGATGTACCTCAACACACCATCCGTAAAAACGAGGCCGCTGTACTGTAGGAACAAGGAGGAACAACAAGAAACAATGAAGATCAACAAATAACAATATGTTTTTTTAAACAAATGACAGTCTACAAATGTACATCTGAAATGAAAGGGTACCCTAGGGTAAACTAAGGGTTCGATGTGGAGTTCACCATGAATAGATTGGTCCTCCACGGCACGACGGCACGACGTTACGACAGGCCTGTGTGTTGAGTTGCTGCAGCGGCAAAAGATTCGCGCAGCTGGAGCCAATGAGACCTTGATGAAGGCGGGGCGCCAAGGAATATCACATGGGTATAGAATTTATAATAAGTCATGGCTATATAATGATTATATAATGGGTATATCATGGGTATATAATCTCTCTCTCTCTATATATATATATATTATAATCACGATCCAATGAATTAATGAGAATATGGCATTTTCATGTGGATAGAAGCAAAATGACTTTCATCACGATATTCAACACCAGAAACCATGGTTTCCTATGGGATGAAGCCACACATTTAAGGGACCCTGGGACCATAGAAATCGTCCCAATTTGGGGGACCCCAGCATGAAGAAATCCAATACTTCATCCGGGTGTCGTTTGGTATTTACATGTATTTACTCTTGAGATCTGTTAGGGGGAAAAAAATCGACCGGTCAAGTTTGATCCCATAGCTAGCTATTTTGTGCAGATTGAGGATACCCCCCAGTGTACATGATCTATGAAAATTATGTATACACAAGCCCATGATGATGGACGATAGTTGATAGACAACAAGCATCTAAACATATTCCATTATCAATATTCCATTTTCTCCAAAATTTGCTGGTGACGTCTATTATACGCTATTGATATGTCTAGTTGTTACTATGAATTTACTATGAATCATATATTTTTACACTTTAACCATCAAACATTATAATTCCAAGATCTTTAGTCTTGTTTACCCTTGACACCACCCCCCTCCCATGATCCCGGAAGCATCGGATGAATCCGAAGCTGACACGAAGCTGACAGTTCAGCATTAAAAACCAGGCAATTTCCCATGGTGAAATTCGCAGAGGGTATATGATATATCATCCCATTTTATAATGGAAAATCCCATTAAAATCCCATTAAAATGGATGATATATCCCATTACACCTATGATACCAACATTTGTCATGCTCAAATCTACCTATTGTTAAATGAGGTAACGGGCCGCGTACAGTAATGGCCCCAATAGTTTTTTAGGGGGTGCAAGGCTGCAATCTTTGCAAAACTCAGGTTTTAGACACGTTTTTGATCAAATCCTGGAATTAATCAAGTCAAGTTCATTTCGTATGTGAAATTGTGGATTCGGAAGGTCCATATGCATATGAATTTTGTCCCACGCCAATGTTTTGGAGGTCACCCCAAAAACAATGACCTTTGCAAATACATGTTTCTTTGGCTTGCTGACCTTGCAGAGGTGACCAGTGTCTTTCCACTAGTCTTTTTTTTTTTCCGAACATGAAGGAGTACATGTAAACAGCCTCGGATCTAAGGCTTTGCCTTTGCCTTTGGTAAATGAAATGCTTTTGCTGCGACCCTTGGGAGCATTGGCATCATGACGGACGAATTGAATTCCTTTTTGCACCCTCAACGTAACATCATCAACGTAGCATGTACATGAACGTCAACATCCCAAACCCAACCCCACCCCAACCCTTAACGCCCTCAACATAACATGTAAATGTACATGAACTTTAACATCCCACCCCACCCCAACCCTCTACATCCTCAACGTAACAAGCACATTAACGTTAACATCCCACCCCACCCTACCCCAACCCATAGCATCATCAATGTAACATCCTCACCGTAACATGTACATGAACGTTAAAATCCCACCTGACCCCGTCCCACCCCACCCCAACCCGTCACATCATCAGCGTAACATCCAGAACGTAACATCCTCAACGTAACATCACCTAAATGACAAGAAAACCGAAAAAAACCGTTGGCTCAAATGACCTAATATGGTCAATCTCACTTCATCCCCATTCTACAGCGTTTCTCCAACCCATGGGTAAGTGAAAGATGCAAGGACGGGACAATTGTGGTTTTACCATGGTTTTATGACAAAGTCGTAGCTGTTTTAGGAAAAAATCCTTGTGCCTTGGGGAAGTTGTACCATGTTTTACCATGTTTTACCTCTATATTGAACGGAGCATCTCCATGAAGTCCATGTCACCGCAGCCCAGGTGGTTTCCAACCCCGTGGAGAAGTACCTTCCGCCTGGCGCGCGGCGCTTTGGCATGTCGGTGAACGGCCGGCAGGCAGGGAAGCATGGCAATCAACATGGCATTTTTTTTGGGAATTTGGGAACATGGACATATATGGTCCATAATATGGTATTATAATGTATTATAATTATAATGAATTATAATGTATTATAATGTGTTATAATGTTATAATCTATTGCAATGTATTACAATATATCTATTATAATGTATTATAGTCTATTATAATGTATTATAATGTACTATATGGTTACGCGGTTGGAAATATATGGTGATGTGGTTCCAATATATGGTCAGATACCTATGATTTGTGTACCTGCAAATACATGAATATTTATATACATACATAAAATTTACTTCGGATTTCTTTTGTTGTTTTTACATCATATATATCTTATGAGTCCAATTTCCTATCCGCCTTAGCCGTTCTGGATACTCAGCCGCTGTATATGTCAAGCATCCTAGTCTTACGCTATGATTATTGGGGATGGATCACCATTTCTAGATTTCTTAGGTGAATGGTGACTGGTTAGTTTAATGGGATTAGAATAGGATATAATCATCAAAAAATGAAACCATGACATGATTAATTATGATAAATCATTACATTATCATGGTTATTATATGTTATTATATGTTTTTTTCCTGTCATTACACGGGATATGATTATCACGACATGGTATATAATTTTTTCTCCCCCACCTGCGAGGTGAGGGTCTCTAGATTTTAATAAAGCATCCCAGAGCCACACAGGTACACCACCCAGCCACATACAGCGCTGTCAGATAAGATGTCAGATACTGTAGAACGTCAGAATCGTATAGAATTGTCCAGGATATATGACACGGAGATCACACCAAGTATTGCCATATATATATATATACATATGTATAATTATATATCCATATTATATATATATATATATATGATATTGTTATGAGTCATGTCATATGGCTATAACTGGCCACAACCTTGATATTCTTGTTAACCTCAAACCAAGACGTCGGGTCGTTCCACATGGCCATAGGTGAAAATGCGCGACTTTGCGGCCGAGCTGGAGCAGTCGGCTGGCAGATGTGGTGGTTTTACCATGGAAAAACCCGGAAAATTTTTTGGCAACTGGCTGTTTGGTTGTGCTGTTTGGCTGGTCAACTCTAGCGAGATTACATCAGATGATCTCCCAATTGACGCGCTAATTTTTCGGGTGGCGAAACACCACCAGTCTACCCCACCAGATCGTCAGTTCCATTGGTTCTTATGGCATCTTAAATTCAGAGTGGTAACCACCACATATACCTAGACTTTTTTTCGGGGGACCCCACTGTGCGACCCTATGTCAGGCTGGTGAACTCAGACAATTTAGCTGAATATGAGTATCATATGTCTATATTTCTATATACAAATACACTCTGGTTATTTAACATAGCCATGGAAAATGGCCCATTTATAGATGGTTTACCTGGGTTTACCTATTAAAAATGGTGATTTTCCATGGCTATGTTAAATAACCAGATGGTATATACTATTAAAACTATTTATAAGATTGCACATGTGTGCATAGGTATGTGGTAGATTTTCAACCTCGATGCGCCATGTCAAACCTGATTCTAGAAAGCCAGTTGGAACCTGAATGGGACGGGTGGGCAGTTGGAACCCGCAGGCCAGTCTTTTTGGTAACGTAACATGTTGACCCTCATTATAATTAATATATAATAATATATATTATATATATATATATATTCCAATATGTGTATACTTTAACGTATACTATATGATACTATATATGTATGTATGTATGTATGTAATGTAATGTAATGTAATGTAATGTAATGTAATGTAATGTAATGTAATGTAATGTAATGTAATGTAATGTAATGTAATGTAATGTAATGTATGTATGTATGT
>Ga0126342_10002542_pt1 | contig 28643 bp, 25 predicted proteins | sample Cyp1metagenome_FD_92528 | JGI IMG/M metagenome (GOLD analysis project Ga0126342, IMG submission 92528) | Coral microbial communities from Lord Howe Island, Old Settlement Bay, Australia - Cyphastrea 1 metagenome | ecosystem: Host-associated > Invertebrates > Cnidaria > Coral ... | reverse complement strand
TGATATTATTCTATGTGAAATTGAACGAAAAATCCGTAAAACATTGCATATATGCAGACAAATCAACAGATAGAATATTCCCAACAACATCAAACCAACACTGCAATATAAATCTTTGAGACAACATGTCCAAACCTGTTATTGAATTTGCACGAAACCCTATATATATACACGAACCCACAGATAGAATATTCTAATATTCTATCTGTTATTTGCACCTGCAAACTCCGAAATTTTCGTTTTTGAAGATTCCCAGAAGTCTTGGATAATATTCTATCTGCTAGATATTTAGTATAATGGTTTGCTGTAACATTTTCGCTTCAAACTTAAAACAACCTTGTGATCTTCACTGGATTGCCATCTGACTCCCTGCGCGCGGGAGGTGATCCTGTTTATTGAGGAATTGAAGGCAGAGATCACGGCGGACATGGCCAAGGCGTGCAGTTTTATTCGGTGGTTCTTATTGATTTTTTGGAGTTCAGTAGTTGATTAAGTAGTTGATTCTGTAAAAAGTTGATGAGGTAATCAGGCAGTTATTTCGTCACTTAATTAGTAGATCTTGGAATTTCATTCGTGGATCATTTCCGGTAACCGGGTAAACCCCGATGGCCTTTCCGATGGCTTGTCCAGGTCTATGTGAGTTTTTGCAAGGTAGGATATCCCGTTGGTTAAATCACCCATCTTTGTGTTGGCAACTTGGTTAAATCCAGGTAAGCAACCATTTTTCTTGGATAAAATATGATAAACTCCCGTTCAATCATTATTCTTCATCAGTATGAGGGTAGAAACTGAACACTTCCACTGGCCATCGCTCTTGTTCGAGGAGAAGAAGTCCTTTGACACCTTCAGCTCTTGGTGCAACGAGCCACTTCGCTGAAATAAAGAAAGCTATGGAAGCATCAGTTGCCGTAGGTCGTAGGGTGACCATTATGGTTTCCAGCAACTCTCGAATGTAAAACACTGTGAACACCAGGAAGATTAATCATGATCCGTATTTTTCCATCAGCTTTTGAATGAAAGCCAGGAAATGACCTATAGTTTTGGATCATTTTGGATCCATACCTTTTGCCATGGTTTTTGGGTCACAAAACTCCGGATGATTTCTCACGGACAACCTTGTCCGACAGCCCAGCCAGGACCATTGCAGCTGCCACTGCCAACATCAAGACCGGCAAGGAGACAATCGAGTCATGCAACCGCAGGAGAAGAGAGCCGATCAGCAGGTGTTGGTTCTCTCTTTCGGAATTACGACTCGTAACGAGATCTGGTAAACCGTTTTGGAGGATGAAATCCATGGGGAAAAACGCTTTGGTGTTGATAAACATCGTACTCTTTGTTTAACTGTGTAGATTCTCATCATTGTGGTTGAACAAAAATCCCTCTTTTGATGCTAAAATTCCTTTCTGTTGGACGAATTCATACTATAATTCCATCTAATTCCATCTAATTCCCATGATTTTCTGCTGGTTTCAACATGTTTCAACTATCTTCCAATATTGGCCAATATTTTCCCAACACGTCTGGGGAATGATCCCCACAGGATCGAAGAACTCTCCGGCTTTGAAGCAGCCGGTGAGGCAGAGATCAAGAACGCGGCTTCTGGGTGGCACCAAGTGGCCCAGGAGGCTACCCAATTCAAGTCGAGTTTGAACATCGCTGTTTTTTTTTAAATGTTTGTTGTAGCAATTTGATGCGTGTAAAAAAAAAGCAGCCAATTTTTGTGGGGTGAATATGTATGAATCTTTTTGTTGAAGCTGAATAATTTCTGTTTGACTGATACTTGTTACAATGTACCTAGGTGTGAGAAACTAGGGAAAGAACCAACCAAGGGAATTTCCAACCAAAATAGAGATGTAATCATTGACTTACCAGAATGAGTCCTGATGAGTCCAAACAACTCAAAATTCCCCACATCCTTGGACAACTAGTCAGGTCTGCCATGGATTCGTTTGCACATCTGACCGAGTCCATGGAAATGGTTCAAAATTGGCCCCCAAAATTGTATAAGCTCCCAAAAAAGGGCCAACATGTTCAAGCCTTGTACCAAACATGTTCGAAATAGCAACCTGGCGATGGCACTGGGGATGGCTGAGGAAAAAATCTCAAAGAGAATGGCAAGCGCCAAAGCGAGGCAATTTGGGTGGATGTTGGCCGTCGCCCTTGATGTCCGCTTGAACCATCTTGAACCCCAAGTTGGTTGCTTGATTGAAACTAACATATTCTAACATGATCTAACAATATCTAACATGTGTGTGTACTTTGTTTATCTTTGTTTTTTTAACTTGGAGTAGAAGCAACAAACAGAGGGCTTCTAACTTTTAAGTGTTTTGATAAAGAATGGGGATGACAGGTAGCTCCAGTCGTTTGTAATCGATTTTCTAGCCACACCTGGGATGGAGTGGTACTGTATGCAGGCCACGAAAATCAGGGAGAAGGAGTTGAAAGCCCTTGAAGCTTCGAAATCGGAATTGGATTCTTCTCTGAAGGCCAGCAACGGGGTAGCGGCCAGGATTTTCGAACGACTTTCCGGAGAGTCACAGAATTGGTTCAAGAGAACATTTGCAGGAGCCCTTTGATTTTTTTTGGTAAACACTGTGGGTTCATGCATGTAAATTGTCCCTTCTCCTGAGGGTTTATATCGCTTTATTCTTCGTGTTCATCGTAAGCAGTTCAGACACCACGCCCAAAATCGCTGACACATGAACTACGGTTTTGATCCTTTTGGTGGCAGTCTGTGGATCATTAAACGAGCTCTTAGTCATGATATACAGTATTTGGAGTGAATATGTGGCTATACGTACTATATATAATCTTATATGATCTTATATTGTATTATTGCTTATTGTTATATGAATTTAACATCATTTAGCTTAATATGCATTTTACATATTTATGTGATATTTTATGTGTATATATATATATACAATACTTATAGCATACTCTTAGCAGACTTATAGCAATATTGCTGCATCGTCATTATTGTTATTATTATTTCTTGTTCGCTAATTATATATATATATAGGTAACACTACATAGTACAATAGTATATAATAGTTATTAGTGACGCAATGTGTGGCCAGTGGTGCTTATATTTTAATCATTTTTTTTTCCAAACAGGTTACGCACATTTTCCACGTCATGATTTTTGTTTCCCTTGAATTGACCCAGAAAATCGACAGGCAATGGATGAAGCACTGGCAGAGTTCAATAGCACTGAGGCGTCGACTGGGGTCGGTCGCGATGAGTTAATAGAAATCGAATTAGCATGGTGGCGTCCAGTGATGTTTGTTGGTTTTTAAAAGCCATTAAAATTAATATTAATAATTATGTCTGAATTACATCTAGATACCATACACCACAGTCTTAAGCCACAAACATATCTCAACTGAACGCTATCAAAAGGGGGGCCCCATCCTGTCCAATCCCATGAATTTCCCAAGACGCCAAGAACATTTCTGCAATAACTTGACTTAATATCAACACAAAAGTTTGATATATTGAACAAGAATTAGAACTACTAATAGCAGCAATAGAATATATATATATAACTATTGACCAAAGTTTGGGTGATATTTCTGAAGCTAGGAAGCTGAGCCGCTCGATATTTCGTTTCGAATGTGCCAAGTGTTTCGATCAGAAATTGAATGATCCTTACAGTTGTGGCCCGGCCTATCAGTTATAAATCAGGTATTAGCATGTCCATTAACACAAAATCTGGAATGAGAAGCCCATGTATAACAACTGGTAAAGGGTTTTAACTGTAGGACTTCTTATGATTGAGCGCTTTAGCGTTGATCTCGGCAGCCGAGCAGTGTTTTTCCCCCGGATCACTACACAGAGATGTTTACAGAGTGTGACATAGTCATCACATGTCATCACTCTGTGGTGTGTTTGGGAGCGCAAGATTGTACAATGTGGGTTTGTCTGAAAATAGGGTATATTCCCAATGAAATAGCCATTTAATAGGGATAATGATCAGCAAAACCATTGGGTTTAGGGGTACACAACATTTTCAGACACACCAATGTGGCAATTGAATCCCTAGATTCGATTCCTGATTCTACATCTTGTGGAGGGTTTAACATTGCGAAGAGAAAACAAAAATCGGTCTCGAATGCTGGCCAGAGCAGGGTTCCCTGTGGCTTCCAATACGCAAATGGTGCCCTCCCGGTTAAATATCCCATGAATTTCCCATGGATTTGTGCATGGATTTCCCTATTTTTGATGGCTAAGATTCTACTTCAATGGTGGGTGAAAACGTGACACCCAGGGGACCCAGGCCTCAAGTGGCGCATTCCTGCAACGTCGTTCTACCTTGCCTGGAGGAGCTGATTTTGATCTGATCAACATTTTGGGAGAGAATTTTTGCGGATAGACATGGATAGACACATGGTTAATAATGGTCAATGATAGTTAATGATGGTTAATGATGGTAAATGATGGTTAATGATGGTTAATGATGGTAAAACAAAGGGTTAATTATCTGGTTGGTGGTTTGGAACATTACTTTTATTTTCCCCAATAGCTGGGATGATGATCCAATCTGACTTCATATTTTTCAGAGGGGTAGGTCAACCACCAGCCAGATTACACATTTTGAACAAGCCTTAAGTGATTTGCCAACGAAACATGTTGTGGTTTCATCTTTTTTTACTGTCTATCTGTAGAGAAAATGGATACGACCCACACCTGTACCTTGCATATTTTAGCACCATCAGAACTCTCATACCTCGAACCCCCACAAAAGGTGACATTTTTTTTTAAATAGTGGGATGGTGTTTTCTCAACATGACCAAAATGGGCCTGGAATTTTCACTCATCCCCACTGGTGACTGGCTCATTTGCAATGCCAGTCCTTCCAATCCGCAAGCTTCTGCATGTCAACTTGGTGAACAGCAAGATGGCACTGCAGGACTGAACACAGTGGTCCCAATGTTGTGATTTTGAAGGGGTTGTCTATTCAGATCATCTAAGAATACACTTAAACAAATGGCAGTGACATATCTGTTAGTTGTAGTGGTTTTGTTTCCTGACGTGAACAAAAGATACAGAAATGATATGTTTGAAAATAGGAAATCCGAGGAACAATTCAGTGACAGCTGGAACGAATCCTGAGTACTCCATTCTCGGAAGGGACAAGATTCAGCCAGGCCAGTTGGTGCTTTTATTTCGGATGAGAACTCCTGACACCAGCCCGTGTCTCCTTGTTCTTAGGGCCACCCTGCTGTTCTTTCCAGCAAAGAACTCCTGCATGTCTGAAGACCACCCTTTTTAATTGGCCATAAATAAACCATGGCAGCAAGGGGATGACATCCATCCCGTCCAGGACTTGCAGTTGCTCAGCAAGTTTGCATCATCCCCGACTTCCGGCACGTTGTTGCAGGGAGTGACTCAGCACAAAACAGGTAGGATGGGGTTTAAAGCAATGGAATATATGGAATGGTTTACCAATCATTCAAAAAAATGTGATTACCAACAACACATAGAAAAAGCTATAGTTTTCCATGTGACTGGGGGAATCAACATTGGAACTACAGGGTATACTAGGGTGAATTGAACCATACCCAAATGATGGGAGCTTGATAGCCAAGGGTTGTGCACACGGAAGTTGTGACGCTTTGACCAACAAAAAGAAGAAGATTTAGCCGCAAGAATGGGGAGGACTGGTCGTTTCAATTGCTCCTACTGGGGAAGATCCATCATGTGCTGAGCCGAAGCATGAGAGTGGTCGAATTCTTGACTCAACTTGTAGGTGATTTGACCATTAACACCTTCATTTAGTTTGGGGATTTGACGATATTTTACTGACTCTTCAACTAAACACTTAGCTCAGTCAGCATCTAAACACTGGCTGGATTGTGGTTTCCGGCAACTGATCAATGATCATGAGATGGTCACACCAAGCAGTGACCAACCAGCAGCTCTTGTATCCAAAAATGGTCCAATTCAAACGAAAAAACCGGGGGCAGGCTCTCAACAGGAAATTTCATGATGGTTGTCTTGTTTTTCATGGTTTTGTATGGTTTTGTAGCTTTCAAAGCATGTTGACAATTGCATTGAACAGGAAAATCCTCAATAAACAGGATAACTTCCGAATTCCAATGTTTAAAGTAGATAAAGCATGATAAAGCCCTCAATAAAAATATGGAAAATTATGGAAACAGAATGATGTTTGAGGCTTTCTCCATTGACAAAGTCAACCCAACCCATCGCCTAACAGCGCACCAGGACATCAATGGTGAGTACAACAGTGCCTCAGGGCAGCTTTGTTTGCAGATCAGTTGTGGCTCCGAATTTAGATATGGTTAAAAGATGTTAAAAGTTATATTAGAAAACCCACCCTCCACAAGGATTGTTTTTCAAACCAACCATGATAAAATGGTGTGGGTTCTTTGGTACTCCAATTTTGAGCCAGGCTGCTAGGTTGGTCTTAAAAATCCGGGACTTGCACTTGAAAAACATGACGATTTTAATGAGGAAACCTACGAGCAACTGTAGGTTTTTGGGAGACCGTTTGGTAGATTCCGTACTCCCTTTTCCCTTTGGAAACCCGAGATTGATCCTTGTGCACGGGCTGTCTTTTATGCTGAAAGTGCTTGGTGCATCTTGGTGCTCCGTACCGGTGTGCGTCCCAAGGCAAGTGATCGGCGTGATCAAGACGACCAAGACAGACTTCGAAGAGGACCAGCAAGAGACAAGTCCGGAGTTCCCCATGTCCTGCAGCACTTACCATTCCATCCAGCAAAGGTGGGAGTGGATTCAACCTTTTCTCGCCTTGCGCAAGCTTTCTGCAATGTAGTTGTGAATTGATCCGGCGCTGTCGCTCGGAATTCCTGACACTGCAGCTTGGATGCTTCGATGGCAAGTGTCCGTCGACCAGCTGGTAGAATTAATTCTAGGCCTAGCCATCAGCACAAACTGTTTCTCAGACGCTCAAGTCTTGCAGTATAGCAAGCCAATGCAAGCCAAAAAAAAGAAGGATATATATAAAAATCCAACTGAAATTGTATGAGAACATTATAGAAAATTAAGACCTTAGTTTTCTATGTTTTTTGTTTGTTTTTTGCAATAGCCACACCGACTCACCGCAGTTTGGCTCTACGCATCGACTCATCGGTTTCGTGGACCGCGTAGCGTAGCGTGGCCATGCCAGGTTGCAGTCTCAGCCAAGCCTTGAACATCGAACCACCCAGTGGCAAGCTGCTGGACAAAATGCGCAGCAGGACGGAAAAAATGGGGTGCTACAGTTGTTGGAACCGCAAAAAAAAGGGAGTAGTGAACCCTGAACAAAGGGATATGATATAATTTCATATAATGTAATATTGAAAATGCAATTCAATTGGACATGATATGATAAACACGTGGATTTTACATAACTGTTTTTTAAGTAAATATATCCCTCACTTGTTGGGCAAACCTATGTGGTTTGTCGGTTTTCAATGAGCCAAGCAGCCCACAACAGCGATGGCTTGATAGACCCCGACTAGCAGAGACAATTGGTCGATTGATGCCACAGCCGCCACCGCCATTTTGGATGCAATTTTGGATGGGTTTCGAGAGATGTTTTCAATGTATTTTTTCAATATCTTCCTATAGATGTTCTATAGATGATGTTCTATAGATGTTCATTATGCTTGGGTAAATTATACCGACCCTAGTGAATGATTGAAATTTACCCAGGTCATGTTCATCTAGTTCTTCATCCAGTTCTTTATCTACAAAAGCCGTAGGTCCTGACGTATTCCTGGTATGATCTCCAAGTGATTGCAGGACAATCTCAGACGAACGACTTCCATTGCGACTCCCCTTGCGCCTTCCCGGCGGAACACAGCCCACGCAGCCCACCCGGTCAAGTGATGGAAGTGACGGGGTGAAGAGTGAGACCAGTCAGCAAGCTGATGCCTGAGCTGACCTTGATGTTTTTTCCCGAAACCTGATTAAGGGCAGCAGCAGGAAATTGCAACAGTTGAGAGATTCATATATATATATACATAATGTAACATGCATACACATTGTTATTCTATGTTATACTCCTGTGGCGTGTTTGGCACTGTTTGACATTGGTTGACAAGGTTTAACATGAGAGTGCCTAACATGCCATTGGCAACATGTTCGTATTGCTGCTGCCCAGCCAAGGGTGTGCCGTGATTGATAGTTCTTTTCAGTGCTCGGCACTGCGATGAAATCATGCTACAGGTTGCTTGATCCTGTTTTTCCACTGGCTTAATTGCGTGACGGTGATGATTGCTTCAACATGGCACAACAACTGTTCGCAAGACGAGTCAGTTATTTAAGATCGGAAAGTCTAAGAAAGTCCTGCCTTTTCGGGTTCTGGTTCAGATACATGAGAAAAGCGCAACACACACACACTGTGTTTGGAAAGTGGACCGCGAGTACCATGGGTGGTTGCCCAACCCCTTATTTCAAGACCTATTTCAAGACCTTCCCAGCCCTAATGTATGCCTTTGACGGTCTACTGTGCTTCTGGGGTTCGTGTTGGACTGGATGCCATCAAGACAACCTTGCTGGGTTGGTGGGAGGGACCGCGAATCAGCCGATTCTCACGATGAGAAATCAGGAGTTTGCTATGGTTTGCTTCAAACTTAGTAACGTAGGGAAAATCCTGGAAAATTCATTTTTAAGTTCAGGCCATTCAAGTCCCTTTTTCAGGTCCAAGCACGATTTTGCACAGTAGCACTGACGAAGTGCAAATGTGGGTGTGTCCCAAACGAAGGGACTGAGGACCTACGGACATCTTCCACATGTAGTGACGGTGAATCAGTGAATCTTGGGCTCCTGGGGCTTCTTCGGAAAAGAAGTGCCTCAGAAGAGTCTGTACATCTGTACTTTATTCACCTTTATCCGAATACAAACTTATCCCCCAGTTATCTGAAAGTCTGGCGTCAGCAGAAAAATGGCACACCATGGGTCAGCCAACACGCCAGCAACCTTCACTGGCTCCCTGATTTCTGCCACGGCTCCTACATTGCTGCAGGATCTGAAGGAACTGACCGATGAAGAAGCGGAAAAGAAGAAAGTTCATGGCATCTCGGCGGCTGATGGCCGTGTCTGCCATGCTGTGGGTGATGGTGGTGGTGGTGATGATGATGATGATCATGATTTATGATCATCATCAGCATCACCATCATGCGGTTATTGCAGGTCCAGATAACTTCAGAGTTTATATATATATATACATACAGATATATAATCATATCTACTGTAAATGATTGAGATATGCAAAACATCAGGAATTATAAAGTACTCGACAAGATCCCTGCCGCAAAGGTCCAGATTTGGGAGGGCTCTGCCTTTTTCCAATCAGGCCAAGTGTTAATTAGATATAATTAGATGTTGTGGTGGAATTTACTTCCCTGAAAGCCAAGCAGAAACTTTGGGAGTCGGAGTTACTAGCACTTGAAATAAATGATTCAAATATAGGGATCATAATGAATAGTTGAGCAGGGTCCAAAGCCTCCCTTCATTTGCTCAGTAAGAGTTGTAATATGGCTGTCTGGCGTAAGCAAAACCCTGGATTTCGTAAGCTGGCGTAAGCATTTCGGTGATAGATGCATGGTGGAAGCCCATACATGTCCCCAGCGGCCACATAATAAGCAAGTAAGCAATTCAGGTCGCGTAAGTGTCGCGTAAGACTGTCTCACACCCCAACCCTCGCGTTAGTCAAAATTGTCATCGCGTAAGCCCGCGCGTAAGCTGCTCAATTTTCCATGCTTAACCATGATTGACCAATGGATTTTGGATACCCGGATACCCCTATTTTCAGACACACCCAGATATGTCCCCTAAACTTCCGAGTTCATCAGCGTTTGGTGATTTTAAGTCCATAGGGAAAAGACCTCTAGAACGGCACAAGGAGTGCAAAACATATACATACGATTACATACGCACAATTCAATCTCCCCTCAGTTTTCAAGTGGACATGAGGACCTTTGAAGTATTTTGAAGTTGTATTTCCCAGTTTCCGGGATATTGCTGGCGACAAATGGCACACATCAATCCAACTGTTGCCTTTGGTAATTTGATCCAAATCATCATGCGTCATCTACAGATATCTACAGTCAATAAATATAGCTGCCATGTCTTAAATTACACGTAGCTACAGGATGCCACAGGTAGCTGAAAGATGTTGAAGACAGTGGATCCTGAGGTAAGATGATGTCCACGCTGCAGAAGGAGCAGACGGATTTGAAGAGCTTCTTGGTGGAGCAGAAGACCAATGCTGGCAACTCTGTGAAGGCCAGAATCTCCATGGATCACCTTGGAAAAAAATCACCGTGGCCATCATCATCCATGATTTTCAGAATAAAAATGTCCACAATCATAATGATCATAATGGCAAGTAAACATATGATCATGGACATGCTGAAAAAAAAAACACATTTTATTGGCATATCAGGAAACTGTTTTTTTGCACAACTAAAGATCATGGTGACAACATCGTTCGCCAGCTGTCACTGCCAGGAACTCTCTGATAAGAAGACCCTGCGGGATGAGACCACTGCTCAGTTAAAGGCGGAGCGGGCGGTCGTTGCTGGGTGGAAGCATGATAAAACACTCTTAGTATCTCTTAGCATGAACGTGTATGCAATATTAATCAATATTATGCAACATATATATATATATATATATTATGGAATTATGTATATTAGATACATATATAAATATTAATATTATATGGGATTATAATGTTGTTGCCTTCCACGCCTGGTTCACATCCTTTTTCCAGGGCTTGTCCTCACCATGCGCGCTTTGCAGCGCTGGCTGCGAGAATTTGACCACGGGAATCCCCACATCAGGCAGATGAGAGCCTGCTTACAGAGACGGAGGATACCTGCAAGGCACGACTTTTTCTTGTCCAAAAATGATCAAACATGGACATAAGATGACATAAGACCCTGTATATGTAGTCATTTGTTTCAGGAACTTTGGGGCTGTACTGTTTTCTGACACTGAAGGTTTGGGATGGTCAAATACAGGAACCAAATTATACATAACACTCATGGAGATAGAATCCAAACATGATAGAAACATATGGAAACCATCAATAATATGGGTATTCATGGAACTACTACAGTTGTTTTCAGCGATTTCGAGCGTTAACCTCGTCGAGGTTGATGGTGTTGATCCCTTTGAACATTTCGATGGTTTCAAACAGTGGAGCGACCTGCCAGGAGAAAACCTACCAGTTCGGAGAGCGCAAGAAGCTCCGCGATCAGGAGACTGGAACCTTCTGCAGTGGCCTTGTCTTGTGTTATCCGATAATGTTGGTTTGAAATGTGGAAACGCAACTTTAAGCAATGACGATCCGATGCAATGTACAATACATTAATGTCCAAGCAGCTTTGAAGTAGAAACCATTTGGAACAAACATGTATTGAAGGCATGTCAAATACCGAATATATGTAGTATAATATGTATATATAGGTACACACACACACACACGCACTGAAGATTTCCGCATTTCCAAATAAACCCAAACATCTCAAAATGCAACATACAAAACCAGAACTATCATTGACGGTCTACTGTAGTAACATCTCAATGGTCATAAATGTAATAATGTTGCTAACAATAATACTGTAACAACCACAATAAAACTAACAACGACAACATTATATTATATATATATCATTATATATCATCAAATATCATTATATATCATCACATATCATTATATATCATGATATATCATGATATATCATTATATATCATTATATATCATTAAATATCATTATATATCATCACATATCATTATATATCATTATATATCATCATATATCATCATATATCATTATATATCTATCTAATCTATCCTATCTTACCCTATCCTATCCTATCCCACCCTATCCTATCCTATCCTATCCCACCCTATCTATATCATAGCATCATTGATAGCTCAAGCTCCCAGTGCCAGGAGTTGAAAGGCGTCACCGCAGCCTTGGAGGTGCTCAGCAGCGACGACGCCCAGGCGACCTTCAAATCGGCCCGGGCACCGAATGGCACCGATATCCCGGGGATGGGGAAAAGATTGGGGAAAAGCCGGTCAAACTGAATATACATTATCTGTTTCATATACCCTCTGGTTATTTAACATAGCCATGCAAAATCACCATTTTTAATAGGTAAACCATCTATTTCTATGGGCCATCTATACCATGGCTATGTTAAATAACCAGAGGGTAAATTCTATATGCAAAACATTGGAGTGCTCAATGAATTGTGCACAACTTTGTCAACCGATCAAATCTTCAAACGAATGTGGCTATTGCAAAAGGCGAAGAAATCGGCCACAGACCTGGGACGCCCAGCAAAATAAAACTATTCTCGGATTGATTACCCTCTGGTAATTTAACGTAGCTATTGAAAATGGCCATTTATAGTGAGTTTTCCCACTAAAAATGGTGATTTTCAATAGCTATGTTAAATTACCAGAGGGTAAAAGAAAGGCTGGACATATTTTACGATCGAACAACAGTGATCCCTTGAGGAGAATTGGTTATGATCCTAATTCAGCGGTTAACTACCATGTTTGGAAAAGAAGAGTGTGGGGTCCCAGGCAACAGTGGCTATCGTATACTAGTAGATCTGCTTGGGAAAAAATGACAGGAACGTTCGAACATACATTGGAACAAAACCACAAGTGGTTCCAACTTGCAAGAAGCCGTCAGTTTTGAGTATCGCCGTCGCATGCCCACGATTTTACCCATGTGCCATGAGTCTGGCACGGAACCATGGCAGTCAAAAAAATGAATTGTGCATATTCTAACCGAAATTCGGAGTGTCGATGAGTTCGGGCGTGAACTGTTTGTTTCTTTTAGTCAAGAACACCGATTTAGCCATTGGATAGTTGGATTGTCAATAACAATGTGCAATTAGCCAACGGCGTCTTCTCCCACAAACGTCGATTGAAGATCATTGAAATGGCAAACATGGATGATATACCAAAAAGAAGGGCGACATTGACCAACACAAACTGGGGACCAAACCTTGTTGGGGGGCATAAACTCATGGGGTGCAAAGCAGTTCCCAATTGGGAATCCTAAAATCCGCTGGTCCACTGTGGCGAACAACTGGTTCTGGGTATCCCAAGTCAAGATCTCAGACCCTTGCACCCGCAGAAATTGGTCGTTGTGGGTACCCAATGACTCATGTAAGGGTCAAAATGTTCAACCTGGAACATGGATATTCAATGATATTCATTGATGATTTAAAACTCTAGTTCCACTTTTTCTATTTCCCATATTTTTCATATAGAATTTCAAGGTGACCAGCTGCTTTGTGCAAGCTTCCACACCGAGGCTGCCTCCTTTGTGCAGCTGGCTGCCGCGCGAGACATGGAACCTGCAGAAGTGCAAGGGGTGCAGCAGGCGAAGGGCACATGGTGGTAAGGTTGGCAGCCAGGTGGAGATAGGATGAGATGGGTAACATTAATGTGCCATGGATATCAATGGATGCCATGGGTAAAAGATGGTGAATGTTTTCCCAGACAAGAGGATGGTCATCAATCCATGAACGATGAAATATAATGTTAGTAGAGCAAGAGGATTCACCATCCCCAAGTCATCACCATTTATATGGCTGGGATTCAAACCATCCAACAATGAATGTTTTTGTTGCTTGACTACGTAGCATTAATTTATATACACATGAAAAAAACAATGTCACTAAAGGTGTGATGACCGTGCCCCGTATACCATGCTGGAATCCTGGATCATTTGGGGGCATGTTTTTTTTTTTTTTTCCCGCAGCAAAATATGAGTCTTGGTGTCTTGGAACGGGGACATAAACAACATTTTTCTGGGGATAGTCACTTGATCTGATGGTGATTATCCTTTATATCCCTGGAATCAGGATATATTATCCGTTGGAATTGTTAAATAAACAACATCATCAGGATATTAACCAGGATGGTTCTCATGACCAAACACGGCATTTTCCAATGAACTCGAAAGCCGCAGCTAATCATCAGGTGGACTTTCCATGGACACCTGGACACCTGTTCCTGGATGTTGAAGACCTCGAACTGTAAACCGGCCCATGGAAAGCTGCAAAAAAAAATCGGGAGGTCACTTCCCTGATTTTCACTGATTCAGACATATTCAGACGAATCCAATCATGTATATGGAGTTACTATGAGTTACTCGTAAATGGAGTTCATTTCTTCAACAACCTTTAGCCACATGACCCTTTCACTGTTTGAAGCTGGGGAAAAAATCAGGCCTCCCCGGGACCTACCATGGCAGGCCTACCATGCATTGCAACAGACGGCCTCAGAGTGGCTCCTCTGAACTGGTGCTGGTTGAGCTGCAGTCGTCACCATAGGTCGTGAAACGACTAATTCGAATGGTCACCATGGGCTACGCAAAATGGATGGTTTATAATGGAAAATCCGAGAAGCAATTGGATGATTTGTCGTACTTCCATGTCTTAGGAAACCGAAATATAACTCTTATTTAACTATACAACCAATATATTGGGATTTTCACTCTCCATTACACAGGGCAATCCTATTATTTACCATTAAGCAGCCAGCAGAAGGGGAGGACAGCTGTGCTTTCTGCAGGTACCACAGCTTAAGCTTGGCCAAGTTGGCCGTTCAGTTGAAGACCTCCGGCAGTGCGTTCCGCAAGGTCTTGAAGCAGCAGCTCGGCAGAAATATGGCTTGCTTGTGTTTGTAAGACATAGCCATATTCTGTGTAATGTTTTATACATATATATATACACACACACGTTTTTACACTTACTACATATGTATATATATATATAGTGTGTATATATATATATTAGTGGAAGACTAAAGTAGCAGGGGGTGGACTTGGGATGTTCAAATTTGTGGCAAAACCTTCACAATCGATAGGCAACCACCCACTTACCAATACCTTATTTTTACACATAGCATTGAAGTACAAACCTTCACAACCGATAGGAGACCACCCACTTTGGCCATGTCCATTGCGAGTAGTACTTACTTTGTCTGCCACTATATATGTATATATATATATATATACATGCACTTTTTTTTTCTCTCTCTCTCACATATGTATATATATATATTTACATACATATATATATATATATTTGCACTATATATACTATATTTACATACTATATTTACACACTATATATTTACATATATATATATTTTTTACATACTATATATGTACACATACATATACATATACATATACACATACACATACATATATACACATACATATATACACATACATATATACACATACACATATATACATACATACATACATACATACATGCATGCATGCATACATCCATACATACATACATACATACATACATACATACATACATACATACATATATATACATACATACATACATACATACATACATATATATACATACATATATATACATACACAGAATGTTTGATACTCATGGTTCCCAAAGATTCTGCGTTGTGGGACCTTCAACTTCGCCGCCTCAACAATCAGCTCCACCAGCCGCGGCTTGAGGATTGATACACAAATCGAGTTCTTGAAAGCTGAGGGAGAAGAGGCAGGCCGTTGGAAGTTGGAAGTTGTTGGAATATGTCGGTCTGTTTCAAAATGTTTAGGACCAAATTTCAGACATTTTCAAAGTGCATCTGTTTTGGGGGATCACCACACTTGAGACCCCCTTGAACATCATTGGCTGGTCATTTGGGCATGGCTGAAATGATGACCAACAGGGGATTCTTACAGAGAAAGCACACGGAATCTTGGCTTCTTGGGCTCCATCCACATACCCCAAAGGGGCATTAACCCTATAAATCAACATAAATCAACCATTAATTGGGCAATATAAATCATATATAATCATATATAATCCATATTTAACCAATCTTTATGGGGTATGTCCAATTGGGATATATTAACATATTCCATTATTATGTGTATGTATATGAAGCATATTGCAACATGATCATCAAATTATCTTGTTACCCCGAGAAAGGATAGCACATTCATTTATCACTATTCTGGTTGGATTGTACTTTTCTATCTTGTTGGGCGTGCTATATCCATATAGTCTTCCTGAAGTAGAGAGAATACGGAATTTTCAACTATTATCACAATAGTGAGAAGATGTTGGGAATATATATATATGTATGTATATATATATATGTATTCTATCTTTTTCAGGATGACTACAATACACATACATGCGTGCATGCATGCATGCATACATACCTACCTACCTACCTACATACATACATACATACATGCATACGATGTACATACGTACGTACGTTTTCCAGCCATATGAGGTTCCACTCGGGATCAATCCAGCCAGAGTGTCAGAATGCTTCATCCAACATCTGGAGACGCCATCATCGATAGGTTGAATTCGGACAGGTCAACATGCATGAGATTGTGGACTTTGAGCAGTCACGTCAAAACGTCGAAGGAAGGTTTCCAATACAAAGCGACATGTTTCTTCTGAGTAGGATCTAACCACTCGCCAGGATTAGACCGGGAACGCTGGAGCAGAAAGGTCAATACTTTATCAGGGAACATGAACTTCTTATGTAGATAGACGCTAGCCACGCGATTGAACCCAAATTCGGACAAATGCAGCGATGATAGTGCACGAATTGGGATCTGATTGCTTTCAATACGTACGTACGTGCATGCATGCATGCATGCATGCAATTATACATAAAGTTAATGTGTGTATATATTTATATATACACAATTACATACATATAATATAAATATATATATATATATGTAAATCTATACATCTATAATCGTTGTAAGCTGGCCTTGCCACCTCCCTGGCTCGTGGCCAGGACGTGAAGCACAAGGCGCGGTGTTTGAAGCAGATGGAGGACTCGGACAGTGCCATTGCCACGTTGGAGGATACCATCTCCAAGGCTCCAGCGCATGGGTTGTTTCACAACGGTCGAGCCGTGGGGCCTACGAACAACCCATAGGAAAAGGGCGAAAAACCAGAGGAAACATGGGGATTTGAAAGGATTTATAGCTGATTTATGATAGCTAAGTTGGTTGGTTGATTAGTTCGTCATTTCATAGGAGTTTTAACGATAAAACTGTGGGGATATAAGTGGATATAACTTAAAAACAAAATAAATTGGGGATTGCAAACTGTTTTTTTGCTGCTTAGTATCATGCATTACTATGGAGATGTCATACCTTCAATACTAGTATACACATATTTACCATTTAAAATAATGTGGTAAGCCCGAGAGTAAACCATGCCAGTAACTATCCATGTCAGGGGGTCATAGTAAACATTGGGACATCCCCAATCTCATGGGGGATGGTTTATTATTGGACTTACATGGTTTGACCACTGACCACATTAATATGATATACAATGTTATGATATGATATGACATATTTTGGGTGGTTGTTTGAGGTTTCAACCAACTGTCATTGGTGTGTTTCGTGTTGAAGATATGCAAACAACACAAGATTGTTATTTTTATATATTTTTATACTATGTTTTCTAACCATTCATTTCAAGTGCTCACATATTTCATTGGTTTTGGTCTCTTGGGACTCCGAATATTCGTGTTTCACTTGAAACGGAGTGCTGGCATGGCCAGGCCGGCACGAAAATCCAGCGGATGGAGGGCCGCCAAGCTGAGATGGAAGATGCATTGAAGACCTTGCAAGGTGAAATCAAGGACAGCTGATGGGGGATGAGACTAATGCTATACCAAAGTATACCAAGATGACAGTTCTGTGGAGTAGATCGTGTTGAACTGTGGCATCGGTTGCTGTTCTGGGAGTCTATGCGTTTTGTGTCATCGGTAGCTGTGGTGATGATACGGATGTTTTAGATGCAAAGTATACGGGGACCTTTGCGTATGTCAAGCAAAGAGCACCTGTGGCCGTTTCAGACAGGGCTATATTATATATATATGTGATATGTATATACGTCTGCGAAATTGACCAAAATTGTTGTTTCTTCAGACAAGTTAACCTACGTAGAATGGCAAAACCACTGGATGCTTCGTATTATCTACTGTATAGTATGTACAGTAGTATGTGTGGCGTCCTACAATTAGATACCTTAGTACCTTTGCAAGGAAAACAAGCAAACCAGTGGTTCAAACCAGTTTTGTGGATCAATGGGTACCACAGGTTTATTGACGCCCGGAGTGGCTGTGGCCAAGGAGACCAAGAAGGACATCGTGGACCGGCAAGAAGCACGAGATAAGGCCAGTGCTATGTCGAGCCATCGGAGGATTTTGGCATGGGAGAAAGATCTTAGGACGAAAAATGCAAGACAACTTGTGATTTTAGCCTATTTTCTTGTGCACATTACACAACAAAATAAGTGCGTTCCAAGTTTGCCAACTTTGATCCATTCCCATGCTACTGGCTGCAGACTGAATGTGACTGACACCCAGATGCATCGAAATGGGATGCCGCACAGCACAGATTGGGATCCTCGGGCAGGAAAGGAAGGATCACCTGGAAGCCTTGAAGCATGACCAGGTGGGAAGCCGGCGAAGCCATCAGCTTGGGGGAAACTGTGATGGGGAGAAGCCCAACAAGGTTGGAATATCATGGAATGTCATGGAATATATATATATATATATACATATGTTGGAATATCCGTCAGGATCCATGTTATTTTACTTTTTCCATGGGAGGATATTTACCTTGTGAATTTGCATCCGATTCGAAGATGTATCAAAAAAGGTTTCGAAGAAGGATGATCAGAGAGGCTGCGGGTCGGTATTCCTCGGCTTTTTCTTGGACTTTCTGAATCTGAGTGTTTTTTGCAAATATAGTTGGGAAATCCTTATGATTCATGGGAAAATCATGGAAAATCCACATAAGATGTATTGATGTTTATACATTCAGGACTTTCCATGGCCAGATTGGATCACCGATGGACTGCGATTCCATACCTGGCGAGGATGCCTTGGTCCTCCTTGAGACTGCGATGGAGCAGATTGGCAAGTTCTTCAAGGAGAACAAGCACCTGGGCTGAAAGAAATCGCAGCCCGCAAAGAATTGGATGGTTGGACCAGTCGTGTCCAGTCGTTATTATGATTAAACACCTTATAAGTGTGAGATTGTGAGTCCATTGGTACTTTGTGTCGTTTCATGTTGTTTAATACAAGCTTCACCGCCATAAGCCTAGCATGACTGGGATGGTTTACACCACCCATCTGACCCATCTTGGTTTAGCACAGGATCTGCCAGGATGGCCCCTTGGAACAGCGACTCGGCGACCAAGGATCGACACAGGTGCTGCCTTGATCCAAAGGCACCAAGCCGAGCCCGAGAAGTACAGAGACATGCCGGATGCTGGCTTCAAGGACCAGCCTGGCTGGTAAGTCCCCGATTCAGTGGGCTTATCCCTAATATGGAACTGGGTTATACAGTTATATACATATGGTTGTTATATGATTTTTATATAATTTTTATTTAAAATTTATTACTGTAAATGTTATTAACCACTAAGTTGGATGGTCCTCCAAGTACTAAGACACTCAAAGTACCCACAACACCGGTAAAGTGATTAAAACAGATACTCAGATCATGTGTAAAAGTTACCGTTTCTTTTTTTTAACGTTTTTTTTCTGGTTGGTAGCCGCGCAATGTGCGTCAGCCTCTTGGGTTGGCGAAGGATGCCGACTACGAGGGAGCCAAGGGTTCCACCAAGGGTCTCATGGCAGGGGAGCCCAACCGGGCGACATCCAGTAGGATCCAGCAATCGTTGCCTCCGTGAGGATACAAACGCCATACTTGCTGGATCCCCAACAGTCACTGCTCTCAGGGAATGATGGAGACCATCAAAGGAGACATGGAGGCAGAGATTGCTAATGGAAAGAAGCAGGACAAAGAGAACCAGGCCTGCCAAGATCAGCTTGTTGGAGACTCGTTTTGTGTTTCAACACCGTCAATAATGCTCATTTGATTTCGGTGGATATGGCTCGAAGTCAAAACCAATTGCCTCCAAACAGCACAGTTTAAATATGACAAGGCACTTGACTTGGAGGTTTCGTAAAATGGTGGTACCCCCAGATCATCCAATTTCTTCTCGGATTTTCCATTAGAAACCATCCAGCCATTGGGGTACCCCCATGACTATGGAAACCCCGCGATCCCCTCGTGTCCCCTCGGCCAACCGCCAGGCTCTCTACGAGAAGGACTATGGAGCCCTCAAGGAACTGCGCCTGTCATGTCTGGTGATTTTCAACAGCGATTGTGTCTGAGGAGGGGTTTTAATCGGAAGCCAGAAGACATGTTCCGGGGCAAGTGGAATTTAGGCCTCCACCTCTTTGCGGCGCTTGTAGCTGCAGAGTTTTTTTTGAACCCAGCCTGGAGCTATGCCTGCAAGATGTGGCCCCTTACTTGCTGTTTCCAAAATCCCAATGTTCCCCCAAGCGGTTCAGTTTGAAATCCACAAACATGCGGGTACCGTGATGGTGCGGCTGAAAATTAGTGCCCCCCAACTTGAGATGTTTCAACACGAGGCCATCCAGCGCAGGAGCTTTTGGACACTCAGAAGGAGCAGGAACTCACGTCCACGAAGGCCCCGGGATTCTTTATGCATTTCCTTTAGATACTCTCTAAGAATCCACAGATGAATCTGGCCAATGGAAACCATCCTGGCCCAGGCCTTGGCGGACCTGAAGTCAGACACCGAAACCAAGAAGGACACCACCCAATGGGTTGTCTCAAAATTTGGAGCCACCAAAAAAAACCCATGGTTTGGAACATCATGTTCCCCAGGCAAAATTGTAATCTATTTGGGTATGACTGTATGACCTATATTTTTGACCCAAACTCATATCAACATCATGTGTCATAGCCCTTTGCTTCTTTGGATGCCTAGCAATCCCAGTAGGATTTCAAGGCGGATTGCAAGTTTTTTTTTCCCCACCTGCCAGGTGAGTCCCAGATCTCAGAGGGCACTGCCGGACCTCAACCGTGAGCGTTGGAGCGCAGTGGGCAGAATAGATGCCGGATAGGATGCCAGAAAGAATGTCAGAATATATGACAGAAATTGCCAGAAAGTATGTCAGAAGAGATGCCAGATAGATCCAGAGAGAATGTCAGATAGAATCTCAAAGTATATGCCAGAAAGAATGTGAGATAGAGTGCCAGAATAAAATAGAATAAATATGCCACATATACTTCCAGAATCTTCCAGATGGTACGTCAGAAACTATGTCAGAATATTGTTTCAGGGTGGGGTATCACTCGAAGAAAGTATTTTTTTATTTTTTTCCAGACGTGCGTGCTTGCAAATTCCTATTTCAGGTCACGAAATCTTGGCTTTGAAGTGGCAGATGTGATTCTCAGTGGCTCTAAGAGTTACTGCACAGTGCCTGCCAGGAGTTCAAGGACGACAAGGCACTGCCAGAGAGTTCTGGATGTTCCATTTGTGCCAGAAAGTTTTGGCCAGCTCCTACATGGGACATTTTTTTGTGCTCAGCTGCTTGAAAGACCTGTACATCCCGAGTGCTGTATAATAATCTAAAGGTCCCAGTCCAGGGTCCCTCAATTTCTTCATTTCAACTGTCAAAAATTGTAGGGATAGATGACTCGAGGATAGATGACTCGAGGGTTCCTCGAATTCTTTTCGCTTTCTTAATTTAGCAATTATAGATACCCTCTGGTAAACTAACATAACTGTGGAAAATCACCATTTTTGATGGGAAAATCCACTATTTCTATGGCTATTTTCAATAGCTATTTGACATAACCAGAGGGTAGATGCAGTGCCATAGTGCCATAGGCCCAAAATGGAACAAAACTCCGGCTGTTTTTGGATGTTTTTGGGGTTTGGTGGCTTCAGTACTGGCCCAAGGTTGCAAAAACGCAGTATGTGAAATGTGAATAACTATAGACAATATACCATAATATACCTAGTACCACAGTTCTGCAATACGTGGCCCAGTACTCCGACATACCGAGAATACAGCGTTTTTGATACACAATATAATCACAATAATAATAGGGGCTGGGTCAAAACCTATTTTTTGCCATGGTTGGGGGAATAATCATCCATTAACCAGCTATTTTAGAGCACCGTTCGCATGCCAGGGTTTTGACTTGTAGCGAACTCAGGAATTTAGTTGTGAGGGTCCCTCAAATTCCTTAGCCCCCTTCACCATCCGAGAAAAGACCATGCGTGTGTTGGGACACGTGATGCTTGTGACCACTTACGTGTCGGTGTTGTGAGACTGACGAGAAGACGGCAGCGGAGAAGAACAAGGAGGGACGGATGGCCACAATTCAGATGCAACGTGTTCTCTGTCAAGTGATGGGTCAATGATGGCTTAAAGGCTTAAATGAACCTTCATCATATCATTCACTTTTTGATCTTGTTGTTTTCCATCTTAGTTTTGATCCCATGAAGCAGTTTCTTCGATGGGACTAAAAGATGTGGTACAGCTGCAAATTATTTTCTAGGTTTTGCCAGCATGGCTCTGGCTCAAACTCATCTCCCCAAAACTGGATAGTTGAGCACCAAGACGGACAACAAAACGGTGGTTCTTCCATCAGCATCCTCAATTAAGAAGCAATGATCCAAATGGATTTGTCTGAAAACAAGGAACCCCCCAATTCCAATGGTTTATGTTTTATGCTCACTACCTCCATTAAGGTGTCATTCAGACAAACCCAAACCTGGCGAGCCAACAAAAAGCCAGGAGAATCTGAACACCGACTGCGCGTGGGTGAAGACCAACTTTGACTCCCGCAGAGAAAAACGCCAGGTGTCGCGCCGACACTACCAGAAGATCCGACTTTTTAAAGTGACCAATCTTAGTGTTGATATCTATTGATATGGACATATATTGGAATATGATTAATGGAATTTTCAACTGGAATATGAGTATGATAAGTGACTCAATATGGTTTACTACTGTCATTATTTTTTACGGCTCCCGGCGAAGTTTTTCCAATGCCATCTTCGGATCCCCAGTGGGCACCAGGCCGAGATCCAGGGCCTTGTGGAGGCCAAGGGTGTTCTCCAAGCCGTGTGATGCGCCGCCGCAAAGTGCGCAGCAAAAAGTGGCGTAGGCAGCTGCGGCGGGTACCGGCTGGTACCTGGCAAAAATGGCTGGCGAGGCTGGATGTGAATATTAACTATTAACTAATTTTCTATGGAAAAGAATGGACACATGATCATTTTTGATCAACATCCAGCCTCACATCAAAAGAATGATCAAAATGCTGGAACATGAATCCATCCCCATGTTCGCCTGGAGGATGTGAACTGGTATGATCGCTGTTTTTGCTTCAATACAGCCTATAGGGTGGTGCCCCCCCTATTAGTTGGTTTATAGCCCCCGTGTATACTGTAGACACTGTAGATTGGTAGTACAGTATTAGACCCTAGTTATCGGAGTTATTTGCAGCAACTTAACCGTGGGGCACCACATTGTAGTGAACGATAATCTTCTCATCGTCTCATCGTGTCATCGTTTGATGACCCCATCATCTCATCCCCCTCACATGTCAGCTTATCTCATATCATTTTGTATCACATCATATCGCATTATATCATATCATGATCGTGTTTATCTTGGACATGAGAACAAACATGACAGTTTTGGTAGTACTGTATTGATCAGCAAATGAGCATGATAGTAATACCGATGATACAATATGATAGACAAGTTACATCTTATTATGTATACGCATTTACTATGATTTTGTACATCCACGGTGAATTGATATCTCACCAACCAACCCTCTAGTAGGCACTCTCAGCTCAGGTGTAGATGCAAGCAGTGGGAAAGCCCAGTTGACTGAGACTGAGCTGGTCATTTTGTGACACGCAACATGATAGTAAAACGGAGGGTATCTATCGCCATGGTATATATATACATGATATATTACCATTTCTTGTTGTTCAATCTTGTCACAGGGAACCTTAAAAACACGTGATGATCACGTGATGTCATACTGTTGATGACACCCAGCATCCTTCCTTGCCCATCATGGGCTCCCTGGTGTTACACATGGGCTCCCAGGGCTCCCAGTGGTGGTTGTTTCTTGGGATTTCCGCCACTGGTCATTACTGTGTAAAATCATACATTTCAAGCCAATGTTTGTTGGTGGCGTTGTTGGTTAAACGTAAATCACCCTCAAATTAGCATTGTTAAATCCTCACTCATACAATTCAATCACTTCTAAAAAAAAAAGTACTAGATTACTTAAATCCATATAAATCCATATTCTCATCATCAAATCCCCATGGTGTGTTAAAGCAACGCCGCTTTCAGCCTGGAATTCTCCAGGCCGCGTCCAGAAGCCGGAGCAACCGCAGACACAAGAAGAGGTCGGGATGGCATGGCGCCAACGGCTACAAGTACCTGGGGTAAACATAGAAAAAGATGTGGAACCCCCCGTGGGGAAACCCTAAATGATCGACAAATGATGGGTTTTGGACATCTAATTTAGTCGACAGGAGGGTAATCCAAGTAGAGACTTGAGAAATGTTCTGGTAAAACCTAATTAATGGACGTGAGAGTGTACTTTCGCTTTGATGTTCATCTGTTTTATATCCATCATGATTTTTATGCTTGATAGCTGTTCAATAGCCATCATTCTACATTCTGTATAAATATAAATGCAGTGCATAGTACAGTGCATAACTGTTGATGATTCAGATATGATATATCAAGATATCATGAGAGAGAGAGGTCAAGAACACCATGTCATGTTACCAATATCAGTGTAGAGGGGTCCCGACCTCCGGCGAATTTTGGATGAGGACCAGGTCGGCTGCAGGAATACCACAACTCCGGTGGGAATGTCCCCATTTAGAATCATGGATATGCAATGATATGCATTTATCATCATTCAGCCAACCCAATTATGGTCTGGATCAACGGGGATTACAATCCCCATTCTTCGCATGGATCCCCGTTTACAATTAATCGGATTAGAACAATAATAAAAACAATCCCCCAGTCATCACCATTAATAGGTGCTATAAACCATTCCCAAATGGGTGGTTGATTATTGTTTTAACCACATTGATGGGGACTATCATGAATGTTAGGATTACCCTTTGGATCCCTTTGGTAATTTAACATAGCTATTAAACATGGCTCATTTATAGTTGATTTACCTATTAAAGATGGTGATTTTCCATAGCTACTGTCTACCAGAGGGGAATGGGGATCATGATGATCGTCCCCAACATACCACAAATCCCAGGCGTGGTGAGGGCAAGAATCGCGAGCGGCGGCGGCGAGGCAGCCCACCCCGCAGCTTGGGATGTGGAATTTGGAATGAGATGTACAGATGAGCAGTTATATGATTTTATGGGATTACCCTCTGGTAAATTAACATAGACCCTGAAAATCACCAATTTATAGTGAAAACTAATCTTCCAACCCCTGTCTGCCAGGGTCTATGTTAATTTACTGGAGGGTACTATGGTTGGATACTGTGGGATTACTATGGGATTACTATGGGATTACTATGGGATTACTATGTTCAAAACCCCCCTTTTTTTGTTGATGATTGATGATATGGGATTATACTATATAACCAATATCTTGGAAAATATTACGGATACATATACGGAAACATGTAACGGATGGACATGGGCGTTCAAGTTGGACAAAAAGGAGGTAATCCATGGGAGCTTCCCAAATAACAATACCTCCTTTCAAGGTTATGTCGTGCTTGTGAGCTTGTGCACATGCTTCAGTTTCTTTTATATAAGCGATACTGCGATACCCCTCAAATTTGCCACGCATCATTTCTGTGCAAACGTGGTTTAAGCGATGAGACCTTCCCAGATTTGTTGATTTTGTTGTCGTGAACATGGAGTTTCCGACATTGCTCATATGATTACTGTATGTATGCTGTATTACCGAGCTAAATGAATCTTTAAGCACTCTTGGGGAAGGTCAACTGCACTCACCATGTCAAAGACATAATTCTTTTTGAATATTTTTGGGAGCTGGTTGGTTTTGACCCATAGCTGACTTTGACAGCTGTTGGGATGGACATGCAGTGTGTTAAGCCGACCGCAGCAGGCGGCGACGGTCAAGTGGATGTGTCATGGAGATCACTGTACTGTCAACGGTGGATTGATAAGTGGGATATTCCGGTCCAAATCAATTTTTGCAAACAGCATCTGTGTATATCTGTGTCGTGTATGTCAGTGTATGTCATGCATATCCCCATATATCATCGTATATCTAGATAATTATACGTATAATATATATATATATATAGAGATGGACTTATTTTCATGCCAGTTAAACATCGCAATTATGACTGTAATTATCTCAACCATGGTTCCAAAAAAAACGGACGTTTCCAGGCGGCCCTCGTGACGATGAGACTGCTCCACCCGGGTGGGGCGGATTTTTGTTTGGGGCTATGGTGGAACCAGAATAATGTATAGTATACATACACATATACCAGTGATACTATAATGTATACATATATTGTAATACATTACATGGTGATGTATATCTATATGTATATGTACTATGATATATTATAATGTAATATCACCATATATTATGATTCTTTGGCTATGATATTATTCATATTCTCACCAGGCAAGCGAGTCCGCTTCCTACAGTGGTCCGTTGCACGGCTGCTAGACATGGCCAGAAGATCATGATTAATTTTGGCGTCTGCGCAATGAAGCTCTCACGCTGCGGCGCTGCAAATGAATTCAAATCATGATTACTGTAATATATATATATATAATTTCTTGGATGTAGCCAATTTGTTCATCAATTAAATTAGCCAAATAAAATATGGCTATGGATCAATACCTATAGATACAGTTTATTAGGGGATGAACATCCATTTGCCACCTATTTTGATGTTCACCACGGCTACATGGTTTTGACCCATTCCCATATGAACATGAAATAACATGAAATAACATGAATAACTAGCTTTTTGAGGTGACCCATTCGAAATATTCGTCCCCCAATGGAATGATCGGCATTTGGCTGGGTTTTGGGGCATGGGAAACAGACTGGGGACCACCACAGGGGGTTCACCACAAATGAAGCAACAAGGATTAATTTTGATATATTAATATGTATATATATAATTATATGTATATATATATATTAATATTATTATTATTGTTATTATTATTATTGTTGGCAAAGCAATAGTCAGTAAACTATCTCCAATTTTACCATAAACGGGTGCTATAAACCATCAAATGATGGGCAGTGGTTTATGACATTGCAAAAAAAAACAACATCAATTGAACTGCATCAAGCTGTGGACAACATACACAACTTTTTATACAAGGTAAAATATAGGTACATTATCTATACAGATGGGCCACACAAATGGGCCCAGGCTCCATAGATACTTTCCAGGCTCCAAATATCTCCAAGCTTTGTCCATGGCAGGTTCTATGGCGCCTATGGTTACGGAGGCTCCGGATGGTGCTTTCCATGTTTCGAGGTTTCCTCAGTCATGGGGGTAGCAGCAAATCAACCAATGGATTTTCGGATGTTCCAGTATAAACCATCCATTTATCTGGGTAAATTATAACGACCGAGCCCTGTTCTCCCGAGCCCTGTTCTCCCTCACTGGAAATCATAGTTAGTAAGGGGAAATCATCCCCAAATGTTAGGGTAAATTACCCAGATTAGGTAAATATCCCCATAGTAATAACGACATCATAACGACCAAATGGCCGAACCATTCAGGTTAGGGAAATATTTATTATCATCCCATGATGTAACAGAATATTATAATGGAGAAATGGCCTTAATATCATCCCATTTATGAGTAATGGAGTGGGGAAATATTACAATTTACCCAGATGGCACATGGTCCCTCCAGGTCATCCATGGCTGCCATATGGCGTGGATGAGGGTGTGGATGTGAAGGCGACTGGTGTCACTGGTGGATTTAAAAAGAGATTCTCTCCCTTCAACAAGCAATAGGATACCCTAGGATAGACTAGGTAGATTATAGATGATAATAGATGTTGATAATGATTATAATTCAAGTAAGTCATCAGGTCCTAATATTCCTATGATTGGTAGATTTAATAGTAATTACTCTTATAATACCAACTATAGGATGAGAATTGACAATAATAGTCATTACCCAAAGGGCAAGCTTGATCCCCACCAGGTCAGTTCGAAGTTTTTGACTCGGAATGACTACTGTTTGAAAGCTCAGTCATGGCTTGGAAAGGAGCAAAAAAAGTTGGTGTAGCATTGCGGATCATGCATGTTTGGTATATTGGCACATCTGTGTTTATCCATGTATCGTATTTTGCATATAATGATATCAGATACATGATTAATACAATATTGTATATATATACTTGTGCCGTGTATATATCTGATATTGTGTATTATTGTGTGTTTGGTTATATTTGCCTATATATGTGGTTCATCACAGTCCAAACAAATAATATTATATATATATATGTGGAGGGGACCTTTATGTATAGAATGACGGGGTTCTGAAACCACAATACTGGCACCTGCAGCTCACTTTTTTGGGAAACAAATGTTTTCACAAATGAACATGGGTCAAATTTTAAGACTTGAGGGATCACAGGTTTTTAGTTATTGTCAGGTGAAGGTCTCTAGACTTCTCCACAGCTTCTTGCCCTCCCCCCTCTCCACCTACAAAGGA
>Ga0126342_10002541_pt1 | contig 28645 bp, 22 predicted proteins | sample Cyp1metagenome_FD_92528 | JGI IMG/M metagenome (GOLD analysis project Ga0126342, IMG submission 92528) | Coral microbial communities from Lord Howe Island, Old Settlement Bay, Australia - Cyphastrea 1 metagenome | ecosystem: Host-associated > Invertebrates > Cnidaria > Coral ... | reverse complement strand
TCTAGCAGCAATTCTGCCTAGTTGGTGAAAAGGGTGCTGGGACTGTGTGTAGCGATAGGGGGCCTTATGAAGCGATGCCATGACCTCACCACATGAATTGAGTTTTGACCGTCGCACATATATCGATATTGATGATTCTGATTGTCATGTACACCGGCTGTATCTCCACCTCTGTGCCCAAATGATGAGATCCAGCGATATGTTGGACTGTCAGTGCAACATCTTGCAACCAAACATAACTTGATAGCCCGTGCAGGTATTCAATATCATAGTTGATCATAAATATTGGTACATGTTATAACACATATTCATTCAAATTCCCATAGTTGATCATGACTTATAGTTTGACGTGTGCCTGCAATCAAAGTTACAGGTCCCCAAGTCCCAATCTGACCTTGCACACAGCGTCACCCCGTTGCATCGTTGCGTCACAGCTTGGGGGGCAGCCCTTGGTCGACACGCGGTGGTTTTTTGATGGCGTCCGTCAGAGCATTGCTGTGCTTGGGCCTGGAAGCCAAGGGGAGATGGGCCGACCCTACGATGGTAGGGCCATCCAAAAATGCCAACCAGATTTTCTAGAATTAAAAGTTATATAACTGAATATTCAAACAAACATGTTTGAACGGATCTAGAATTCTCATAGATTGTTGTATAGACCTAGATTTATTTTTGGATGATTTCAAATGGGGGATATAAAGACACATGAGCCATGAAAGTAATATCTCTGTTGATGGACTATTATGTTGGAGATTGTACTAACTAGCTTGTTGGGGAATAAGAGGAATGGGATAGGGTTCTTACTAACCAACCAGATAATGGGATGGGATAGGGTTCTTCTTCACGCATGGCGAAAACCTGTGTTTATTGACTAAGTGAGTCTTCACATTTGATAACTGAATTTCCAGTGTTGTTAATGACGCCAACCTCCAGTTTTGTTAAATCTCCAGACTCTTTTGGTGGTCAAAACCCCCACTTGTCTCAGGACAATCACTGGTGTTCCTTGGTTCGAACCAATTTTTGCTCTGTAAACTTACAGTACCAGTTTTTTTTTTGGTTGTGTGTGTGTGTGTTACCAACAAACTTCTGATAAAGCCAGCAGTTATCTGTGAGAACCATGGTTTTCCGGAGAAGATCAGGGTCCTCTGCCGCATTTTTGGTCGCCGAAATCGCCAGGCCTAGCTTGGGCAGCGCCGCCGCCCGCACCGCTGAGCTTCGCGCCGGTCTTCGGGGATTATGTTGTGCTGCAGCAAGCCCCGGCACAGGTGGGGAAGTGGGGGAGCAAGCTCCATGGTCCACCGATCCACCATCCTAAATTAGACAATTTTTGATGGGATAAACCATCAATCCATATGGGAGAGTGGTGACATTGTGTTACTCACATTTTTGAGCTTGATGAGTCATTCATCATCTGGGTTTGGGTGTCAAATAATTATCAAATTATCAAACATTGTTTGTTTTTTCAAGATTTATCATAGCCTGATGAATATGTATATATGTATATACATATTATAGTGTTTATGATGATTGAATTGATATTTGGTTGATTGACATTACCTATAACATGATGACAATCAACCTTAATCAACATCATTAGTTAGCTATACTTCAGTGTAATGAAATAAATTGCGATCAATATTGACTTGACATCGTAACTTGGTGATTATAAAAGCATCATTATATTGTGATTTTACATGACATCACTGGATATGAAGTGATTACGGCAGAACCAATTTGTGTGTTCCAATGGATCCAAACCAAGATAATTCTGTCCACCAGCGCTATGAGTAGGCTTCACATCAAACGGCGCTACTATGGTGACACCAAAATAGCTGCTGCTGGATTCAAGTATTCAGCCCATTCAAATGCTCCAGCACAAGTGTTGACCTCAAAAAATGTCCCCGTGTTTGTTGGTGAACTCCGTCGTTTTCACCGGTGGTTAATTAACTCCCACATTTGGTCACTCCAACTCACAGGTGTAAGGAGAGAATCGAAGCGACCTGTCGAAGGGGCTAAGACTAAGACAACCACTTTTTTTTGTTTGGACTTCTATGTCGTGGGTTACAATTTTTCTGGTTTAAATTACGACCCTTTGTGGGTTAAGCATGTATTTTTTCTAAGTCAACAGTGTTTGTTGATTTGAATCATCTCTTTTTTTGGGCTGAATTACCATTTTATGGTTCTAGAAATTGCACCCCCAGAACCATCGCAGGCAGCCATTTTCGGTGATGTGAACGATAGCAGCCTGACGTCGGTGACGGTGAAGGTGGAGGATGCGGATGGCAAAGTCATGCTCTCCAAAGAGGTCCTGCGGACTGCCTGGGATGCGGTTTTTGCCGCGCTTGGATATACCATGTTTGGGTTCAATGTTAACTTGGGAATTTAGGGGTCGTAATTGAAATAAAATTGCAATCTCTTTCGCTAAACCAAATACACGGATATTTTGTTTTGCGCCAGCAAAGGGACCCTTCAAAGATGGGATGGTTGAATAACAATCTTGTGAGTCCATTTGTATCAGCCATTGCTCGGTACCAGCCAATCTCGCATGCTTTGTTCTGTTGGATAATCCTGGGGATTAAACTCCCGTGCTGCTTGGTGTTGACATCCCATTCTGTAATTTTGGCACAACTCACGACCTAGATACTCTCTGTGCTGCTGGTAAACCTCAATTGTGCCCGTTTAGTTCGCCACCTTTTTTCTGGTGAACAGCCCATGATTTCCGGATGCCAAGCTGCCCACGGGGATAGCTTGCGAGTTCGTGCGATGGTCGATCCATGGGGGATCTTCAAAGAGGATACATGCAATATGAGGAGCAGTGCTGCTAATATGGACTTCAACGATATATATATATATATTATAACTATTATATAATTACATATACATATAATCATACATATACATATACATAATCATATATATATACACTGTATCTGATCTCTTCAGTTTTTCACGCTGAAGCATGCGACATATATGTATATATATATATATACATACATACATACATACATATGGCCACAGATACTTCAGACAGCACAAGCATACATGAATGTATACATACTGCTATGTATTATATGATATATAGTATTATATATAATAATTATATAACATACATCATGTTGTAAAGAAAGTGTAGCAAGAGCAAGACCATGGAGCTCGTTTCGAGGCATCAGTGCATGGCGGTCACTGGAAAGTTCTGCTTCCTCCACAGAAAGCAGGCGTCCCCTGCGGAACCACTGGGACCTGGGGCTGCGGTGTTGAATGGCCGTGTAGATAGGACAATCATCGAACTAAATGGCAATTTATGGCTGGTTGGTGGTTTGGAACATTTTTTATTTTTCCATATATTGGGAATAATGATCCCCAATGACTAATATTTTTCAAGATGGTTAGAACCACCAACCAGATGGCAATTTATGGGAAAATCCATAGGAACATCCCTGCTGGAGGTTTCACTGAATCATCGATTTTCCAGCTCGCCGCGATGACGTTTGATGACTGGAGGGTAAATATGAACCTTCAAACCTCACAACGGGCCACGCTGTCAAAATCTTCGGAGAGAACTGAGAGGTTGATCCGTTCCCAAAGCCAGCAATTGTTACCCTCTGGTTATTTAACAGTTTGCCATGGAAGCCATGACCCATTTATAGATGGTTTACCTAGCTATAAAATGGGTGGATTTTCCATGGCTATGTTAGTTTACCAGAGGGTAATCATAATTTTCCCTTGCCAAAATTTTGGGGCCGTTTATCATTTTTGGACAGCCAAATATCATGGTGCCGAAATGATGTGAACATTACCATGAAGGATAGTACATCCGCGTAATTCTTCGATTTACACCAGTTTACCAGTTTACCCCCCAAATTTGGGGGTTTCCTAATAGATGATTTTTCCATGAAATAAACCAACCATTTGGGGGTTCCCCATTCTTTGTCCTTGGTCCCACAGAAGAAATCCCTGGGCGCTTCACCGTGGTGGTAAACAGCTGCCATTTCTTTCCGCCTCCAAGGGTGACCAAACATCAGCAAAACTTATGTTGGGATTTTAGTGAAGGTTTCCTGAAATAGGGGTACCCCCTTGCATCATCCATTTTAGTGGGTTTTTTCCTTTATGGTCACCATCCAATGCTCACTTGGGGTACCCCCATGAGTGTGGAAACCTCCAAGTAGCTCCACGTTCTCCTTGCGTTCTCCAGGTGGTGACTGGTCCATCAGTGCTACAGCAGGAAAGAACTCCATCGCTGGGCCACCCAGTTGGATGTCGTATGTAGTCCGCATTCCTTTGCGGTTATGATTGATAACCTATGTATATATAATGTATCCTATATACTATATGTTATAATATATATATATATATATACATTATAAATATATCCAAATATAGATATAACTTTTACAACTGGTGATATCCTTTGGCCTGAAGTGGCTGCCAAAGATATGCTTGTGAAGCCCAAAAAACTGGCAATTCCAGTCGAGTTGGTGAACATGACAACCAAGACATACCAAGACTCTTCCGGCATTTTTTTGAGATGTGAACTACTGGGGCACTGGCTTTCGACCAAAGACCGCAAATGGTGAGGGCATCCGCAAAATGGACAATATATGAGTATTGGATCAGGAAAATGAGTCCCAAAACTCATGCCTATCCCGGCCTTTCCTTACTCAAAGAACTCAAAGGCATAAGATTATGAGAGTTGGATCATTTTTGGATCCTGTGTGACCGTCAACGATAGGTCTTGAAACACGTGACCTTTGGAGATGTTTGGCAACTTGGCACTGCGCCCAGGGTCACGATACGGTACCGGTGTGAACATGGGGGTTCAACCCATCAACAGATAGGGATTTCGGATGGTAGGGGATTTCATAGGATGAAAGATATGCATTAATATACCATAATTAATTTATTTTCTGTGTCTGAAAATGGGGTATACTGTACCCCCCAACAGCAACTTGAATGATAAACATAATTAGAAATCACAATCACTGAATTCCGGGGTACCCTGTTGACAGACAAGCCTATATTATGAAGTATGTAAAACACAGGTTTGTCTGACAAACTTTGATTTTTCCCAGATACGATGAATATGGCCATTCATGGCCTGAATCAGGCTTGGGACTTGTTTGATATCCAGAATGCTCTGATGGTTTATGAAGACTAAAAAAATGATAGTCATTCCAGAATGAATATGAAACATATTGAAACATGATAGCTCAATACAGTTTATATTCATTCATTTCATGTTTCATTCAATGCCATGGATTGCCTCGGTAGGGATGCCATGGCGCCATGGAAACCGCCAATAACCAAGAATTTTAAGAGTTTTGCCAATGGCTTTGGGGGACAACTCATTTTAGATACCCGGTATCCAAGCACAATCCAGGTATTGCTCTGGACAGAGCAACATGGCTCTACAGCTGCACTACACCATGTCGCGCAACATCAGTTTTAATGCCATCAAGGCCGGAAAGTCTCATGGTCGCAATGGTTTTCGTCGGACAAGAAACCAATGGATCCCTGGTTCAGGTTCAAATAGGTATCCTGATCTGGAAGAAGCCACCACAATTATCTTATTTGGTTGGTGGAAGAAGAAAAGATGTTCAACCGCGGGGGGATATCCACCAGTGACAGTTGAACATCATACGATGTGCAGGACGCAGTCGGCAAGTGTGTAATATCCATACGAAGCAAGCCAGTTGCATGACTGGAATATCACCATTGAGATATGGGTATAGGTCAAAATTGGGTATCTCAATAATAAGATGGTTAATACAAGATGATACTAAACAGATACATTCCAATCTGTGAACCCATATGGCTTAAATTTTGACCAGTTTTGACACATCCCCATATTTTGTATGAATCCGGTATGAACCACTTAGATCCAGTCAGTAACTGGGTCCATCACATCCAGACAATTATCACATGTCTGAATTTGGTATTGAGTCTCTGGAAGGATCCTTCGAGTTGTCGAAGACGTGTGTAGACCCTTAAGTTTCAGTAAAGCGACCCAAGAGAAGATCGAAAAAAATAGGGAAGAATTGTAACTTACTTTTCGATGTTTTGGGGCAAAAATTAAGGGTGTTATTTGCTGGTAGGAAAAAACCATGGAATTCAATCGATCCCCTGGGGGAGACTCTCAGTGCAGAATTTTCCAGTAGTTTGTGGATATGTGCAATAGTTTAAACACACACAGTGACATGTATACTAATTATCATCATATATCATAAGTATCTACATTTTTGGCTAAAAACTCTGTATGTACCTTTTTTCAGGTTGATCCCTGTGTATCCTGTCAATATGTGGCTTAACTCACAGCAAATATTGTGACAAAACCACATCCAGTCGGGAGCTCCCGAGGTACAGCAATATTCGCATCCACGGTTTGTACAGCAACATGAGCCTCGTCGGCAATCGTGGCAAGCGGCGGATACCTGGGGCCATGGTTTGTTCGTTGGCTTAACCAGAGATTAGCCTCTGGTTATGTCAAAATAGCGAAAATGGCCCAGTCGAAATAGTTGATTTACCCATGAAAAATGGTGGTTTTCCAGTTCGTTATGTGAGTTTATCAGAGATTACATTGATGAATATTTGATTAATATTGATCACATACTGATGCTTGGCGACTGAAAACCCCTACTGCTGTTCTGCATTGATGGGTATCCCAGGCTGGGATGAAGGTCGCATGTTGTTTCTCTGCCAATTCGGTCCACTTCCAGCCTTGTGTTATCAGCGAAAAACAGAGAAAGAAGGAACTACATAAAAGGAACTTAAACAAATATGTAAATACTTTTTTCAAGACTTCTTAATCAAATCAGGGATGGAAACGTTGATGAAACGTCAAAGTGGTGCAGCTTTCGCGCACTTGAGGAATCCGGCACAGCCCTGGCAGAAGGTTTCAGATGCCATTCAGAGCCCCGAAAGCTGTGACACTGGATCGTGTGCTTTCTTCAAGCCCATCTGCTGCATCAGTGGGCTGATTTGATGCTGGAGATATCTCAATGATAGTTGGTTATACTAGGTTACATTAGGTTATATTATCCCCATCATATTCTTCGCATAGTTGGTGTAGTACAAAATTATGGTTGGTCCAACCAAAATGGATCAAGATGGATCTTTTTTGCAAGTCTTGACCAACGAAGATGAGGCCGTATCCACTCATCATGTGGCCAATCAGACAATGCCATTCGTGAACTGTTCCCAGTTTTTGGTACCATTGTTCAATACGTTTCCAAATCATCACTTCAGCTCCGAATTTCGTGAGATCATCAATCTTGTTGGCTTCCCCATTTGGGGAAAAGAATCTCAACTTCTCAAGCTAGGTTTTCTTCCACCTGCTGGTACTTTGCGGAAAGTCTGTCGGACCGGCTGCACCACAACACGCCCATTGGATTGATTCACACGGCGTGGGGCGGCAGAGCCTCGCCTTGAGATGTGTCAGGAATTCAGGAGATGTCAGGAGTTCCGTATGGGTCCTAAATGGTGGTCATCAAACATGAAGGTATTGGGAAACTGCTAGGTGAATTCCTCAATTGGAAAAGGAATACTTCATGCCCGGAATAGCTGACTCATCTTTATCAAAGGTTATTATTAATTATTATTATAGTTATAGCCATGTGTAGTTGGTCGGCTTCAATTCAAGGATGCTTCGATCCAAATCTGTTGAGTTATGGGGGATCACCGATCTTATGTACCATAGGGGTCCCCCAAAAAAGTGCCAAACAGTGTTTCCAGGATGCTGAAAAGGATGCATTCCCCATAATTTCCAGGCTTCGAACTTTTCTATGACTGCGGGTTGCTAGATGTATAGAATATGTATATTATATATAATATATAAAACGTATAAAATATAAACATAAATGTAATATATATATACACATAGTATAGTATATATATATACATATTACAATAGATGATATGGATGGTATAATATATATGGAGGTTTTCAATCCATGGGGGTACCCCATGAATGGAAGTGGCTCCCCATGACTTGGCGATGAGTTACTTATGCTTTAAAACATCCGGTTTTTCTGAAATGCATTGACCGATGTTTTTCCTTAAATGATGAATTTAATGATGATTTGTTTGTAGATGGGTGCAAACGGTAGCACGTAGAAGTAGGATAGCCCCAACAATCATCCAGAGATCTTCGCCAGTTGTTGTGGCATCTTGTTCTGTTCCCTGCAGAACAGAAGAGATCATAGCCCAGAATTCCTAGTGGCTTGAAATATTCTTACAGCAACCCCCAAAAAGACAGAACAGTTAAATCCTACTAAGCTGAGATAAATTACCTTCTATTTTTCGGGGGGATTACTCTGTATAATATGTATGTACATATTATCATATTGTAAACATGTATCTACTATTACGCATTCTCAAATCGTTTAGTCATGATGTTTCATATGTGATCATCCCTATCTACATGACTTTGTGAGGCATGATCGAAGCCTGGTTGGACAACAAAACCATCTCGACGTGCAAGAATGTTCCTGGATGGGTTGATCAGTCGTCGGTTCAAGTCGTGCAGAGTTGATTGGGATGTGGAACCCCCTGGAAATCACGTTGTGTTTTTTTTTGTGTTTTTTCTCCGAGAAATTCGATGGGAACCAACCAATAAAATATTATGTTTCTTAGCGGTTTTTTCCCACAAATTTTGGGTCAGTCACGTTGTGATTTTTAAGTCTTGGACTGGTAAACTCACACCAGTCTCGTGTTTTCACCGCTATTTTCTGATTCTTTGACTGAGTTTGTGATAGTCAGAGAGCAGCCATGAATTTAAGAAAGAGTCACCAATGCCACAACTGCGAGAATGGGGCAATAACATGCAATAACTAGAGCATCAAACAATCTGGGTCCATGATAGCGACCTTACAAGGCCATGTACGACATCGATGATGGCTAGTACATGTTATATAGTATGGGGAACTCACAAGAATCACATTCTGTCAGGTGGGTGATGGTTGGTGAATTCCCAATTCAGCCAGAACAATCATTGGGCTTTCAGCCGTCACTTCCTGAAGATTTCTGTGCCACTTCAGCGACCGTTTTCGCAGGCATATCATTTGGATGTGTAGTCCCCTTCCCTTTCTTGCACATAAGCACATTGGAAGCGCATCCCACTCATAGAAAGTGGTTCATAGATGTTAAGAGTTGAAGGGGTCTGAAACTGCGAAACCACCAGCACCGTGCAGGCAAGCATCGGTGCAGGGAACCAGAAGTATCACGATGAGCCACTGGACCGCGGGCGTGTGTGATAACTCACTTGACAGTTAATACTCTGCGTGGTGACGTGGTGGTTTCAGAATGTTTCAGAATGTTTCAGAATGTTTCAGAATGTTTCAGATATGTTATGATGATATTTGTGACTTTATGCTGCTGGGTTTTTTCGATCCCACTTGACTGCTTTCTTTGGGGTTGAAACATGTTTTTTCACCAAGCAGCAATGAGTCCATGCTTAGCCAACTATAGCCATGGATATATCATATATCTATGATTGTTTGCAGTACTGACTAGCGCATAGATATCCATTTTCACACTGACATTGATAAGTGTTTTATATTACTCAGTAGCTGGTGAATTTTATGTGACAGAACATGGCTTTTTTCAGGCCTACCAATGATAGTGAAGTCTGTGCAAGAAATCAGGTCCAGGATTCATCGTTTCCTTCTGGGTGGGCTTCCCCTGATCCCCACAGACGGATGATTTCTGGAAGAGGTTTCTGATGGTTTCTGCTTGACCAGTGATGCCTCAAACAAATATCAAAGAACCAAGGGGTACAGCCGGTACAGCACCAAGTTTTGACCCACAAGATTGATCCCAAATTGTTCAGTGTTAGTATCTACTTACCCCAAAAGATCCCATGGGAGTAACTTCGAGCCATAGCCAAGTAACCCTGACTGTGTTGCTGGGGGACAAAACTCAGACCTGACAGCAATATAGGTAGTTTCAAGCATGTGTCAAACATGGCATCATTTTTTGCCCGAACATGGGGTAACAGATCCTAACAGCAAATGGTTTTTGGAATGGCTTAAACCACCAGTTGACACATTGAAACACAATGCCGCGAATAGCAACTGGTACCCGTGGTGATCCGCTCCCCCGATTCATGTTTGGTTGCCCCATACACATTGAAATTGGTCATATCCCAGATGGGAACATTTGAGGAATCTCCTATATTACAGGCTAAACTCCGGTTGCAGATCCTAACCAGCTACAATTCTTGGGATCCGTGAAGTTTGGCACCTGAGGCGCGTGTTACCCTATGTCAACATGACGCTCAAGGGCTGGATTTGGTATCAGGGTGAAAACGACATGCACGGCTCCTCGCACTGCGTATTGGTTTGTGGACCTGGATCTTGAAGAATGACACAGAGGTTTATGGATGAAATTAATCATTTGGGGTTGTTTTTGCCCCAAAGTTCTTGAAAGTCAGTGAAATCTTGCATCGTTTTACATCCCAATCCATATCATATAACACCATATAGACACCATATAGATTGATATAAAATCATATCATTTACCCTCTGGTAATTTGAGCTATGAACAAATCACCATGTTTCATAGGTACATCAAAAAATGAACAATTTTTCCATCCATTTTCCATAGCAAACTGTTAGCTGGTTGGTGGTTTGGAACATGAATTTTATTTTTCCATTCAGTTGAGAATGTCATGATCCCAACTGACGAATTCCATCATTTTTTCAGAGGGGTAGGTCAACCACCAACCAGGTTAGTCTTTTCCATCGGGTACAGGGTATGGGGTTACCATAGGCAGCCACGGCAACAGTGCCTTGGGCTATGGCTACGGCTGCATGGCGCAGAAGTTGGTCTCCTCCTGGCGCCAGATGTGGAGCCTGGAAGCCGCCACATGGCGGTCCGTTCCACGGTTGGGGACCCTCGAAACCACGAGAAAAAGATGGAAAATCAGCAGTTTTCATGGGTAAGAATGGGTAAATCAACTATAAATATAGAAGCTATATATGGTATTTTTTCATTCTGGGTAAATCTTTTCCATAGCAAACTGTAACAGGTTACCAGAGGTTTTTATGGATTTTTGGCTCCATAAAATCCAAGATTTTTCCTGTGAATCAGCTGATTATAATATTATAGAAAGTGACGGTTTTTATGAATGATGAATGGTCAATAATTCTAATGAATGGTTAATACATGATTAATACCATTAATTAATGAATGATGAATGGTTAATACATGATTTTACCTAATTATGATTGTTGATGAATGGTTGATGAATGGTTGATGGATGGTTGATACATTGTGAACATTTTAATGAATGGTTAATAATTCTTAATAGTGCTGTACGAATGCCCAACTTTTCCCTCCTGTTCTGGTTGAACGAGCATCCTTTCCCTGTGATAAAATGGCTCACTTGGGGAGCTCAAGATGCTCACTATTGTTTACCTAGAAACATACTACCACTAATCAACATAATATCAAACCATGCAGCCATGATCACCTTTTCTTGTGAGCATCATCAGTGATTGTTTTTACACTTCAATGAGAATCAAATGGTGTGAACATAGAAAGCGCGAACAGTGCGTTAAAAAGCAGTGATTTTGGCGTGAGAGTGAGTGAAAAACCCTTGATTTTAGGGTTAACTTGGAATCCGTCAAAACGCACGATTTCTTCATGCAACTGGCAGCCCATCCGCTTATAGCTGTCTAGCATCACACCCCTTTACGGTAATGTGGTTGAAGAGTCCCCTGCGTATAGAAGTGGAACATGAGGTCAATGGCAGGTTTCTTGCTGATCATCTACGGAACTATGAAGTAATTTGGGTTAAAGTCAAGATGGCACTTTACAGTAACGCCGGCACTTTGTTCGAAAGTACTCGTTTCCCAGGTATTATGGAAGTTCAGGGATATCTATCAATTTCTTGCCAAAATACATGGTTCATAAATTGTTATGCATGTATATATATATATATACTAATATCTATATATATATATAATCATGGTTATCCAATGGCCTAGTTCCTATGGGGAATCAGCCCAACTGGCCCATGCTAACCAGGATTGTAATAGTAAGCCCCCTTTTTTTTCGGGGGGTAGAACATTTCGTGCTTTTTATATTGATGTGTCACTATTTTTGGGGTAACCCATGCAATTACTAGTCAGGGTTTATTGTATGGCGCTGACAACATTGGTCACGAATGATGGTAGGATTTGGGGTAACTATCCCCGCCGAGAGTTTCAGTTGGGGTCGGGCAGGGTCCGCTGACTGAAGAGAGTGGCGGAAAGTTTCAGGTGGGTGAATTGTGATGAATTATGACATAACATATATATATATATATGTATATTGTCAGTATATATATATGTATATATTGAGTCTATCCTAATACGTGTAACAGTAAAAAAAAGGATTTCCACACAAGGACCCCCCAAAAAGTGCACAAAGCAAATGGTTATTTTGGGGAACTGGTAATCAGGGATTTGAGTGACATGGTGTGTATTCTTCACCTGCCCGACCTTCTTGCTCTCTCTGCAGCTTTTCATTCAATTTACAAATGGCAATTTGCAATTGAACATTTTTGACCGTCAAATGTCCATCAGATGCGTTGCCCGTGCTAGCGACATTTTTCAAATTGGCAAGTTGGTTCCTTCCTTGCATGGGCCATGGTCCCTGGACTGTTGTGCAATAGGCTTGGGCCTGTTGTGCCTTGAGACTGTTTGCAATTTACACATGATGGCTGTTCATTGCTTCATAGCTTGTGTGGCCATTATTTGTATTGTAGCTGTCGCCTGTCTGATTCTCAGTTGTCCGTTCCATATTCTGGAATTTTGCATGTTCAATGCCATTTGGTTCCCCTTCAGCCACCCCATTCATTGGCAACCGCCTGCCAGGCCACACACGCTGTGACTACTAGCTGCCCTTGTGCCAATGGCCATTTCAGGTACCAGGCACCAAACCTGAAGGTACTGCAGGTATAAGTGCATATTTTGGAGACATATCCCCTTACATGCCCCTTACATATCATCATAGGCCTCATATATATGGTATGTACCTTCAATCTGGGCTCCTGAAATGGCCACTGATTGGGGAGAAGTTATTGGACCTGCAAACGGTTGCAGCACAATACATTTTGTGAGCTTTGCCATGTTTGCAGGTGTTTGCAGCCCATTTCACGTGAAGTTCAATTGCAGTTAGGGCCGGCACAGTTGATGTCCAACAGAAGAGCACTTGGCGTTTGACATACCACTCCACACGCTTTTCTTGCATCACTGTTGAACTGACTTCACACCCTGTTCATTAACACGCGCGAACTTCCAACTTGCAAATTCTCAATTTGGCGTATGGTGCATTCCATTACCGTGGATCTTTAAGGATTTTTTCAAGCAGCTGCCCGGGAACCTAGCCATTTGTATTTCGTGCATGTGCACACTGAGTGTCATTTGGTATTGGGCCAGCATTTTCCATCTTGCAGTTTGATTGTGTTGGTGCATGACTCATTGAAGTGTTTGCTTGGCTTTCCAAGGCGAAGTTTTGCAGTGGCCTTTGGGTACAATGTCAGGCAGAATGCCCGGTAAAATGTCAGTAAGCAGCCAAATAACATGTGAAGTAGGATGTCAAAACTTTTACCAGATAAGAAGTCAGAAAAACGGCCAAAGGAAAAATTCCACATGGAGTGCCATAATTTTAATACATATGTATGAAATTATATCTATTTATGCATGCCAGGCTTAAGGTTATATACAACAAAGAGAATGTCAGAATATATGTCAAGTGAAAGAATATTTGCCAAATACTCCTTCAAACAATGCGCCACAAAAACTACCATATTAGTAGACAGATTACTTGTCAGGTGGAAAGTCAAAATTTGTGCCAGAATACATGCCAGATACAATGCCAGATAACATTCCACTAGAATGTCAGTTGTTGGAGGTCACTCGAAGAAAGTAACTCAGAAGTTTACATTCACTGCGATTTTGCGATTTCAACTGTTTGTGTCTTAAGGCTTAGGGTGGGGCTGCTAGGCAAAGATGCCGTGTGCAAATTCATTGGCTGAACAGATGCCGATCAATCCCTTTAGGTGCAGAACTGGCATGGGCTCTCCAGGATCGGTTCCAGTCAAAAGAATGTTGTGCATTCACAATGTTTCCAAGCTGCGCATGCAAGTGTTGTGGTTGAATTTCCGGTGGTGGGCGCAAGAACTGGGGCCAAAAGACTGCTGAACCAATGTCTTGGGAGAAAAAATTGCATGTCACATGTGCATCAAGTTTTTTTGAAGGATTGTGAGAGTTTTGACCATGGGATGACACGTGGTTTCTATCATTCTTGCTTTGGCAGGTCGCGAGCAATTAGGCAGAGCTACACCAGAAACAGCAAAAAATGGCACTTTGCAGGGAGGATTGTGGTTAAATTTGGCTGTTTCCCTCGTGCTCCTTTGTGTGCTCAGTTTTGTGCTCAGTGTTACAGCCGAATAGGCTAGAGCCAAGTCGGCTAGAGCCAATATATATATATATACTTGTCCAGTTTGGTCGATGGCTTGCATCTAACCAGGTGCCTTGATGACTAGCTACAAGTAGTATATACTCAATATGGGAATGGGTGATATGGGAATGGGTGGAATGAGTATAATTCCATAGGAAAATATATATGGGAATAACTGATATTACGTATTCTTATCACCTGGAGAATCTGGAGCTGGTGAAAAACAAACCTCTAATCTGAAAAAGATGATGTTTTCGCATAAATTCCAGGTGTTCAACCCCCATTTTTACAGCATTTCTTCAACGTTGAACGACTGCTGGATTTCTGGCCGAGGAGACCACGGATCCCTTGGCACCCTTTGGATTTGACACCTGGCTGGGTCACTGCAGCCTCCTTAATCATGGATGGATGGATCCTTTCTAAGACATAATCAGTTTTTGATTATGTACGAATTATGATATATCATGGTGTACCAACTAGTCTTATATCCGACATAGTTGGCGTCCTTATTCTTAGTTATATTAGTTGGTATACTAAGATCATATCCCATATCAGTGAATCATATACTGTATGTGTTATGATATATCAGTTATTCTAAGATATTAGTTGGTAGGTATATGCCATATTATGATATTAATTGAACACTGTTTGTTACACATGTTCAGCCTTAAGCCTAAAGCCCGGTCAAATAACGAAGAGATATCCATTGATAGTAACGGATGTTTAATGGTTAAGCCCATTTAAGCCCTGTGAATATCTACTTGGTACATCCTTAGATTGGAAAAAAGGTTCTGTTTCTAAAAAAAACTTTTTGAAAACGGGTTGGAAATTCTTAATTGATGATATCTATTTATATTAATTCTTAATTGATGGATCCTATTGTGGTATGAATGCCACATTATCACGGGAGATTTGCAAAGTAGTAACGCATTTCCTCTACATTCCATGGTACATGTATATAATTTATTTAAATGCAATGAATTATGTGTCGACCTCCATTTGTAATCGTGTATATTCAATGGTTGAGCCCGTGTGAATATGCTTCATATGTATTGTTAACTAATTATTATGTTAAATGGTATACATTAATAGTTTTTTGGCGGGACATCAGCAAAATATATCTCCTGTATATATATATATATGTATCATGATACATTAATTAAGTATACTTTAGTTGCTGACCATTTTCTACTACTGGTTGATAAAGTATTAAATATACCAATGGTTCAATAGCTGATATATATATATATAAAGCCAATGGTTCATTATTTGTGAACCATTATTTTACTTAAATTGATCGTTAAATAACTATACTGCTATACTGTTTAATGATTAAATGGTTAACTCATCAACTATATTCCTAGATAACGGATAATAGAGTTCATTAAAGATGCAGTATACCAACTACTACTTATTATAATTACTATATATATATATATATTACTAATTAATAAATACTATATAACTCATCAATTACTTATAATGATAATAGAAGGTAGTTCATTCATTGGACGAATATCAAAGAATTTCACCCGCCCAGGTGACCTTAGCCCCCAGTGGAGGCGAAGGCGGCCGCAGCATGGGTGCCATGCGATGGGCGCAGAGCGCCAACTATGGCGTGGCGCCCAACCCGGCCATGCCGCGCACGTGGCCGGGCGAAAATGCGGGGCCTTACGATATGGAAATTAATTGGAACATGTGGGAAAATCATGGCAAAAACATGGGAAAACATGGGAATATCATGGGAAAAATCATGGCAAAAACATGGGAAAACATGGGAATATCGTGGGAAAAATCATGGCAAAAACATGGGAAAACATGGGAATATCATGGGAAAAATCATGGCAAAAACATGGGAAAACATGGGAATATCATGGGAAAAATCATGGCAAAAACATGGGAAAAATGGGAAATAACCCCATCATCATCCAGTCAGACCATAGTAACAACTATGGTTTGGGGTTTAAGATATGGATGCCATGGCAGTCACTGATGTTGGGGGTGAGAACTGATTGTTGGAAAAAAATGGTGGTGGCTCAAAGAGGATGCCCGAAAGAAAATGTATGAACAAACATTGCCAATTGCGGTTGCAGAATTGTGGGTAATATAAAGTAAATATTTGGGTCAACTGATGTTAACTTTGCCATCAATGAGGATACACAACAACTGAAACCAAAATGTTGCAGAGTATACGATTCACCATGATGTGGGTTTCAAATGGTTTGACCTGTGATTCAAGAGGGTTCAACCATCAATGAACCAATTCTTCACTTTTGGACTCCATTTGATCGTCGTGGACTATACTACTTAATTTCAGTTGTTTTCCCAGGACATGTTTCAAATAACAATCAAAAGATGTTCCGAAATTTGAATCTGATTCCCATACCCTTTCCGTTGAATCCATAGGTCAACATGCCATTTGTTGTTTCCAGGTTTATGGCCCAAGCCTTTGTGCCTTGACGTGACGTGCGAAGCGGTGATGATTGATCGTTGAAAACATGGCTTTAGAAGCGAGGATGTAAGGCACATCTGAGAAAAAATTCGGAATATGGGTGGAATACTATAGTTTATTGGCATTATCTAAGTCTATTGACTTAGGATCTACGTCTACCCCAATAGGTGGATTGATGCGATGGTCGATGGGGTTATTTGTTGAAACCACAGATCAGCAAGGTCAGCAATCATCAGATGCTGAAAACCTCATTGTTGTCAGCTTGACATGGGGTTGGTCGTTCTGGACCATGTGAATCCCCTTGAAAACCTTGCAGTGTTTTGTAAAATGACAGCAAAGGTCCCCGGTATGGACCAACAAGATGAGACGTTTTTTGGGATCTAGATGTGAAACGGTCTAAAAGATTGATTCACACCTAAGGATAATCATTTTTTTGGGTAGTATATGGGAACCCGGTTTAAATGACGCGCATCCAAATCGTTTTGGTATGAAGTGTATCATGATTTTGAGCAAAGATGCAACATTCATGGTGTCCCCAGTGTGCCAGTGTTGACTTCATACCATTTGAAAACTGCAAGCGCACTTAGGTATGATGTTATGACAATGTTATGGTTGTTGATTAGGGTTTGAACTTTAATTTGATAGACAATATACAACCATCGGAATCATAGAACTTCCTACAAGCTATCAGTACCAGTATTTTTGTTGCTGGACTTTCAGACAGATTCTCACCTAAGACTCTTAGTCCGAAACTGGGTTTGTGCCCCGTCTTATACAACGTGGGGCGCTACATAGGAAAGTTTGCTTAAAAGTTGGTTTACTTTGGTTTATGGCATAGTATATATTTAATATATATATATATATATATATTATATGTGGTATCTATTCATAGATGGGTGGAGGAATCATACCAACTTGGGCACCATACCAACACAACTTGGCCCCGCGGCCTGTCCGCTGGGCACTTTTTGCCCAGGACTTGGATGACCCATTTAGCAACATCACCTGCTATCGGACACTTGGCACCATATGTAGCGAAGTGCAACGAAGTGCCATCCGGGTAGAGATCATGAGATCGAAGTGTGATATCTGATGATATATTAATGGTATATGAATGATGGTAGATGATGATATATGATGATGCTCAACTGAAAGACTCACAGATTACTGTATGAGTACTGTATAAATGACTCATTTCTGTTGGTTCATAAACCAGCCAAAACCAGCCAAGCCAATTTCTGCCCCCTTCATAAGCTGAAGAATACCTACATGGATACCTCAGCTGCTCAATTCCTAACTTGATTTCTATGGGTTTAAGCATCCAACCCAAATGAGCCGTGCCCAATTTACCCTCTGTCATCCCCAAACCAACTGATAGGTTGAGGCAAGCCTCCCAGTCTTGGAATACTTCATAATCCCGCTTCAACCACTCCCTGCAAAGGAAGGAAGTCCTGACAGAAAATTTATGCATGGACCATGGCTCCAAGATCATGGGAACATTTCTAGATTTTTGAATGCCAATCAGTATATATCCCTACTTCCAGTGGTAAAATCAAAATTGTTGCTGATGGAATCCCTCGTAGCCCCATAAATTGTCCGTCAGGAAGGGCTGCTGTGGTGCAGCCAAGGAGGGCTGCGAGAGTTGCTTGGGACCAAATGGCTACTGTGCCAATCTCAGTGCTCCTTGGCCAGGCCGTTGTGGTGGCTGCGTTCTGCGTAACCGACACCCGTGTTGGTTGATGAGGACTGATGGTATTCCATGGAGATTTAACCATGGTTTAGCCATGGTTGATACAGAATTGATCAACGATGACGATGATTAAATGGGATGTGGGATTATACTACCACACTACTAGTACCCAATATTTTGGATTATCATTATACTACTCATGATCCGCTACAGGAATCCCGTTCTTTTGGGATAACATTTCTCAAAGTATGTCAGGTCCAACTGTTCAACGTCAAATTTACGGATAATTGGCAACAAACATGGGGAATGGTCAGGTATCTCAACCATCTCAACCAACAAAACGTTTGAAAAAAGGGAATGGAGGGAGCAACATCCAGCTCACGTTTGCAGCGATGAAATTACGTGAAAATATTTTGGTCACCCTGGTCGACATGGGATTTCTTTGCCTTTGAATTTCCCCCAAAGTCGCAACATTTTGGACTTGGACACTTGACACATTGCCATGCCACATATAGATTCTATATAGATACATATAGCTAAAATATACCAACATTAGCCATAATTAAGTATGCTTCGTAATGACAACCTTGACCTTGGGTGATTTAGATGTACAAACATGAGTTTGCAGTTTACGGTTTACCATGTGTTTCCTGCAAAAATGAAGCAACAAAAGCTGAACACCCATTTGTAAACTTTGTCTACTGGGAAAATTTACAACAACAACCTACCCCCTGGTAAACTAACATAACTATGGAAAATCACCATTTTTCATGGGTAAATCCAATATTTCTATGGCCATTTTCAATAGCTATGTCAGCCATTAGCAGAGGGTTTTTGTTTGGTCAGAAAATCCTTGGTGAGTTTCCCAGCAAGAGCCACCCAGTTTTTGCCGCCCCAGGCGACCAACTTCTACATGGGACCCATTCACCCACGCGACAAGAAGCCCGTGGGTGCCCTGGACTCACTGGATGGGTTCCCAAGACTCATCGCCATGAAAAAATCTGATGAGTTTTATATAGATATAGATATAGATAGATATACTATAGATAGATATAGTATTATAGATAGATATGGATAGATATAGTATAATATAGTATCTTAGTTTTAGATGGTAGATACAGATAGATATAGTATATTCATGTATATTCCTTTTCTTTATTCAGGAGCTATGTGGGCCAGGTTTCTGTAGAGTACAGGCGGACATGATCATATACGTATATACCCTCTAGGCGCCCTACAGAGTATAGCTCTTGAACCAGGGTAATATATTACCCATAAATGCTTTATAGTATTATAGTACACGATGTTCCCCCCCAGTGATGTTTGTTGGTGGAACCCCATCGACATCCATGAACCATAGTTATACCCCATGAATACTATAGTTATCTAATGTTATCTAGTTCGTTATATCTACCATAAACCATAGAATTCAGCCACAAACATAAACCAACTGAACGCGAGCTCGACTGGGGGCTCCATCCTGCAAGATCCTATCAACTAACGAAGTTCCATATTCTATCATCCCACAAAGTGGCCCCCCAATTGTAAGTTGGGTGAGCTTCACTCATCCGACCATATCCATCACAATTCCACCAGTTGTTGGAGTTATAAACCAATATTTTAAGCCATTGTTTGCGATGAATTTGGTGAAGTATTGACATATCAAATATCATGAAACACAGCAACATGAAAAATCTAATGTTACCATAGTAGCATATAACTGTGGATGGTTTGAGATTCCTATGAAACACGCTATACAATGGGATTATCATGGTGGACCTTCAGGCGATCGCTTGGCCATGGCCGCTGTGAGCGTTGCATATGGAAAAGGAACGGCCTTTACGGGGCCGACCCTTTCTGGTGTCCTGGCGGTGTCGTGGGCTGGAACATGGTGAAACCTTGGTTTCACTTTTTGTCGTTTATCGATGAAACCTTGGCAACGCGTGGATCTGAAGTTTGTTTTTCAATGTCAAAGTCTGATGATCCTGAATTGAAAACCATATTTTTAGGATATGTTTCCACGCTCTTCGGTAGAGGGAAGCAGGGGCTTTGCCCATGTAGCTGAAAGGAACTAAAGTCTACGTTGAAATGTTGTAGATGATTGTTAGGCCCATCTAATATTTCGTTTGGTGAATGTGTTGGTATTCAAATGTATTTCAGGTAATGACGTAAATCTATATCTCAGTATGTATCAATCATTATGCGTACACATGCTAGCATACATACAATATTTGTGTTTGTACGTAGAAATTAACAATATCACCAGGATGGATGTTTGAGCGTATACATTGCCAAATTGCTGTCGCTAAAGCGAACACATATGCTGCTATTATATTCTCATGATATCACCATGATGGCTATTCGCTTGACAAGGAGGGATGATGTTGAGGGATTATAATAAATTATAATTATAGTCATATGCCAAGAAACCCTGGCATGGAATTAAGCCTGTTGATTTTGGGGTCCTGAAATTTGAGGGAGTGACGGGAGTGTATGGGACATTTGTGGGAAATTCAGCCATCATCGCTACCATCTTTGGGATTCCCTTTTTTAGCTTCAGTGTTTCATTTGGAGTGTAGGTATTCGGCGGATATTACCCAAGAAATCACATCCATTGTTTTTTCTTGTTTCATAGCCCAAGCCGCACTGCCTTCCCAAGGATGTCATGTTGCGAATGGAAAAATCATTGTGGAGTTCAACAGGCCTGGCGAGTATTCTTGAGCCATGGGAACCATGCCATGCCAATGCTCCCACAATTGTGAAGATTTATCTTGGTGTATCCTGATCATGCAACTCGCACATCAATACGAATCATAATTACCAGAACTCAAATTTCTTCAGTACTTTCGGTGGAATCTCCATATGTATATATAATTATCAATATATATATAGTTCTATATAGTTCTATACATTTCTATATAATTCTATATAAAGTTTGGTTGGTCAAGCTCACCTCTTTCACCGTCATCCCATGGTGGAAGCCCGGCAGGTCGCTACTGGGCTCGGACCACTTGTTGGTCAACGACTACAAGCGACTCGCCGATGGCCATGGCTTGGATGCGATTTGGTGGACACCACCAAGCAGGGAGCTTTTAACCAATATTTGTGTATAGCCATATATGCGTATAATTATATATATATAGATGTATGTGATGTATATATATATACATATATTTATATATATATATAATACATATGTATTATATATATATTATATATATATAAATGTATTTTACACACACATATATATATAGCGATATCAGCAAATTCTTAGGTGGTGTTGAAAACAGTCTTTTTCATGGGCTTCCCGGGAAAATTTTGACCCTACCATGAGTTCAGGGATGCGATTCGGGATTCCCATGGTAGGTCTGGTGATCCCAGTCTTGTTTGGAGGGTCACCTGGGTCACCTTTAGAAAATCATGTGGGAAACGGACGAGTAAACCGCCACTTAAAACCTCCACTTTACTCCGTTACATCATGGTTTGATGAGTCACTGGGAGTCCAAAAATGAGTGCAAAACTGAGCGCAGCAAGCTGAGACAATCGCTCATGACACGTCAGATTTGTCAGCCTTTAATGGATGACCAGTGATTTGTGGGCGAGAACTTGCCGAGGGCTTTAGCCTCCAGCCGCTTGGAAATTTTGACCAACAAGTCCCTCTTCTGTCTGCAGACCAGCGGCCGAGAGGAGCAGGGTGGGCTGGGTGGCCGAGGATGTTTGGATGTTTTTGGATGGCATCTACAAGAGGTTGGAGCTTGAAGAATGTTTAATTAGGTTTAATCCACTTAAATTTGGGCATAGTCATGCAGCCATGCATACTCGATAAGTGGTGGGTCATGTGATTGGTGACTTTGTTTTCTACAGCCTTAGCGGTGAGCAGAGACTCCCAAGAGACGGACAATAGATGAGTATGGATCAGAACGACGCCGTTCATGTTTGTGCTATAGGAACTACAGGTTGGTTTTTTTTGACCTACAATCACTTGGTGTTTTCTCAAGCGACTTGATTTTGGTTGCCAAGCTATCTGACACGGGGATGGATTTAAGTTAGCTATGTTTCATACCACATTGCTAGGGGGGGTTAGTCCCTTCTCCCTAATATTAAACACCCCCTTAGAAACCATGGTTTAGCAGGGAATTTCCACATCATTGGGATCATTTATGATGTTTTTACTCTTAGGGTTATGGGATTATTCATGTCCATAAATTTCATCCCAGCTATTTTGATATGTTCGCCGGGTCCACGGGGCCCAGGACACGGAATGCATAGATGATGGAAGTGGACGTCCTGCTGGTCATGGAGCCTTTGAGGAGCGGAAAATCCAGGGGAAAAACCATGGGAACACCGTGGGAAAACTTCGAAAATCATCGGAAGACCATCGGATGTGGGTGACTGGAGGTGATCACTAAGTGGCTTGCGAAATCAGCAGGTTGGTAATTGGTCTCTAAGTTGATTCCTATGAAACACGAAAAAAATCATGGGATTATAACGGGATAAACCATTTAATACAATTTATATATTACCATTTACCAACTGGTGGAGGATTTCGCAACCATCCACAGTTGAACAATGGCTCGCACGAGACCAGGGAGTTGGGTTGTGGTCAACGCAGCCACAAAGACCGGGTCTGGTAAAGCTGCAAAAAATATGGGTCAGAAAACTATCTTGTCTCATATATATATATATATGATTCATATGTAATATCTGTGCGTCAAAGAAATGCTGTATGTACCTACGCTAAAATACCTAGATATGTCTGGTTCAACAAGAATCAGCAGGACGAGAAGACCTGGGTGTCGGTGGATGTGCAGCAGGCGCGTGCGCCACCAAAAAAAATCTAGCTATGGATTTAACATATATGTTGAACTTCAGAACTGCTTCCTTTGGGATGTTGTTTGACATTGACGTTGTATGTTGTCAACTGCATGAACAGTGTGAATCTTTTTCAGATGGCATACTTTGCAATGGCTAGAAAGGGAGAAGTATCGAGGCGTGCCTTGTGAGTTCTCAAAACGAGGGATGCCGATGATGCCGATGCCGGATACCCCAAAGCTGATCCGAGATGGGATCTTGGGGTTCCGAGTGCGCGACCTTTTCCTGTCGCGGATCAATGATCTTTCATGTGGTTCAATTGCAATTGCTTGATTGTAGACACTACATATGATTATATATACATACATGGAGTTGTTTTGATACATATAGTTCCTTATAGAAGTTTTGAGATTTGAGACCATAGCCTCCATCTACTTGGGCATTTCTTGGGTTTCGGACAATCCAACAGATCTGCCCAACAGAACAAGCGATTAACGACGGAACTATCCCAAAATGACCTTATATTGTTTTAGCTTGGTGAATTATTATAGGTTATCCAGGTTTATTGTTTTCTGTTTGATTTGAAATGGGTATGGGTCGCGCTAGTTTGCAATCCGACTTACGCATGATAAGCCCTGAACATGATAAGCACGTGCTGGTTGCAGTTTGGTATATTTTGCACTGACCCCAAATGTGACCCGTTGGTGTGGGTAGATATATGATGATATATGATGTAGATACGCAATGGCACCACGAAGAAATGGCATATTAGATTCAAGTTGCATGCATCAAAGCACTTTTTTTTTTTCCGCAGGCGTCTCCCACGTCTTTGTCAGTGGACTTGTCCAAGACACAAGGTGCGCTACTGACGTAGACTCCACTGAGTAAACTCATGACATTTTTTGGGGTACCCTCTGGTAAACTAACAGTTTGCTATTGAAAATGGCCATAGAAATAGTGGATTTACCCATTAAAAATAGTGATTTTCCATAGCAAACTGTAAACGTTTACCAGAGGGTAGCTATGACAGCTATGCGGAGCTATCCGCAGGATCAGCCAGGTCATGATTTCTCGGTTACACACTTTGTAGGCTATGGAGTCATAGCCGCTAATCGCTGTATAAAATATATATATATACCCATAGGATCCATGTATGGTATATATGCTAACATTTGGGGTATATTGATGGTAAATGTTACCATATATGGCATACATGGATCCTATGGGATAAATATATAACACCAGTGGTAACACCAGTTGAAACCAGTTGACTATAAACCAGTTGAACGGAACTAATGAAACCAGTTGACTATAGTTATGCTGTATAATTAATGGAACTAATGAAACCAGTTGACTTGCAACCTCTTGATAAAGACAGTATTGATACGTGTTGATCAAGCTTGAAACGTCAGTTGATGCACCCGCACCTGTCCAAAAGGCAATTTTGGGAAAGTGGGATGGAATGGAGTTTCACATTTCGAGACCCTACATGCATATAGATATAAGCACAATATAGGTACATACATTTACATTACATTGCATTAATATGCATTAATTACATTGCATTACATTTTCATGCCATGCCATACAATACATTTCATATATATATATATATACCTAACATGAGTACCTCGCCAAGTTGACCATTCTCTTGTTTTTGCCCAGACGAGGGTTTGGGGCCCGGGCAAATTCCCGGCGTTTTTGACCCAGGAGTTGCGTTTGGGATTCGTTACGCTTGGACGGGCGATTGCTGCGACAAGAGGCGGAGTGCTGCGCCCTGCAGTAGGGAAAATCCCTGCTGTGGGGTAGCCCAAAACAGCAAGATACATCAAGAATCAAGAATAATTACCCCAATTCTTAAATTCTTATCAATTCTTTCCAAGTCTTGGATGAAATACATGGAACTTTGATGAACTTTGCCTATCTTTGCCTCCATCCCAGGCCAGCCACTGGTGCTGCGTGCCCCATCGCCTCTTGCCCTTTGATGGGACAGCAGTCCCAGCTTCCGGCCAACCCCTTCATCGCGCGCATTGAGTGCCTAGGATGCCTTGGAAATCGAGGTTTTTGCGAGCCTGAGTCACCATGGAAATCCATCAAATCCATCAACATGGAAGAAAATGGAAGAAACACCAAGCCGCGCCAATTTATGGCAACAAATGTGGGGAACAATGAATGATAATGAATGAACATGATGTTCGAACCGGATTTTGGAGTTTCAAATTTTGAAACGACCTGAGATATTCCCAGGAGTTTTGGCTAAATGGCTTGATTGATTTGGTGCAAATCAACGGCCACTCACCCTTTGCTTTTTTTTTTTCGATTTGTTTTTTCCGCCTTAATCACCGTGTTTCTGGATTAAACACATTAAGCATGATTAAACTATATCGACCTTACTGTGATGTCAATGGAATGATGATTGATAGGGGTAACTAGAGTGAGTTATTCTTACCATTTCTCCAGCCAATGTTTGGGTGCAAGCAGTCCTCATCAGCTCCAATTCGTGGCAGGAACGGACGTTGCCAGTGTGTGGCACCGCAGAGATGTGATGAGAGCCTCTCGAGTGATCAGATCACCGCAATCGTTGTGTAGCCGCTTGGTGATGGGTGGTCATACTGGTAGTTGGTTGTAAGATGCTTGGTGGGTTTAAGCTTTAAGCACCTTTCCGAAATCCACTCATCTATACTCATATTATATATAGTTTTGTTAGGTCATGTTGATAAAGATGGTGATTGTTTTTGCGATTGCTGAATCGCTGGGATAGTAGACATTTGGGATGAAGAGGAACACCAAGTGCTCTCGCAATTTTGCTCCCACGGACCCCCGTGTTTCTTTGACAAAACAGTTCACTTGCGAAATACGGGGGCAATCCAGCGCTTGACACAAGCTCCACATGTAGTCTTGTCAAATTTGTCAAGCAACCTGTCGCAAGTAGTTAAAGTATGTTGGGGATTGTTAGCGTATTTTTTCAGTTTGAAAAATGTATTTGATAGATGCGTTGACTAGAAGTTATCTTGGTTGCATAGTAGGATTTATAGATTTAAGGTCCTGATCGTTCTTCTGAAAGATCGATGCTGAAGTTGGAGACATGGCTTAGTAATGAACCTGTTCCATTTTTGGTGGCCCGTTTAAGGGGTTGTTTATATTTTTTCAAACGAGGGCACGGGATTACAGTCATTTCTATTTGGTGACTACTGGTATATTTCCATTTTGATTGGTCAAACCGAGTCAAACCCTTGCAAGATTGAGGTTCCTCAACGGATGGTTTCAATAGAGACCCGCCTTGCAACTCCGCGCGGAGCTGTGCAATTGGTACGCTTCGTCGGTCCGCGATTTTCATTTGCGGAGCTGGTCGCAAAAGAGCTGCGGTGCTCCGGAGTAAGATGTGGGGTACAGTAAAGCCCAGTAATGCACCCAATGATTTGCCAATATGATCATATGATTGATAGTTCCCAACAAAATTGCAGACATTGGATAGTTTTTCCTTTACTGCTTAATTGTCCAACGATTTGCCAATATGATCAAGCTTAGCTATGTTTAAACAGTAGGTGGATCCACAAAGTTTCCCCCCAAATCCTCCCAGTCATCATACAGGTATTGATAGATACATTATACCTGGAGCTCATGGGTTCGGTACAACCTGGAAATGTAGGATGTACATTAGTATACATATGGAGCATAGTTGATATAATTTACCTACCATAAAAATTGATACATGAGGATCTCAACATCATATGGATGAGTCAGAAGCCATGATATGTCAATACATTTCATTAGGGGAATGAACATCCAGAACTTCCCCCGCAAAATGCTGTTGATCATCATGGTTTTGAACCATCGCCATGAAAATTTCTCATTTCTAGGTTATTGTTATGTAGTTATTCAGGACATTTCCCATTGCCAGGCTAGGTTTCATGAGGGTATGTCCTTTTATCCACCCTGTTTGGCCGGAATCCCATCATGTCTGGATTTGAAGTACTCGTACAGTTGGATTTGGTCCAGACATGATGAGATTTAGGTTAGATGGCCCCAAAGGGTTTGGAATTGGAATTCACTTATGTATATATAACATATATATATAACATATGTATATATATATATATATAACATATGTATATATATATATATAACATATATATATATATAAAACATATATACATATATATATATATATAAAACACATATATATATATATATAACATCTATATATATGTAAAGAACATATATATATATATACATATTCCTTGTGATTTCTGTTGCCATCACTATGTTTGATGTCATCATTCTTGCTGTCGGCATCTTTGTTATGGCCCTGTTCCGGACCAAACGGCCCACGGGGATCTGGGGATCCGAAAACTCAGGAAACCCCCATAAGTTGAATATCTCATTCACCATCAATACTTATTATCAATGGATTGGTTTAAGGGAAAATTTTAACCGGAAAGCCCCATGATCTTAGTGGGAAAATCGATGGTTTCCGGTTAAGATTTTCCCCAACAAACCAATCCATTGATATTATAACAAGTTAATAATGCCACTATTAATAGGTACAATGGTTATAATAGGTACAATGGTTAACAATCCGTTAATTGGTATAATGGGTCATAACCATATTATAACCATTAATAGTGCCACTATAACAAAAATGACATAACATGACTCACCATTGTAGCTACGATGATTAATGGTTGATGGATTTGATATAGATTCACAGAAAACATGATTCGTATATCAAGTATTCTAATGATTAAACATATAAGAATCTATTACACTACTAATTATTAATGTCTAAACAATATGACAGTTGTGAGTAATGTTATGTTTATAATTTATAACTCTTATATATTCATTAAACATTCAACATACCCTTTGGTCATTTCACGTAGCCATGGAAAATCCATCAATCCATCATAAATGGAGGTTTCTAGCAGGGAAAGTCATCAATGGGCCATGGCTTCCATAGCTATGTTTAAAAAGAAACAGAGGGTAATCCCATTATTAATCATTATTAATCATTATTAATCATTATTAACCGTTATTCACCATAAATTAGACCATTACTCACCACAACATCTCACAACTGTCATCATCGCATCGGCCAGGTCCATGAGGATCCAGGAGACGGTGGACACGGCGGGAAAATGAACATCTGGAAATGGGAATTTCTCAGCTTGGGTGGAAAATAATAAACCATGTTTATCGATTTTTCATCATTGAGTGGGATTTGTATATATATATATATGATATATATATAT
>Ga0126342_10002540_pt1 | contig 28645 bp, 7 predicted proteins | sample Cyp1metagenome_FD_92528 | JGI IMG/M metagenome (GOLD analysis project Ga0126342, IMG submission 92528) | Coral microbial communities from Lord Howe Island, Old Settlement Bay, Australia - Cyphastrea 1 metagenome | ecosystem: Host-associated > Invertebrates > Cnidaria > Coral ... | reverse complement strand
TACATACCATTACATACCATTACATACCATTACATACCATTACATACCATTACATACCATTACATACATTACATACATTACATACATTACATACATTACATACATTACATACATTACATACATGACATGCATAACATACATACATACATACGTACGTATGCACGCACGCACGCACGTACATACATACGTACATACATACATACAGACATACATACTTACGTACATACATACATACATACATACGTACGTACGTACATACATACATACATACATACATACTTATATACCTTACATACCTTACATACCTTACATACCTTTCATACCTTACATACCTTACATACCTTACATACCTTACATACCTTGCATACCTTGCATACCTTACCTTACATACCTTACATACTTTACATACCTTACATACCTTACATACCTTACCTTACATACCTTACATACATACCTTACATACCTTACATACCTTACATACCTTACATACCTTACATACCTTACATACATACATGCATGCATGCATTGCATACATTGCATACATTGCATACATTGCATACATTGCATACATTGCATACATTACATACATTACATACATTACATACATTACGTACATTACATACCATTACATACATCCATACATCGATCCATCCATCGATCCATCCATCCATCCATCCATGCATACATACATACATACATTCAAATATTGTGAATTGTGTGGATTGACTGTGGATTGACTGTGGATTGACAGGCTAGATGTGCTGGTCAGCTGGCGAATCCTGACTGGAGCACTGGTGCGCCAGCAGTCTTATGAGTTGCTCGCGTCAGATCTTGGGAAGACTTGGGAAGTGCACATGTTTGGCACAAAACGAAGGAACGAAGGTCAAGGACCAGCAGTTGTAGCTTCGTCAGATCCAGTCAGTTTATCAGTTATCCATGGTACCTTCCTCAACAGCCGCGCAGGCACTTCAGTTCCAGCCTCAGCCACCACAATGAGGATAAACGTGATAAACGGTAGCCACACTGAGATATCTGCAGACTTTTTTCGACAATGTGCCTTGCAGACTTGGTTTGATTTGGTTTGCGAGGCTAGGCGCTCCCTTGCTGACTCTCATTTGCCTTGCCGCTGCTCAAGGGGTTAAGGGTTTTCCGGAGGCCAGGATGTCACAGATAGCGGCATAGCGGCGTAACCTAGCTGCTAGAGTCTGCAAGAACTAAAGGAAACAGCAAGCGCAGTTGCCTTGTCATTGGCATTGCCAATGCTTGAGAGGCATTCAGATGGATGGAGTGGCTGGTTCCCGTGATTTTTGCAGCAGCCTTATGCCAACTTCGCCACCATCGAGAATGTTGTGCACTCTTTTGCCCAACCGTCCCATATCAGTGACACAGTGACCCAGGCAGTACTTCTTTCTCTTTCTTTCCACGTCAAACTTTGCTCACATGCTGAGACTCGCTCTGCACCCAGACAGGCCCTGCACTTCTTCTGGCTGTACTGCTGCTTGCGGCTTGCAACGGTGTGGATCCCAAACGCCAAGCCCGGCATCGATCGGAACCTGTCACAGAACATGTCAGACGACCGGATGTCGCTACTGCGCTCAGGGCCACGGAGAGAAGGTTGCTTTGCCTGGAAAGGTGCAATCAGCATAGCTTTCAAATCTTTCGAATGGAATTGTTCCCTTACCATTTGCATCCATTTGCCACAATTGTTTTTGCCATATTAATCCCTTCCCCCTAATACTAACCCCCCCTCCCCAAATAATAAACACCTCAGGTAGTTTTTATTATTAGGGGGGGTATTTATTATTCGGGAACCAAAGCGGAGCCTAATAATAAATTAAAACCCTTAATAAAAAACTATTTTTTCGATTTCAAAATCAATTAACTTTCCTTTTATAACGCAATAAAAATATTGCCAAAAATTGGAATTCGAAGCGGACCCTAATAATAAATTTGAACCCTTAATTAAAAAAACATTTTTTTTGATTTCAAAATCAATTGAATTTCCTTTTATAACCCAATTAAAATATGGCCAAAAATTGGATTTCGAAGCGGACCCTAAGACTAAATTTGAACCCTGAATAAAAAAACTATTTGTTCGATTTCAAAATCAATTAAATTTCTTTTTATAACGCAATAAAAATATTGCCAAAAATTGGAATTCGAAGCGGACCCTAATAATAAATTTGAACCCTTAATAAAACAACATTTTTTTTCGATTTCAAAATCAATTCAATTTCCTTTTATAACGCAAGTAAAATATTGCCAACAATTGGAATTCGAAGCGGACCCTAATAATAAATTTGAACCCTTAATAAAAAAACATGTTTTTTCGATTTCAAAATCAATTCAATTTCCTTTTATAACCCAATTAAAATATTGCCAAAAATTGGATTTCGAAGCTTCCCCCTAATATTACATTAAAAATCCTAATGCACAAAACTAAAATTTTCGGACGGACCCTAATAATAAACACCCCGGGGTTAACTAGTTATTATTATTATTAGGGGGCGAAACCCACAAATGGTAGCCTTATTTTTAAATTGTTTTCTAAAGGGGATCAATTAAAAGTCAAATTGGCCAACCTGAATTTTTCCAAAATTAAAGATGGACCCTAGTTTTTATTATTTGGGGGGTTTAGTAATAGGGGGACGGGATTACTTGCCAGGCAATTCATTTTTTTTCTAGTCTTTGCCATTGTCTTTGCCTCTGTATAATTGTGGCAATATTACCAAGATTCTCCTAAGTGAAGGTCTCAGTTGTCCCCACAAAGCAGATCGTTCCGGGATGTTCCGGGAGTATTGGCACACAGCAACTAGCAACAAGCCTCTGCGCTGAAATAGCCAGGCTTCGTTCTAGTTTCGGCTTAACATCCAAGCCAACCAGGGCCCCTCCACAGCCCTGCTCCACCACATCATCCCCGTCTCATTTATAGCGCAGGACATAAACTTAGAACACATTTTGGAAAACAGGATTTCCAAATTCTACAGTGGATTGTGTTCTAAGTGTCTCACTAAGAATATGTTCTAAGTGAAAGGGTACATGTTGCGCGCAGAAGAAATGTGTTCTAAGTGTATGTTTTTTTTTAAACATTTTGTGTTCTAAGTGTATGTCCTCCACTATAATGTGAAAACAACTCTCATTGAAAGCGAACGACATATTCATCATGATGTGTATTGTGGCCAGATGGCAACTTGTGCCAGCGTCACTATTGGTGGTAGAGGTTTGAATGGTTTCAAGATTGGCAGATGTGCACAAAATTTGGTTTGCGGTGACCACTTGCTTGTGACACACGCAGAGGCAATGGGAGGTGCTTCGTTTCAATGCTAAATACCATTGCCAAGCATCAGCCTGTGGACCGTTGTTGGCTGTGTACGCCACTAGCTCTGGCAGTTCCGCGGTGTGCTCTACCTCGACGTTTTTGGCTGGCTATCTCTTGAGGCGGGTCGCACTGGCGGCATGGTGTTTCGAACTGATTTGTGCAATTTTTGGTGCACATCTTGTTGACATCCAAGAGAGCCGCCCCCTCCCCATCCCAACTTTTTAACTGTGTGTTGCATGCAGAAATAGCCAATTGGATAACTCTTGGACCAGGGCGAAAACCAAACGCCTCATCATGCAAGCAGAAGACGGAGCAGGGAGGTGTCATACCCAGCTGTTGTCAGAGTCAAAATGAATGCAGAGAAACATAGGTTCAAAATGGTTCAATTGTCATGAATTGGCCATTCTGAATGGGCCATTCTCCATTGAAAGGCGCAGCGAGATGGCACATTTGATGGTCCAAATCAGGCAGGGGGACAGGAGGGAGGTGTTTCAAGCAGCTGTCTCTAGTGCTACAACGCCACACACGCTGCCACTTTTCACTATTTCTGAGCACGTGCAGATGATCAAGAACCTTCGTGATCAGTTTCCCAGCATGCAAGCCAAGAGGAGGAAGGAGTTCATAGCCAAAATTGCCTTAAAAAGATATCAGACAACGTTCCAGGCAATGCCAGTGGCCGTGCATGTGGCAGTTGCTGATGATTGTCTTCGAAAGAAGGTGGACTGAAGATTTCAAGTGCCGAACGGCAATGACATGCATGGCCGCAATTACTGTGTGCAGCAAGAACTCTCAGGTCTCACCTGCCATCGATGCCAACGGAAATCTTCCAACAGTGCCTTTCAAAGCCCCAAGCCCCAAGTGTTCCATTCATTACAGGAACCATCAGGAACCAGTGGATCCCCATGAATCTGTTCCATGTCATCATGCCTGAAGCACCCGATGTGAGGCGCAGCTTTTGCTGCAATTGGAAAAATGGGAGAGCCCCCAGATTGATGAAATTCGAGCCGCTCGTCTGATCATGTGAAAGAATGACAAGAGCAGGCTAGCATTGTTTGAATGTCAAATCAAGGATGCTAAAGAATCTAGTTGCGACATGTTGCGACAATTGCCTCCGGACCTTTGAATTGCCCTGAGCTTTGCCGAAATCTTTGTGGATTTAGAGCCAGGACAATGGGATGACTGCTGAAGTGGCAAGGTTGAGGTGGGAGCCTTTTAGTATCTGGACATATCTGGACCATTTTCGCGGATTGGGGTCTTGCTCAAAATCACCTGCTCATGGCAGCACCGGCGTAAAGCCTTGTTCCTTTGAATCCCTCTGACTGTACTTATTAAGCTGTTCATGATCACTGTCCAAAATTGTCTTAACAGTTAACAATCACAATGTGAACTGATGTGAAATGGCTTATACATGCTTATACTGTAAGTATCTTATAAGCTATATGGTAATATTTCCAAGCTGGAGATTTTCGCATCAGGCAGCTCTTCAACACTGTTGAGGAGGCCACTGTTTTTCAAACCGTGTCAATGTCAGCTCCAGCCACCTTACTCGGCTGACAGAGCTTGTCTATTTTGATGTGAACAGTTCAAATTCGTAACTTCTGCTTTGTGATTTTTGTATATTTTTGTATGTGTCCATTTCCAAGACTCTCTTCAGAAATGGTACCTCCGCAATCACCGCAATTGAATTCTCAGCTGATTATTGCTAGCGCAAGTTCGCGATCCGACAAGCCAGACATAGCCAGAGTATAGTGGACTCACTGATAGCTGCTTAGCCAGACATAGCCAGAACATGGCGCAGCAATGGGACATGAGGACATCGCAAGCTGCACTGCCTCGATTATTAACCTCTTAGCCGGCCGGTATCATCATGTTTTATCAACCTTGATGTCTTCGTAGAGTAAGATCAGCAAGGCGAACCGACAAGCACATTTGCAGCAAGTGTAGTTAGAGAAGAAGCCATGTCTAGCTCTTCGTCTGATAGTTCTGATTCCGACAGTGAGGAGAAGAAAAAGAAAGACAAGAAGAAGAAAGCGAAGAAGAAAGACAAGAAAAAGTCGGACAAAAAGAAAAAGAAAGATAAGAAAAAGAAGAAAGACAAGAAGAAAAAAGCATCATCATCGTCAGATTCGAGCGATGACAAGAAAACAAAGAAAGATAAGAAGCGGAAGCAAGAAGAAGCTGATGCAAAGAATGCATGGGTTGCAACCAGGATGAGGGAGCTTAGAAAAGCAGATGCGAATCTGGCCCTACGTGATGCAATGAAAGCAGCAGAAGAAGAGTATCAGCAAATCTTCAACAAAGCAGAGGCGCCGAAGAAGCCCGCAGAAGATAAAGCTGAATGGGGTTTGGCTGCGGCAGCAGAAGCTGCAAAGGAAGCAGAAGATGAAGCCCGAAAGCTTGGAAAAAGCGAAGAAGAGATTGCCCAAGCTGGCAAAGAGGCTGGTGAGAGGGCCATGCGTGTGGCAGAGGAGGCTGGGGTTTATGCCCCACCCAAGGAACTCCCACTTTTCATGCAAGCACGGCTGCAGCAGCAGTCAGAAGCAGCCAGACTGGCTGCCATGCCAGCACCAACAGCTGGTGAGAACAGCAGACCTGCAGAGATGATGGAGCCACGCAGGCTGGCCTTAAAGCTTCCTGCTGACACCAAAGACAAGAAGAAAAAGAGATAGCTGCAGGGATGAGATGATGAGAGTCATCGGGGTGCTCGGTGCTTCAGAGAGATGTCACAGTCCATTTCCGTGACGAATTTCAGAGTCGGTGAGCTGTGGCGGCTGCAAAGTAGGTAGGTGATCTACATTGCATAGAGTGTGGTGCTAGTGGAGAAAAGCTGCGGGCGTTTTCTGTACGTATGTTTGACTCATGCTTAAAGCCATGCCTTAACACTTAACGAAGGAAAGAATCACCCAAGGCTGAACGCAGAAACTGCCGACTCACATGATTCTCTTTGTGACAGGAGCTACAGGCTACGCTACAGAAAGTGAATGACCTCTCGCCTGGCCTCAATGATGCCCTCGTCTCAGCTTTTTGAAGCGACATCAGAGCTCATTGAGAAGTTGCTGGATGTCGCTGGCAGGCACAACGGGATCATCTACCGCGAGTGCTCTTGGGAACGAGATCTCAAGTTTCAATTTTTTTTACTTCTTTGAGATGCTCTCCTGAGATTTTAAAAACATATTTCGAACATATCATATCTAATTATCATGTCGTTTTGCATGTTTTTGCACGCTTTTGCTCCCTCTCGCCGTACCGTTGCCTTGTCGGCTCTAGCTCCGAAAACGTTCGGGGCCATGCTGCTGGCCAGGCACCTGTGGTAAATCCGTTTCTTCATTCTTTTTCACGCTTCGAAAATCTTCGAAATAGTAAATGAAATGGTATGAACGTATTATGGAAATGGTTTGAACTTGGGACACCGTCAAATGCCTTCCTGTGCCTGACCTGCAGGCAAAACAGCCATGCACAGTCAGGCTGAGGAGAAATTCCCTGCACGAAGCCTATTGCGACAGTTTGGCATGACCCGACAGTTTTGTGCTTTTTCTTCTGTGCTGCCAAAGCTTTCTTTACTTTTCGCATCCTTTCTCCGTCGCCCCATTCGAAGAATCTCAGCATACATTACTGTAGTTTCAAGAACCCTTCTTTGGAGGTCTGGTACCGAACCTATGTGAAGTCCTCAGCAGCCATTCCATCATTGTTGTGGTTTCAGATAAGATTCCGATATACTGTGTACATCTGTATAACGTATATATACTGTACATTTGTATACTACGCTAAACCTACCTTGTTTGGATGTCAACTCTGTGTCGAGGTTCTTCTGATTTTGTTATTCACATGCCGGCTCGCCAAGTTTGGACGTTGGCACGATGCAATCCTCTTGCATTTGGGCGCGCGCCAGGCATCAGCAACTTAGCAACGCGAACGCAGCCTAGCTTCTTGGCATTAGCACTTCTTGTTTATTTTGGTTATTGTTGGTCTGGACTATATACATCATCGATACACTAGGTTTGCCTTGAGATGAGATGTCCCCATGAGCCCATGCGTAATTTTTTTAATATTTTTTTTCGTATATCTTTGAACATCTTTTCATACATTCTCAAACTGCCCCGCACAATCCTTTCGAACCTGATCCTTTGTACTGGGATATGGGTTGTGGATATCATCTAGGTCAAATCGTGCCAAGGCTTTCTCATCACAATACCTGCACCCGATTGTGCAAACATCTGCAAAGGTGAGGGGTTCTTTTGTCGGAAGATGTTGGCATTTCCATGCCAGATGTTGTTCGCATCTCATGGTTCATGATGAGTCTATCATGTTCTCTGATTTCTACCAGGTGTGTTGCTTCCATGTTGAGCGCTCAGTATTGGTTACACAGTGTATTGAATGACATCTTCCTCAAGCACAAACAAAGAGGTCACAGCTTGCGATCGCTTGATAGATATTCAGGGTAATTATATATTTTCATGAAATCCAGCCGTATGCCAGCAACAATTTGCGACCAGCCTTCTAGAATCAGGCGTTTGACATATGAGATCCGTGAGATGTGAATAAGAATTTCATCAGAATGTCCAAGATCCTACGTGCAAAACAAGCACCCCCAACTGGGGCCATTCGATCACCAGGCAGTGGGGGAAGTCTTTTCTCTTGGAATGCCATGTTCGAGACGTTTCGAGACATTGATATCGTTGATTTCGGTGTGAGTAGAAGTTTGCTGGCTGTTTGTGCACAGTGTAGCTTGTCGACCTTTGCAGGGAGGAAGGATGCCATGAGTGCAGTTCACAGCCTGCATTGTGGCAAGGCCACTAGTGATTGGAGAGCAAGATCAAGACTATACTTTGACATGTGGACACGAATAGACACAAGCTGAAAATACACAGGACCTGAATGCAACTATCCAAGACTCTTTCAAACTCTTTCCATCGTTGTTGAGATGTTGCAAGTTGTAACAATATGATCTGTTTAAACCAATTTTGCCTGTCCAGGGGCTGCTCAGCAGCATCCTCCTCTCAATGAGCTTACTCTGTTGAGAAAGGACGTCAGTTGCTTAAAGCACTTGATGCTCGATACATGTTACAGTGTCGCTTGTGCCTGCGGAATCGGCTCGCTTGTGCCTGCGCAGATCCTTTTCGACTTGAATGACACCGTTAAGCTCCTGCAGGTAGGTGTAAGAGATTGGCAGCTTTAGGAAATGTCTGGTCAATGTTCCTGGTCTTGATCATCTAGATAGATTCCAATAGATATTCCCATGCATCAGGTCCCTAACAGCCCTTCAAATGCTGAAGGTCCATCCCCATGCCCCTCCAATCCCCGAATCTGTACATGGTGAAGTGTTGCATAGGAACATTCGATAGCTACGTGATGCTACGTGTGTTGACCGCCTAGTCCCACCCAAACCCCCCATGTCCCTCCCAAGTCCCGCCAAATCCCCCAAAAGTTGACCCTAAATGGTTTCCTTTACTGTTACAGTAGTACCAGTAGTACATATAAAATCATATGAACATGTCAGTGCAAGTGATCCGTTTTGGTCGCCACAGGTGACCCTCCACCCCTCGGGGCAAAATCAAACAGATATTTCTTTTGCACTGAGCGCAAATAATCAACGTAACAGTTGCTTTTGATTGTGCTATGATATTGTTTTAGGATCCGTGAGCATGCTGGTTTGGAGTGGGGACATTGTTCTTTTCCCCAAACAATGGTGGCATTTTGGGAAAGACATGGCATAACTCTCCCAGAATCTGGGACGTTGCACTCCAGATTGATGCGAAGTCGCCTGCCGAGTTCCCTCATGTAGGGCTACTCAGTGTTTTGTGCCAGCCTTCTATATAGGGTATATTCCCAATTATAGCCATTTAATAGGGATAATGATCATTAACCATTGGGTTTAGGGGTACACTATTTTCAGACACACCCATATAAATCAACAGTTCTCTTGCAATGAAGATGTTGAATCGGGACTTGGATCTAGCATTACGCAAGCACAGACAGATGGCGGTGGGAAAGGTTTTATTTTCGCAATGTTTGCAGTGTCATTGCTGGCAATCCTTGCTGCTTGCCTTTCCACGTCTTGAAGCTAGCCAAATGCTTTCACGCCTGATAGAACGATATGGGTATGGATCAATACCTATTAATACCATTTTTAAGGGAATGACCATCCATTTACCAGCTATTTTGATGTTCACCAGGGGTACAAGGTTTTGACCCACTGCCATATGGGTCTCTATTTGGATGTTTTGCAGGTTCCACTGGGTCCTCTTCCACCGCGGAATGTGCGAGCATCAGCCCAGCAAGCACTTGCCGATCCTGCACGGGACCTCGGGACCTCCCGCGGGATATGGCGGTTTTCTGCAGAATTCTGCATGTCCTACAAAGGACTACAGAGGTTTTTTTAAATATTAGGCATCCTGAACTGGCTCTAATCTCTGCCCTTGCTGCCCTGCTTCATCACTACAGGAGTTGTAAGGACATGCTATCTCTGCACACCCTAACCTCAAGGTTGAACAAACAGGATCAGATCTGAAGAAGTTAGAAACATGTGGAAAGGAACAGCCACTTTTTTGAACTGTCCCAGCACACCACAGAAAAGTGATGAAAACTGCTTCCACTGTGAGCAAAACTGATAATGTCATCCAGGTGTATGTCCATCATCCTGTGCTATCAGATAAGGCGAAGGAGGCGCTTCCAATGTGCAGCATGTGTCACAACATGTCACAACATGTCACAACATGTCTTTCATCATGTTGGGCAACTGAACACCTGGCCACTCTCGGCCACTGCTGTGGATGCCAGGTGCTTGCCAAGGCTTATGATAATGGAAAGTTTGCACGCCTACAGGTGCCAGGTTGGCAGTGACTTGACATCGGGAATTTCCGCACGGCCAACCAACTGAGGTCGACACCGTCTCTGGATTTTACAACATGGCAGATGCGACCTGCAATGGTCCAAGATCCAACACTCCAAGATGTGCGAAAAATTGTGCATGGGTTTTGCTGCTCACCTTGCCAAGTATCTCGAGAATTCATGCCTGGGCATGACCTAGGCCTTTGGTACTGGCAGTATGGTTTGCTAATCGGATATGGATTCGCATTGGTCTATGCAGTCTGGAGCCCCAAGATGTGAAGGAAGTAGTTAAAGCCGGCAGTCTCTGGATATCGATAGATTAGATGCATGGTGCACGGCAGTCTCTGCATGTCAACAGTCTATAAATAAAGGTCTTGGGCAAGTACGTTCCTGTAGTCTGTAAGCTGCGATACCTTCTGGATCTGTTTGGATCTGACAAGGCCGGAACTATTCCAGCTGGATGGCTTTGCGTGGGCCTCTCAGCCGCCACAATTCTCGATAGCCACTAAGACATCAAAGATCCAAAGAGACTACGCTTTGTCTTTGCAGCCAATTTCAAGACTGCTTTCCTGCAACATCCATATCCATCAATGCCACTAACTCCTATGAACTGACATGCTAGAATGCTAGAGACTAGAGACAAATTTCATCAAATTACATCGAATTACCATGTTCAATGTGCCTATATAGTAGGGGAAGATCACTCGAAGCCTTGAGACGGCGTTGCAGTATTCACATTTAGTGCATTGTCTTTGAAGCCCTGAAAGCAAAATGGTGGGATGCTCTCAGCCAGGACCGCCATCGGCGGACCAGCATCATCGCTCTATCCACGTTCGTTTGGTCATTGTGCACAGCAATGCAGGCTGGAATTCAGAGACGGGGAGTGAGCGCACGTGAAATAATATAAAATAGCTGCGGATGAGGCTTGCTAAGACTGAAGATAGAAGGATATGTGGGGAGACAAGACGTCGTTTTCCCTGAGCTATTCAAATGCTTCAAGGAGCATGGTAAACGATGCTGTCTCAAGTTTCTCCACTAGTCCCAATCTATCTCTGCAAGTGGCCGTTTTGGTGGTGCGCCTTTGACAGGCCCAAGCCACTGATTTATTCTTGCTGGTTGGGTGTCGTGTCATGGTTGGCCTTGCTCAATCTTTTGGCACACCAGCCTGTTTGTCGTGGCTTGGCCGAACTTCGCCAACTTTCAACTGCCTCTGCGGCGTCAGTCGCTTCAGCGGGCCTTCAGCGCATCTGCCCTGAGGCTATTGGTGGACTACTTCACCAGTTTGCGGCTCAGACTTTTCTGCTGTGTCAGGCTGTGTCAGGGTACTCGCATCAGAAAGCGCACTGCTTGAGGCAATGGTGCACAACGAGACATGGCCCTTGCATTGTTGACTATGGGGGGTGTCTTCCCCAGAACGGCAGAGACCAATTCCTGAAAGGGCTTCACCATCACCATGGCTTTACCAAAAGTTGGAGTTGCACACACCTTTTCCACAGGTCCACAACTGGGCGTGGGCTGTGCTTCTTTCAGTGGCTTGATTGACACTGGTAGTATTGTTTTGCAGTCTTGCAGCGGTGGACTGCTGATGTTGGTAGACAGATTCCTGTGATTTTCTGTGTGTGTCTGAGTGTTGGTTTGCTTTGGCGCAGAGTTTCAGCTTTTTTAGAGGGAAGACATATTCTATCACTTGATTTGTTTGCACATTTGCTATCTATCGGATTTCGATAATTCCTCGTTCCAGACATAAAACTTGCAGATTGCAGGCATCATATTTGCGGAGGTGGTCGGATGGCGATGGGTTGTGCTACTGACAGGCACATGAACTGCCACCAGAGAGTTCACATATGCCATCAACATCCTCGTTATGACTGCTTGAGCAATGTGCTGGCTGCACACTGATCCTGGCAACAATTCCGCATCTTGTCCACGAGCTTCCTTCAGGTCTTTTGGGTGTCTTGCTGGCGTTAGTAATCCTAGTTACCATCAAGGCAGGCCCATGTTCTGGTGGCGTCTGAATCTTTCGCTTGATTTTCCTTGCTTCAGCAATGCAGCAAGGATCCAGCTAATGCATTGGGGGCAGGAGCCAGAGAGAACCGAATGGTCTGCTCCTTGCCCGGTCAGCGTCGTAGTCGAGGAGGTAGGCGGCACTCGTAGCTGCGCAGCATGCAGCAGAGCTTGCGCAAGACTCGAGTTGCCTCACAACCACGAGTTTCACCCATGAACCCTGAATCGTGCTCAATCTGGAACAACTTCCAAATTTGTTCAACGGAAATGTGTCAAATTTCCAAAGCATTCCATAGCAAGGGACACGATCACATTTGCAAGCGTTTCGCAAGCCCTCCAATCCTCAACTAGCGTTTGCATGGACGGACTGCTTTGTCTAACACCTTGCGCCAGTTGCAATTGAAGACCAACCACAATTTTGCCACGCTGTTGCTCTCAATCTTTAGCACTTGCCCCTAAGCACCCTTGCCCCTAAGCGCCCAAGCGTCTGCGCCAGTGAAATTTGCCACGCAGGTCTTCGAGAAGTCTCGTGTTTCAAGGCTGTTGATGTGGGCAGTGCCAGGATCCCAACCCATCCAACCCCGTCTCTGAAGAATTCTCGGGCATCTGCTTGCGCATCGGGAAGCATGGGAAGCTGCAAGCTTGATCAAGCTGGGACGTGCTCAGGTCTGCCAAGATGTTGTCCTCATACACCTTGACGGCATTTCTGCCAATTTGGTTTGCTCGACGAAATCTTGTAGGCTTGAAGAGCCCGTGAGTTGTCAACATATCAACGCACTCAACGCACCTTCATATTCAGAATCATTCAGCTGCTATATTTTCCAAGTGGATTCATGATATTCATGGATTTTCATGGATTCAGGCTACACCAATGATGCGTATGCATTCTGGAACGCCTTAGCGGTGTCATTGGCGGGCCTCTTCTCCGTCTGCCTTGGCAGTATCATAGGACCGCCTTCCCGGTGCAGTGATGGGAAGCTTTTCTGTTGTACTTCTCATAAGGCTTTGTGATTGGCTGCAATCAGCAAATACACAAACTGGCTGCACCACTCAGATTTCGTAAGCACAACAGCAGATTTCCAGGTGAGTGACTTTTTGATTGGACGCTACAATTCTGCACCGTTTCTGCACAGGACAACCATGGAGCAGGCTGGACGTGCGAGCACCATGTTACATAGGCCTACTGGGCGCTCTAGCCTCGCTCCCACTGATCTTCTTCATGCTTTTCACAGAGTGCCTCGGACTGCAGATGCGCGTGGCTTTAAAAAAGCATGTTGCGTTGAACGGTTTTTGAAGAAACATTGCGGGATGCCTTTCGTTGCCTTTGCGCTTCAGGTACTTCAAGACCTCGCTTCTTTGTCACTTGGGCGCATTTCCCTTCATTTCCTTCCATTTCTTTGTTTTTCGAAGTTCCGATGGACAAAGGCTACTTCCTGACACTCGTGATGGGTGAGACTTGGCTTGGGCCTTCCATGAACCTTCTGCAGCTTGCACAGCGGGATTCAGTACGAGGTAGGGGTTTGACGCAGCTTTCGGAGTGTAGTGGGGTGTTTGGATGCTAGAGAACCCAAGGAGAAAGATGCACAGCCTTCCGAAGTGAGTTTGACAATGCTGGAGACTTGCCGGTATTTCTGCTGGTTGGAAGGTAAGATGTTAGGATATATACGTAGTTTTCTTCAGAAAAATTGTGCCTTCCACGAACTCACTGTTTGTTGGCTCCTCTTAGTGTGACAAGATGTGACATGTTGCTGCCCGACAGGTCAAGCTACATCGATGCTTTTGGGCGTGGCAGCCTTGGCAGGAAATCTGGGCCCAGCACTTGTGGGCATTTTGGATCCAGGCCCCAATATCCGTGACCGAATCCATCTGTGTGGAAGTCGGATATTCCTTCCCCGGGAGTTTTTTCGTCGCAGGTGGAAGGGAGATTGGATTCCATTTGCTTTGGATTTGCTCAGCTGCTCAAGTTTTTGCAGCTCTGAGCTGCTCGGCATATCTCGGCATTCAGTCTCCGGTTGAACATTTTGCCATGCGATCACTTTTCCTTTCAGCTACTGGTACTGTGCTTACCCAAAGACTCAGTCGCAGATTTCTAGATGCATTTGCAAGTACTTGTATCACAATGACATTTTTTTTTCCATCGCGACACTGGGAAGGCTTTCTTTGGACAGCCAATGAGATCACATTGGACCCTGTCTCCGTGGGCTTGGGGTTGGCTCAGGACACCATGCACTTTGTCCTTGTGTCATTCTTGCTTTGGGTCCTTTGCTTGATGGCCCTTTGTCATTCTTGAACGATCTTTAACGTCCTGCGCGACCAGGACAAAGCACCGTGAGCACGACTCCCACCAGTGGAACTGACAGATGGGATGGCAGACACCAGAGCGCTAGCTGTTTCTGCGAAGCCTTTCACGGATTTGCCTGGAGAGCTCTGGTGATATTTGTTACGCTGATAGTCGGAAAAGGATGGAAAAGGTGCAGACTACCGCAGAATACCGCAAAATGCCGCAAATTGCAAACAAGATTGGCAGTAACTTTCAAGAGTTTCTACCTTTGCCATGCCAACTCTGACAAACCAATCTAGCACTGGCAGGTATGGCTGCAGTTGGAATGGAACACTTCTGGTCATGTGATGGAGTCAATGCCACAGCTCCTGCATTTGGAATCATTCCGCAAAGAGATGCACTGAACATGTCGATTGTTGCAGGGACTCCGACCGAATTCTTGAATCTGGGGCTGACAAGGTATTGGTACGACCCTGACACTGGTGAGAGCAGATGGTCCATGCCTTCTGTCAAAAGCTTACGCTACAGCAGCCAGTCCCAAATTGTGTGCTGACAAAACGGGACTGCGACTTTCTTTCATCCTGTGATCCTGTGCTCACCATGATGATACTCGGAAACGGTTGAAGCTCGATGAAGATCAACATCGGCAGAACAAGCGCTTGAATGGCCCATTTAGATACCTAAAATGAGTGTACAGTGCCGCACAAAGCCGTATTCTTGGATCCAAATTCCTTCACACAAGGCCCTGCATAGGCCTTTGTACGTCAGTGCTTCAATCTCTATAATATATATATAATATATATCTCTCTCTCTCTCCTCTTTCTCAATCCGCTAGAACACGACTACTATCTATACTGTGTGCAGTGCCTCTGTATCCTCTGGTAATCTCCGTGATACATCTCTGGTGGTAGCTGAAACATGGCACCAAGGAGCCTGACATCACTTCACACCTTTCGAAGATGAACGAAGCAATTGAGACCTTTAGCTCCCAGGTGAAGGCGGCAAAGCCCTCATGGTGAAACAAATCGTGTCATGAATTTGTCGCCATGTCAGCCAGGCTCTTGCAACGCTCATCCCCCAGGAACAGCAGCGACAGACCAATAGAACACATCACATGGAGCATCAGCCGGGAACTCAGGATTTTGCTGAAGGGATTGTGTGAATGTAGCCACACACATGGTGGGCAGATGTGCAGTTGAACTATGTTGAACTGTTGACCTTCCAAGAATGTCAACGTTTACGTATACTCTTGCTGCATTTTTGAGCTGGAGCTCGCTGTGTGAAGCATCGAGGACTTCCACATTTAGCGAGGCACTCACACACTGTCGCACTGTGTTGATTCCAGTGCCTTCGTCGGAGCTAGGGCGTTATTTCTAATCACCTGGGCGAAGCAGCCGTTGACCTGTCTCACATGTCTTTGCATAAGCAGTATATAGCAGTACATACTGCAGCAGTATATAGCAGTATCATTTCGCATTTCTTGTTGGTCAAGAGATCCTGCAGAAGGATCAGAAGATACATGGGCAAATTGGCAGGTATCTGATGGCCACACTGCGCAGAATTTGCTTCGAGGCTTGTATGTTAAATCTTGCAAAGCACCGTTGAGTGCCATGCATCATCAGAGTATAATCATGTTGTCTATTTCTTCATTTTCTGATTTGGAGCAGATTGAGCAATCAACCGACCCACCCAGATGTATGCATTCAATTTCTAGCTAGCTCAGAAACTGTATAGACACTCTTTTGGGGCTGACCATTTGTCTCCCAACGTTGTTTGTGGGCTGGTGTGGGGGTGAGGGGCAGTGTGTTGCAGGGAGCAACGCTGATGCGATGCCAGACTCCTTCTTCAGCTCAACCGTTGGAGCCTGGGTTGGATTTGGTAGGCTCTTGGACTGCATGGTCAAGCTGAAAGGCAGATAGGCATGTTTCATTTGAAACTTGCCACTGGAAAAGCGTACTATCTCCTTTGAAAGGGAGTCCACCTCCGTTTGCGCTCTGGTAAGATCTGGTAATCAGTTTGATGCGATCTAGAGATTGTGTCGATTATGTCAACAAGGCAGCTGCACCGGTCACTTTTCAGCCGGAGCAAACGGAGCAGGAGGCTTGTAGAAATGTCATCGTCTGGTGCTAGACCATCTTGGAATCTTTGATTTTTTTTGAGTAGTTGAACGGGACAGAGCTTGAAATTTGAGTTGCATTTGAAATCCTCTGGGTTGCCCAAAGCTGACGCATTTGCCACAGGCAGAACATCAACAAACAGACGACGCCTCCCACAGGAGGCGGCGTCGAGTGTGAGATAATTGACAAGTTATGTTTAGATAGTTAAATATACGTAGTTAAACCATGTTAAACCAATTCTTGGCTAACATTCTCTTCCTGTTTCACAGGTCAACACTCAGGATGCTTGTAGTTCAGGGCGTTTGCATTTCCTTAGTGTCCTTTCCTTTTCCCTTCGGCAACCTTAAGCTAGGCCACTCAGATGTGAATCGCTGTGCATCAAAACTTGCCATGTCTGCTCCAGGAGGGCGCCAGGGCATTTGCCTTGGGCTACATTTCAACAAGGTGCATCTAAGCATGGAAACTCATCGTACATTTGATCAGCTTTTGTGCAAGCAGTCCGGAGGTCCGTTCATTTTGGTCAACATCAATGTGTATATTATACACGAACATAGATATACTGTGTACAGATGTATTTTGATCGTATCATATTCTGGAATCATCTGGAATCAATTGTCCAGCCCCCTTGGCCTTCTATGCTTCGGACAAAGGTACCTTTGCTCTGCTGGGCCTTTGGGCTATTGGCGTCTTCTGGCACAGACCTTAAAATGTCTCATCTAGGAGTCCCAGCAGGGCGGCTTTGACGGCATTTGCGTGAGCTGAGCTCTGTGGCTACATGGACCCAGTTTCCGAATCTTCGGTGTGCCAAGGTCCCTTTACAAAATCATTCGCGATCCGGAGTGGGTCAGGAGCATGTCTCAGCAGCTTTCAATGGCCAACTTCCTACATCTAATCTCAGCGAATAAATGCTAATAATATAAATAATATCAGTGAACTGGTTGTATTCCTGCTTTAGGCCTGACGTCACTGGTCCTGGCCTATCCGACTTGTCCTTGCACTGGGTGCGCTGCCGAGTGCAAGGACTCTCTGCAGTAAAGTCAACAACATGTCCAAACCATGTCATTTGGATCCCGATCATCCATAATCATCCTACTATTGGTGGTTGTATCACTAGTAAAAACACATTAAATTATATATATATATATAATATATACATTATATAAATATAAATATAAATATATATATATATATATATTATGTTTTTTTTTGCTTATGGTGCATAGTGGCTCACGCCGCGACCAAGCAGCAAATTCGGGTTCATCTGCGAACTGCACCACCGGCAAAATCTGGACCTATGACATCGCTGTACGTCTGTACACACATGGATGCACAGGTCTGGAAAAAGGAGCCGGGGATCTCTACAGTGGCATCGACTGGCAAGTTGCGCAGAGTCTGCCAAAAGGACGTGGCCAGTGCGCCACAAAGGCCAGGGGGGTACTCTTTCAACACCATTGTGTGAAATTTCCCGTCAGTTCCCTGCCCGATACTCACCGCTTTCGGGAGTTCGTCTACCACTCGCCAACGGCAAATCTGCTGCCCCAATGTGGGAAGATTCAGCGCCAAAATCATGGTTGGTTTGGCAGAGACTGCTCCAAGGAGTCCTTGGGCAAATTCCCACAAATGAAAGCCAGGCAGGAGAAGCAGCATTTGCAGTAGTGGAGTATTCCAAATGGAGGCAGACGTAGTTTTTGGTGGACGAGCAGGGTGCTCTAAAGCACCACAGCCTCCAACATCGTATAACACCGTCATCATCATGAGACAGAACATCATGAGTTGATTGCCCACCAAAATCTGTCGGATTTCACGCAGCGACAAGCTTCCAAAGCCCCAAGGCTGTTGTGCCGATCGAATGACTCTGGGTCCCCTCTTGGTCGTGCTGGCCAGTGTGTGTTCTCTGGCTCGGCTCCAAGTCTCGCAGGGAGGCCCCCCTAAGAAGGCCACAACCCAGCCACGTTGAGCTGCTGAAACCCAAAAATTTTGCACCTTTTCGTCACTTACATCGCCCCATTGGCTATCTAGAATGATGTCCACGGAGAGGGTATGAACAACAATGCCAGGATGCCTATCAGTGATTGCATCAAGGAAAAACTGGAAGTCCCCTTGTCGGCGACGCCCTGAAAATGCGTGCAAAATAAATCTGTGAACACCAAAACTCCTAGGCTTTGCAGTAGCGTCAGCTTTGGCCTGCACAGTGGCATTGTCACACTGCCACTCCAAATCATGGACAGAGCGCTCAGGTTTCATGTCCCTACATGAGTCATGAAACCAGGGCCATTGTGCTGGGTCAGTCATGGCGTTCAATACTTCCTCAAACGTGGAGCGTGTCAAACCAAAGGCTTGCAGGTCATCTTCATTCGCATTGTCCCGCAAACATTCCAGCATGTACACAAACTGCGACCATGAGATGGCTTTGTTACGGGCCCTAGCGCGCATCTGTTGGCACTTTTCAGTAACAGGCATCTCTGACAACAAAACCTCAGTAAATTCGCCATATAGCTCCACGTCAAACTCTTCAATGGCTCTGAGACGAGGAGCAGGCAAACATGGTCCGAGGCTAGCAGTAGGAGGAAGCATTCCATCATGGTTTTTGGTCATAATCCGATCTGTCTGTGATCCATGGCCTTCCTGTGGACAACATCTATGCGGCTGACTCTGAAGGCTTACTCTGCAATGTTCCGAATGACGTAGATGGTTATGGAGTTTGCCAAAGGTAAAGAACTCTTTCATGCAAACCTCACATCTCGTATGGTCAAACAGAAACCGGATGGGGGAAAGAATCCCATGCTTCTTGAACATATGAGCACCCTCGCCCCCTTTGGACTTGAATGCCTTTCCACATTGCATACAGCCATATCTCTGCGGAGCATGAGGCATCATGCATTTCGGATGTGTATCGGGCAACGGAACAAGATGGCCATGATCATACAAACAGTCCAAAATGCTTTGGTGTCCAGATTGGATCACCCATTCATTGTGTCTTTGCAGAATGGCATGTTGAATGGCTCGCTTAATAAGCCCTTTCCAATATGGTCTGTGGTATAACCACAAATATCTCCAGGCATCCAGGTTTTGGTCCGGAGGCGGCAATGAGGAGCTGTTGGAAAGCTGTCGCCACATCCATGCCAAATCATCTTTGACCAATGCACACCACTCCTCATCTCGATTGAGCAAGGCCCATGTCACTACATCAGCGCAAGAGTGCAGCGTGCCCAGATATCTCAATCTTGCCTGTCGCATGAGCTCAGTTGGTGAAGGCAAGCTCACTGCCTTGAGCACCCAATCATCTGTATGGTGATCATCTGGCTTACAGCCAAGAAGTCGCCTGTAAAGCCTCATGATGGCTGCATGTAGGTATTCTTTGGCTTTCTTTTCTCGGAAGACCCAGGATTCGCATCCGTAAGTCATCTTGCTCATGATGAGGGTGTTGAAGAGTTGAACTCTCTTTTGTAGAGAGATTGCTTGATTTTGGTAAATCACTTTCCGATGGGTGTTGAATGCCGTATTTGAGATCGCCACACGGCGTCTCATTTCTTGGCGATGGTCTCCTCCGTGGTGCAACAATCCACCTAAGTGCTGATATTGTCCAACCAAGGATACATGATGTGTGGCTGCCTCGCAAACAATGGGGATTGTTCCAGCTGAGGTGGGACCAAAGAGGGATTGCTTGACCTTGCGTACTCCTTTTCCACGCAAGGATAGGAGAAGTTCGGTCTTCCCCTTCTTCAAATTCGGCGTCATGCCAAAGCCCACTAAGGTCTCTAGAAGCAATGAGGTTGTGACTCCCGCCTTCTGCACCAGTGCACTTGGCGTTTCTGCAGAAATACCCACACAAAGGTCATCCATCCAGATAGGACCTGTGTAGGGTCGGGATGTTGCTTCTGTTCCACCGCCATCATAAGGATCCAACTTATTAACCTCATGCACATACTCTTGAAGGCCTAGTTGCTGCATGCGCTGCTGGAAGCACTTCATAACACGTGCAAAAAGGTAACTGAAAATGACATCAGCAAAACAGTCCCCTGGGCGCGATCCAACTGAGGTGTGGCAGCAATCTTCTTGGCCGTGGACTTGGAAAAAGGTGTCAGTATGCAATGATTGTAGCACCCTTTGCAGGTGCCCTGGCAGTTGGGCCTGGTGGATCGCACACGGTTGTTGCAGGTGCTCCTGCAATTCATGCAATGTCTCAGGCGGCATGCCCAATTTTGCCACAATTTGTGCCATTTGGTGATCCGTGTACTGGCCTCCAACTGCAAGTGGACGCAAAACCCTATAAAAGGCTTCAGTTAAATCAACCATAAGCAATCCAATTGACAGGCCTTTTGATTGTCCTATACGAAGGTATGCTCTGGCTTCATGAAGGCCGAGGGTAACGGGCACCTTGCGCCGTCCTCCGAGCTGTTGCGCACACAGGAATGTTTCATAGAGTTGTGCCTGGTGCTGTCGAACAGCTCTGTGAAGAACTTTCCCCATGTGGGAGCTGATCAACAATGAGCGGTATGATGATGGATCCAAAGTCGAGCCCTTGCCTTTGTAGGCAGGGACTAAGATGCCACCTTTATGATGCAAAGATTCCTGACCATGGACCATGAGTTTCATGAGAACACTGAAGTACTGCTTTGCAAGGATGGTCGGACAGGCCTGGCACAGTTCAGGTGGAATGGCATCTTGTCCCAAGGCTTTCCCTTTCCGGACACGTCTGAAGGCTACTTCAAGATCGGTCAAGCTGGGAAGATCATTTGGACCGAGGTCAATCTGCTGTTGCTGAAATGTTGTCAGGCTCTGTGTCCATCTGTCAATCAATGTGGACCATGGCATTCGCTCCCCACCCTCCATCTGTCCAAAAAAGCTAATCCATTCATCTCTTAGCTGCTCTGGGCTCACACACTGCTGGCCTTCGGTGTTGAGGAGCATGGGCAGGGTTGGCTTTTTGAGACATTTGAGGTTCGTAGGGCCAATGTGCTGCTTGAGGAGTTGCAGGATCTCCCCTGCAGTTGCATCTTCTGACAGAGCATGTAATTCTTGACAGACGGCCTGCTGTCTTGCACGTTTGAGTGCTTTTTTGAGGCGGCAAGCCAACACATGTAAACGCACACCTTGGTGAAGCTTCCAACACGATAAGGCCGCAAGGTATTGATGGTATATGTCAGCATAAGTGATTTCTTCCACAGGCTGTTCATGACATCGTGTCTTCCATCCAAACCATGCAGCTCTGAGCAGCTCAGCTCGCATGCGTTCTTGAATGTGTTTTCCCACCTTTTTGCACTCCAACTTCTCTGTGCGCAGCGCCCAAATGTCTTGGGTAATAAAACTTTTCTTGTGCTGTGTCGGCAGTGATGGGCATTCTTGCTGCATGCAAGTCAGCAGGTGCTGGTTGTGCTGCGTAACTTGTGAATGGACATCTTGCGTCCACGGTGAAGCAGTGAACTGTTGAATTTTGGGCTGCAATGTCTTGTGATTGATGGTCTCTCTACAGATTCCCGGCTTGCGCTTGTGATTCCTGGAGATTTGACACATGTCAGTCCACGTGATTTCGGCTGCCATGACTACATGATCCCAATTATGGTTGCCCAAATCAAACTCATCAACAACTCGCGAAAACATGCAGTCTTTGAGTTTCGGAATGGGGATGCATACATGATCAATGCAGTTCTGGATAAGCCCATCAGGCGAGGTCCAGGTGCTCTGTGGGCCCTGGTGGCATGAGAAAGTGCTTGGCAATGCTAGATGCCATGTCTCCAGAAATTCCCGCAATAATGGGGTGGATTTTGAAACTGCAGTTCCTCGTGGCCCCACATACATCGCATCCGTGTGACCTGGTTGTGCATTGGCATCAATGAGGACATACAGTTCAGTATCTGCAACATGCTGCGCTAGCACATCGTTGAGCTGTGTCCACCAGGTTCTGCGGACTTCTTCAGTGTGACCACTATGCGGGGCATGTCCAACCACAATCCACGCCGACCACAATTCGTGGGCAATTTTGACCAACATCAATCTCGGGTCGGCATGAACGACCACGAAATGTTGCTTTTTCAAAAATTTTGGTACACGACCAATGTAGGCAAATGGCTGCTGCAAATTCACCCACAACTCCACCCCATAGTGTCCTCCAATACTGGCTGTGCCAAGGCGCAAGACAGCATCACATTGTGAGCAGGTGACATTAGATCGTGATTCTTGTATGCCCAGCAGAAGTAGGTGCATTGCTTTCATCTGATCTCTGATGTATTGGAGTTTTCCACTGTAACCGTCTGGTCCAGCATGCAAGGAATTGACATTGGCTGTAGCCAAACTGAGACAGTATTTGACCTGCCGGCAACGCTTGACTTCCGTTTCAACTGTCTGAACGTCAACCGGGAGCGCTGGAGGTCGTACATCAAAGACAGTTCCCGTAAAGGCAGGTAAACCCACCTTTGGTGTAACAATGGTCCACAAATGCTTCAATGAGAATCTCCATAACTGCATGTCAATGGATTGACGCTTATGGTAAAAGCTACGGCGTCTTTCTTGTTTTGCCAAGCAATCAACGAGGTCGTTCCATGGGTCATTGCAATGCCCCTTGACATGCTGAATTGCAAGACTTCCAGGCAGGGTGCCTTCCAAACATTGGTAAACAGCTCTCAGATTGAGAAAGGAGGTCTCGGATGTGTGGGAGCCATTGGTGCCATCTGCTTGGCATCCAGCTGATTTGGAATCTGTACAGAAAGTAGTCGGCGTGTTGCAATTCTGCGCAAATCGCCACGCTCCACACCAAAACATGGCTTCCTTTTCTGCTGTCTCAGATCCCACTTTGTCTGAACCAATGAAATGACTTGCAGATTCATCATATAACACTGGTTGGGCCGTCCAACCCAGCACATTGATTTTGGAGCTGGTTGCATCCACATATTGTTCACCCAAAACTACAAACGCCCATGTGTCACCATGTCCTTCTTGTTCCACTTGCGCAGGGGGTCGTCGACGATGTTCCGGTTGCGAACTCCCATCTGCATAGATAACCAGTCGATCAATGCGATCAAGTGGCTCACACGCCAAGAGAGCACTTCGGACATGGGGTGGCAGTTCAATCCCTTCAAAAGATCTGCACAGGACATCTGCGGCTGAATGAAAAAATGCTTCAATGTGAACATGGTCGACTCCAATGGACCATGAGCATGATACCTCATCAGCAGTGGAGACAGTATGGGCATAAATCTCCTGTGGCGGCTGAATGACTGGCAATCTCTGCGGCCAGGGAGTGGGCGTTCGGTCAGCTCTTTGTGGCAAACATGGAGTCTGATTGCGAAAAACTACAACTTGACATTTTGCGTGAGTCGAGGGGGACATTTGCAAGATCACAGCTCTGGGATGTCCTTGTTGATATAGCCAACGCATGTGATCAATGGCAGTACGTGGCTTCACAGCAACATCGTGGTAAGTGAAATGATAAGGTTTATCCACCTCATCGACATACAGAAAATGCCATGACTCACTCGGCGCCCATTGATTCAATATGAGAAGTACATCAATGTCTGGCATAAAACACCATTCATATTCATCTTGAGAGTTGCTCCAGGTGCGGGCTTCCAATAGGACCTGCTCAGCGTTGGCATCTTGTGTCACCTGAATGTAGGTCGGGAGAGAAATAGTTTCATGCGCCACAATTCTCACTACTCTACCCGAACCTTCAGCAAAGGGAACTGTTGCGGTCACTTTTGTTGGAAGATTGATCTCCACATCTGTCACAGCAGTGCCCACACTTTGCATCCAGAGAGTGTAACTTGATGGCACTTGTTTCCTCACTTCAGCGTGGGTTTGCAGGAGGTTCATGTGAGAGTTTGCCAAATTCTGAGGGGGTGTACCTCTCTGTATGCGTAAATGGATGCTGCTTCCAGAGCGTCCCGGCCAAAGTTGACCCGGGAGAAGTTCTCTGTTCTGAATCAAGGCTCTACATTGAATTGGTCCGCTCGCCCACATACATGCTGGATCATATCCGCAAGTCTGTACAATGTGCTCTAATTGGATGTGTTCATGAGTCGTAACAACTAACCTCATGAGTTGTCCATCGTTCAGTGCCGTCATGATTGCGTCTTCGACTGACACAAGGTTCGATACCCATACATCACGCGGAGCCTGTATCAGAATAACATGGGCAGCCACCCCTCTCTCCATCTGCGGGGGTGATGGAGACACTAGATTCAATTCAAGTGACACTCTATGGTCAATCAAGTCCCTCCATCGGCTTCTGATGGTGCGTTCCCATTCCACGTAGTTGGAGTCAATCTGGACCTCACGGCTTTCAATACATATGGGAAAGTCCTCACGATGATCCACGAACCATGTCAGCACAGTGACCAATGCTCCTTCTCCTGTCTGCGAGCGTGTTTCATGACTCCAACACACATGTAGGTCCTGCACAAATTCTGGTTGAGTCTCAATGGAGGGATTCCCTGGATAGAAAGGCTGAGCATTACTGTTGAGACCAGAATGTGAGCCCATCGTGCAACTTGCATTCGTTTGCGTCCCTGAAGGGTGTGCATGTGCTGGAGTATTGGTTTGCATTAATGACATGCCATCAAACAGTGTTGTCAAATCTGCAGGCTCATGCGAATCTCTTTGAGTTGCACGCAGCTGCACATGAAATCCCGACTCCAGGTATTCTGGCTCAGTCTGGCTCAGCAGTCTTGTGCCATGATGAAAGGTACAGAGTCTGCGATGGCAATATGGCCAAAAGCCTAGAGTACGAGCTGCTGCTTGAAAACTTAATATATATTATGTATGTATATATATATATATACATTATGTATATATATATACATTATGTATATATATATACATTATGTATATATATATATACACATTATGTATGTATATATATATAATTTATATATATGATATTATATATATATATATATATACACAGAATATGATAAGTTGCAGATCTCAACCTTTTGCTCTGCCTGGACCTATCTGCAGCTTTTCGAATTCAAGGTCCGGAGCTCCCAGCTGAACTTACAGGTGATGCACTCCGCCTTGCCACATGGTCACTTCCGACCACAGGCACTAGGTTTCTTATGGTTTATTGATGTTTATATATGCGGTGATGATTTGATATAGAAAATAACTGAATATATAAACTCGAGTGTGATATTCATGTCTTTGCAGTCAGCTTCTCGTGAAAGGGCCTCGCCTGTGATGCCAAGCTGGGAAAGAGGCGAATGACTTGGTGTTCATTCCCTTTAGCCAGGATCGCATCCAGACCATCCAGATATGTTTTCTTCATTAAGTGTTAATCTTTGGTGTCACATGTTCAGTTTAGATATAGTCTTTAATTTTTGCGATCAATGGTCAGCTGTTTGCTTTTAGTATGAGCTTCGGGTCTGGAAGCATTGAGGCGAAGACACGGGATTGTAGAAAGGATTGCAGTAATACTCATGTTATATTGTCCTTATCTTTGAACGCAAACGACAAAAGTCCATAAAAGTCCTGCCTTCATCGAACTTCTCATTGGAAGCAGGTTCTTCGTCGCTGAGCGATATGCTGTGCATCAGCTGGTAGTTCCTGCAGGAGGGGATCCATCGTACAAGATATGCCGCGAAGAGATTTCAGGGAAAGTGGGGAAGTATATAGACAAGTGATAACTGTGAGCATAATTCATACATTTTTATTTACCTGCCCGGAAGTTTGTAGCCAGTGCCGCAGTGTGGTCGCTGTTGCAATAACATAGCCAATCGCCCAATCGCCAGGTCAAATCGAAGTGTTGGAGTCCGTGTTACTGTGTGAAAGCAGAATAAGTAACATGTGACGCCTTTTCGCATTTTTTCGCCTTACAGACACAAAGCAAATCGTGAAGTTCGGAGCAGCACATGGGAGTAGTCGTGAGCAGCGTAGGTCTGCTCAAATTCCACAGGACGTGCAAATTGTTTGTGTTGCACAGGACCTAGCGTCTTTTCCACGGACCTGGAAAAGGAATCAGTTCTGCTTGCCAGCACAGCTGGCTTTTGGCTAGCTTTGTTGTCGGTCGGGCTGACTGGACAAAGATCTTGAAATGACAGCAAGAAGCCTTTCCAGCTGAGAACAACTACTGAGTTACTGCGAAAGAAGATCCAGCAAGATGCACCTCTTGAAGCATTCATAAATGGTTCTGGTCATAGAGTAGGCCCTCCAGCTTGGATCTATTGTAGGAGGGATGGCAGCCGGCTGTGCAGCAGTGCCTCCACGAGGCTGTGAGCGATCCATGCCATTTGTTGCCATGGCCCGTGCCACGATGGCATTGCGAGGTGCCAAGCTTCCTAGCAAGCGGCATCCGCAGCATCACCATGCGCTGCCAGGAGGAGTGCTTCCTTGTGCCTTGGTGTGCTTTGGACCCACAGCCCGCCATTGCTCTTAGCCATTAGAGTCACGAGATTCGATTCCAGCAAAGGAGTTGCTTCTCATTTTACTTCTGATCTTGATAGGCTTTAGTTTCAGTAGAATGGCAGTGAAATATGTAATGCTCAAAACTGCTCCCAATGGATTTGAGACCACGAACAAAAATCTGCCAGGTACTACTGGACAGCTCGGGAAGATCACTTTTGACCTGCCCATTGGGTCGTGCCACACAGTTTCAGCATTTTCTGTTTGGTGGCGATACGCAGCATCGTGCTGTTCAGATGCATAATATGGTTTGTATCATTCTCATTTGGTCCTCCTTGTACGGGCATGGAGTTTCATGACGAAGACTTCACGAACTCATGAACCACTGAAACATACTGAAACGGTAAAGTGACTCTGACAATAAAAAGTCTGATTGCCTGACAAGCTATTTGCATCTACAGTATATCTACAGTATATTTGCAAAGTGAGGGGCAGACCTTGCAATCTTTTGGTCTCGGCGCCCGAGGCTCTGGGAACGTCACACATGCTGACCTCTATGGTGGTGAGTTTCTCAGGACAGTGTGACAGCTTTAACGCTGAATAGGCTGGTATGGAAATTGGAAAAAACTTTTCCATCCTTAGAGGAAATACACTGTAGGACACAGCTCTTCACATGCCAACAGAAGATCAAGGTCCATGGCAGGCGGTCGCATCCAGTGTGTGATTCCTAGCATTCGGCTTTGTGCTCACTGCAAGACTTCGCACTATGGAACCGAATCAGTATTGAGTGCATATGTGTTGCAGGTGCTTTTGTAGTGGGATTGTGGGATTGTAGGATCTCTCCAGCTCTTTCGGCCGTCCGCCCTCCCAATTGGTTCTTCCTCGTCTTCTCGAACCCCCGCAGTTGTGGCCTTTCGGCTTAGGTGCCTGAAGGGAGAGGATCTGGACTTTGGGCCAAAGGTAGACAGGTGCATCCCTCCACAGCTGCGATACCATCTCCCACCACCAGACATCAGGAAGATTCAGGAAGGCTTTTCAGTGGGACTACCATCGCTCTCGCTCGCTCCGATTCTGTTCTCTTCAACAACTGGTGCACCGCAGTACCTTACTCTAGTTTCAGGTCCTGCAACAGTTGATATGACTGCCTTGATTTCGGGACTTGGGGATTGCGGCTCAGACAGCTTGACCATGCGTAGTAGAAGCCCAGTCTATGAGCGGCCTTCAGGCATGATATGGCATGATCACATTTTTGCCCCGCTATTGGGCCAGTCTATTCTATGAAGAGTGGCCTTTTTTCCACCCTGGAACACAACATGTGCAAGCCGTGTTTAGTTTAACATGATTTGACATTTGAACATGTACGTCATGTCCGTCATGTCCATCAAAAGAAAATCCGAAGCAAACCTTCATCACCCGACTCTCCAACAGCACCAGCAGCAGTTTTTTTGGGAGTTGAAGTGCTTGCGACTCAGCATCATGGCGCCGACCAGAACGCCCAAGCAACGCCCTGTTGATATTGCCACTCGGCCAAACGGTTCAACGCAAGGAAGACAAGTAATGAACAGTTCACATAAACATCATTGTTATGTGGTTGTCGATACAGGGCATTCCGTTCAGATCCGCTAGGACATTGAAGCTTCCGAAGGAGAAGCTACACCCAAGGATCGACAGGTAGACGGATAGACAGACACATACAGACACATACAGACACATACAGACACATACAGACACATACAGACACATACAGACACATACAGACAC